>WNFQ01004737.1_pt1 | contig 10596 bp, 10 predicted proteins | sample 5400171 | NCBI WGS metagenome assembly WNFQ01 (sample SAMN13153356, study PRJNA577476) | soil metagenome | isolation source: 20 cm soil under Madrone tree | place: USA:California | collected 2016-06-14 | reverse complement strand
TGGACCCAACCGAATACAAGGTTGCGGCGCGAGCATCGCGCCCGAGCGTGGGCTCCCCTCGGATCAACTATACCGAACCTCGAACAATGAAGGACATAGAGTTGCAGTAACACTTGACACGAAAGTCCTCATACAAGGCGTGAAAACTCGCTCGGGCAAGGGAGGCGCAGAATCGTTTTCTCAATTGCCTTCTTCCGAAAGTGTTGCCAGCACAAACCGACTCTTACATCGACGAAATCGAGATGGAAGTTCTACACGGAACTTGGCCATCGGAGTTTTCACACAGCCTGGGTCAAAACCGGAAAAGCTCAACGCGAGCAAATGTTTTCCGCTGTTCCCCCAACAACGGACATCGCCAAGATACTTCGGCATGTCCGTTTCGTGCCGATTGTGTTGAAAAACTCGGTGTTGAAGCTGACCGTGATCGCTGATTCATTTCGTCCGGTCGGGGCGGGAGATCGAATCGATGGTGGGTCCGCGGCAGGTTGATCAGGCGCCGCTATTCTACGAGTTCTCACTTGAGGGACATGTTCCGGCCGCTCACTTGCTCAGGGCGATCGACCGGTTCGTCGATTTGTCAGACGTTCGCAGCCATTTGGCGCCGTTTTACAGTTCGACTGGCCGGCCTTCGATTGATCCGGAACTGCTGGTCCGGATGCTGCTGGTTGGCTACTGCTACGGCATTCGTTCCGAACGGCGGCTGTGCGAGGAGGTTCACCTGAACCTCGCCTACCGCTGGTTCTGTCGGCTCGGGCTCGATGGCGAGGTGCCGGACCACTCGACGTTCTCCAAGAATAGGCATGGCCGCTTTCGCGACTGCGATCTGCTGCGAAAGCTGTTCGAGACCGTGGTCCGCCGCTGCATGGCAGAAGGGTTGGTCGAGGGGGCCGCTTTTGCGGTCGATGCCAGCCTGATTGCCGCGGATGCCAACAAGCAGCGCTCTGCGGCCGGGTCTGATGATGTTGACTGGGAGGCCATCGCCAGGACGCGCCGATCCGTCCGGGAATATCTCGATACGCTGGATGAGGCTGCCTGGGGCGCAGCCAGCGAGACGGTACCGAAGTTCATCTCCAGGTCGGATCCGGCCGCACAATGGACCGGCGCTCACAAAGGGCATGCCTTCTTTGCCTACGCCGACAACTACCTGATCGACCTGAAGGCGGCGATCATCGTCGATGTCGAGGCGACGCGAGCTATCCGGCAGGCCGAGGTCGGTGCGGCACGCACAATGATTGAGCGCACCGAAGATCGCCTCGGACTCTGTCCCGAGCGCTTGGCTGCCGACAGTGCTTACGGCTCAGCCGAGATGCTCGGGTGGCTCGTTAACGAGCACGCGATCGAGCCGCACATTCCGGTGTTCGACAAGTCGGCCCGCGACGATGGGATGTTCTCCCGCGAAGACTTTGCCTGCGATCAGGAACACGATCTCTACGTCTGTCCAGCCGGCAAGGTGCTGACTTCTACCGGCACTCTGGTAAATGACGGGGCAACACTGCTCTATCGCGCCAGCAAGCATGACTGCGATGCTTGCGAACTGAAGCCGCGGTGTTGTCCAAAAATGCCTGCCCGCAAGGTCCCGCGTTCAATCCACGAACAGGCCCGAGATGTTGCGCGCGACATCGCGAAGACCGATGCCTATGTCAGGTCGCGCCGTGAACGGAAGAAGATCGAAATGCTGTTCGCGCACCTGAAGCGCATCCTGCGCCTCGATCGCCTCAGGCTGCGAGGCCCCTTTGGTGCACGGGACGAGTTCCTCCTGGCGGCCACCGCCCAGAACCTCCGAAAACTGGCAAAGCTGATCGTGCCGCCTGCTCTGGAACCCGCTTGAGCATCAGAGAGCCCGCGCGCGCTTGTCTCTTCGATCTATACGAACGATTAGTTCGCCGACTTCTTCAACACAATCTGCCAAGAGGCGACATCATTCAGTCACCTCAGTTGCCTGTGCGAGGAGCGTGTTTGGCACCGTGAGGCCGGCCCGTCCGTTTTCCGTAGCAAGGCTCTGTGTCTTACGGGAGCCAATCAGCTCGGCTAACTCAAGTTGGACAGACGCGGACCGTCGCGGCATTGCACCGCTCTCTGCGGAGCGCTTCGATTCGCCGGCTTCGCCGCCGCCTCACACCTTGTTGGTCGGGCTGGGCAACTGATAAGCTTTCACGCCACCAAGAGCGGCGGAAGACGCCTACCAGTCGGAGCCTCCACAAATATGCGAATCGGCATTCGCCAGACGATTTCCCTCCTCGTCCTTGCATCGATCCTGGTGAGCGCCATCGGCGTCCATGTGCTGTGGTGGCGGACAGCGGAAGCGAACAGTCACACACTGGCGGAAACCATCAACCAGCAGATCGTCGCCGCGGTCGAAAAGGAGCTCACCGCCATCACTGCCGAAGCGCAGGCGGCGCATACGGCAATCCGCACGCTTTTCGTGCAAAACGTCCTGGAGACCCGCGAGGCGGACAAACGCGAATTCGTGTTTCTGTCGCAGCTGCAATCACAGCCGAACATATCGTGGGTCGCCTTCGGCTGGCCGGACGGCGCCTTTTTTGCCGCGCACAAGCTCGGCGATCTTGGGCTGGAAATGATGGAAATCGCAGCCGGCGAGGCGACCAAGCGGCGCATCGACCAATATCAGGTGGTGGTCGGCGATATCCAGTTCGAGAAACGGCGCTTTGAGGATACCGATTACGGCGTTACCGGGCAGGAATGGTTTCGCAAGGGAATAGAAGCTGACGAACCGCGCTGGTTCGACGTTACGCTTCATCCCGTCGGTTCGCGTCCATCGATTGCCTATGCCGGCCCCATCGACGTCTATCAGAAACGTCAGGGCGTTCTCGCCATCATCATCGAATATACGCGGCTTGCGCGGTTTCTTTCCCAGCTCTCGGTAGGGAAATCCGGCGCCGCGTTCATTCTCGGGCGCAATGGCAAGACCATCGCCGCGCCGGATCCTGATGCCGATGAGGTGGACATGCAGCGTTTCGACCAGCCGTTGCTGGTGGTCGCCCGGAACGCAATCGAACAGGCCGGCAGCGCTTACGACAGCGATAAGAAGTTGATGAATCACGTAAGATTGGTTTCCGGCAACGCTGCCTATGCCGTTACCTTGACGCCGCTCGGTTTTCTCGGCTGGACGCTTGCGATTGTGATCCCGGAGGCGGAGTTCCTCGGTCCAATCGAAGCCACGATTCAGAAGTTGCTGATTGGCCTGGCCATTCTCATCCTCGCCGCCGGTGTGCTTTCGGCCTGGCTTGCCAGGCGTGTCATCGCCACTCCGCTGATCATGGTTGTCGATGAACTCAAGCACGTCGCGCGCTTCGACCTCGATCGGGTTCGGCGGCATGCCTCGCGCGTGACCGAAATCGAGAATCTGTCGAACGCCATTGCGGACATGGCTGGCGGGCTCGCCGCCTTTCGCAAGTATATACCTGCGGATCTTGTGAAGGTGCTGGTTCGTGAAGGCGTCGAACCGCGCGCGGGCGGCTCGATCCGGAACCTGACGGTGTTGTTCGCGGATATTGCCGGCTTTACCGGGCTGTCGGAGCGGCTTGGCGATCGGATTATCCCGCTGCTCTCAAGCTATCTCGACACCATGTCGCGCGAGGTCAGCTCGCATGGCGGCACGATCGATAAATTCATCGGCGATGCCGTGATGGCGTTCTGGGGCGCGCCGGCGACCAATGCCGATCACGGCGTCGACGCCTGCCGGGCGGCCTTGGCCTGCCAGCGGGGGCTTCGGGACTCGGGGCTGACGGATGACGGCGGCCGGCCGCTCCGCGTCCGCATCGGCGTCAACTCCGGCGACATGCTGGTCGGCAACATCGGATCGGAAGTCCGGCTCAATTACACGGTGATCGGCGATGCGGTAAATGTCGCAAGCCGGCTTGAAGGCGCCAACAAGGTATATGGCAGCGATATCATCATCGGCGAGGAGACCCGCCAGCTTGCCGGGGGGCGCGTCCGGGTGCGCGAACTCGATCGGCTGGTGGTGTACGGACGGGCCGGCGGAATTGCAATCTACGAACTGCTCGGCATGGCGGAGGACGGAGCCATGCCTTCAGCCTGGGTCGCGTCCTACGAATCCGGCCTTGCCGCCTTGCGCGCCCGCCAGTTCACCGATGCCATCGGCTTCTTTCAAAAGGTATTGGAGGTGCGGCCATCGGACCGGCCGGCGCTGCTGATGCTTGAGCGATGCCGAGAATATCTGGTATCGCCTCCGGGAGACGACTGGGAAGCCATCAGCGCGATGAAGGCGAAATAGGTCGGACAACCTATCACGCGATCGTGACTGCGCAGGAAAGTGCTCGCGTAACGCGGCCGAGGTCGGTTCGCGTATTTCGGTATTGGCTCCCGATTGCCGAACCCTGTTCCGGTGCCCTGAGGTGAGCCTGTTTAGATACCATCGATCCGCAATCTGCGATCCTGCGAAAGGATGAATGAGATGAATTCCAGGAACTCAATGACCAATGCGACAATCGCCGGCTCCTTCGCCGCCGCGCTTGCGATGATCAGCGCTCCGGCTTTCGCGGCAGGGCCGAAACCGCCGCAGCCGACCATGGACAAGTGCTACGGGATTGCGTTGAAGGGCGACAATGACTGCGCCGCCGGCCCCGGCACCACCTGTGCCGGCACCGCCAGCACCGACTACCAGGGCAACGCCTGGAAGTATGTCGCCAAGGGAACTTGCGACACGATCAAGACGCCGAAGGGCGCGGGCTCGCTTGAGCCGATCAAGTCCTGAGTTGAGTTGTGGCGTGTGCTACGCGCGCGCCACTTTGACCACATCACAGGCCGGGCTTGAAACGTGAAGATGTCCATCCCTGCGAATTTGCCGATATCGGCCGGTGTCGGCTTCAAACCTGAGCATCTCGGCGAAATCCTCGCCGCGCCGCAGCCGATCGGCTTCTTTGAGATTCATGCAGAGAATTACATGGGGGCCGGCGGGCCGCCGCACGCACAGCTAGCCGCGCTGCGCGAGCGCTACGCACTGTCGGTGCATGGCGTCGGGCTGTCGATCGGCTCGACGCGGCCCCTGGACCGCGACCATCTGATGCGCGTCAAGAGGCTGTGCGACCGCTATGGGCCGGCGAGCTTCTCGGAGCATCTGGCCTGGTCCTCGCATGACGGCGTCTATTTGAACGACCTTCTGCCGCTACCCTACACCGAACAGACGCTGGCGCGGGTCGCCGAGCATGTCGACGAGGTGCAGACCGCACTCGGGCGACAGATGCTGCTGGAAAATCCATCGACATACATTCGCTTTGCCGAAAGCACGATTCGGGAGGTCGATTTTCTCGTCGAAATATCCCGGCGAACCGGATGCGGATTGCTGCTCGACGTCAACAATGTCCTGGTGTCGGCAACGAACCACGGCACCCAGTCGCTCGCCTATCTGGAGGAATTTCCGCTCGAGCGTGTAAAGGAGATCCATCTCGGCGGGCATAACGTGGAGACCGATGATGACGGCGCGCCATTATTGATCGACAGCCACCGCTCGCCGGTCGCCGACCAGGTCTGGGCGCTCTACGCCGAGGTGATCTCCCGCACCGCAGGCGTTCCGACGCTGATAGAATGGGACGAAGACGTTCCGGATTGGCCGATGCTTTGCGCACAGGCCGTCGCAGCTCAAGGCATCCTTTCTCGCGTCTCACGCGCGTCGGCAGCATGAGCACCGCCATGGCCGCGACATTCGAGCACCCCTTTGCGAAGGCGTTGCTGGACTCGGAGCAGCCCATTCCGCCAGGTGTCAGGGCGCGCAATGCCGCCATTCCCGCCCGGCGCTTTGCCATTTACCGCAACAATGTGGTGGCGGGCCTCGGCAAAGCGTTGCAGCGCCGCTTCCCTGTCGTGGAGCGGCTCGTGGGCAAGGAATTTTTTGCCGCGATGGCGCAGCTGTTCGTGAGGCAGCAGCCGCCGCGCTCGCCGTTGCTGGCAACCTATGGCGACGAATTCGCCGGTTTCATCGCGGCATTCGAACCGGCAGGGGAAATCCCTTATCTGGCTGATGTGGCAAGGCTGGAAGCTGCGCGTACACGCGCCTATCATGCGGCCAACGCCATGCCGCTCGATAGCAGCCAGCTTGTGGGGATCGGTGCCGATGCAGCCGGCGATCTCCGCATCGCGCTTCATCCTTCGATCGAGATTGTTCGCTCGCCATTTCCGATCGTGACGATCTGGGCGATGAACAGCGGAGAACAGGAACTTGCTCCGATTGAAGATTGGTGCAGCGAAGATGCACTCGTCGCCCGGCCGCTGCTCGAAGTAGAGGTCCGCGTGCTGCCGCCGGGTGGCGCAACATTCCTGCTTGCTCTTGCTGAGGGCTTTTCGCTTCGGGAGGCGACCGAGTCTGCCATTACAGAACATCCGGATTTCGATCTCACCCGCAACCTCGCGGGGCTGATCAGTTCGGGCCTCATATGCGACATCGTTCTCCCCGATTCAGTGAAGCGGAGGCAGCCATGAGCCATACATTCTCCGCTGTGGCAAAGTCCGGACCGGTTGCGTCAGGCATCATCGGGCACGCGATCGCCACGCTGGAGCGTATTCCCTACTGGTTCATCGCGCTGGGTGCGCGGATTTTCCCGGCGGCGGTGTTCTGGCAATCGGGCCAGACGAAGGTTGCGGGCTGGCATCTCAAGCCTAGCGCGATCGTGCTGTTCCAGAACGAATATCAGCTTCCGCTGATCGATCCCGAGGTGGCGGCCTATATGTCGGCCTTTTCCGAACATTTTTTCCCGATCCTTCTCGTGATCGGGCTCGCCACGCGACTGTCGGCATTGGCGCTGCTGATCATGACGGCGGTGATCGAGATCTTTGTTTATCCAGCAGCGTGGCCAATCCACGGGGTTTGGGCCACATGCTTTGTTCTGTTGATCGCCCGCGGTCCCGGATTGCTGTCACTCGACCAATTGCTAGCGCGCAGATGGCTCGCCGACCGAGGCTGAACGGCGTGTCTTTGCTAGAGGCGATGATGGAAGGTCAACCGACCCAACGAATGATGGACGCGTTGAATGCTCGAGGTGCTCGCGTCCGGATCCGTTGGACCACACTCCAGCGCGCCCGAACTTAAAGCGGCAGCCAAAAAAGAATGCCGCCCGGATCGGGCGGCTTTCCAGTCCTCACTTCAAGGAAGACTGGTTGCGGGGAGGCGCAACCCCCGATTATTGCGATTGGTTGAGCGAGAAATACCTAGGGTCGCTGCATGAGCTCGAGGCCTCGCAACGTCAGCCTGAGCGTCCGGTGGGACACGCCGCGCTATATCAGGATCCACATCACGACCCAATCAGGCCCAAAGTCACGCTGGCCATGCTGTCCCCTCGAATTCCGCGCGGCCCATTCATCAAACTTGTGCTCTTTGACGACTAGGGCATGTACTCATAATTCTGGCGCGGCTGATGTCCGCTATGCCCCTGACAGCGGCACTAAAGCGGACATCGCCCATGGTCCGAGTTGTGCCAAAACCGGAAGTGAGGCGAACTCATTCGATCGCATCATTCGGGCAGCCCGGCTTGCCGCAATCCTTCTTCGTATCGCGAGAGGTCTTCGGCATTCCGATAAGGGCCCAGCACGTCTTTGAGATTGGAAACGCGCAATGTGGGATTGAGCTGCCGCAGCCGTACCACCGATTTCTGTGCCTGCACCAGCCGCCCGGCGAGCGCATTGCATGCAGCGTTGATACGTAATGATGGTTGCAAGTCCGGCGCATCCCGCAACGCCTTCGCCGCCCATGACGATGCTTCGTCATAACGATCGGCGAAGAAATAAGCATGTGCCATTGCGTGTTGAAATCCCGGCGTGAGCGGATCGATTGGACTTAAGCGCATCGCGCGCGCGAGGCGTTCAATAGCCACTTTGGGCTCGCCGAGCCAAATTTTGATCCAACCGCCGTAGGCCCACGCCCACGCCAAATTCGGGTTGAGCAACAGCGCACGATCGACGAAGGCGGCGCCTGCGTCGAGATCGCGGACGACATAGGCTAATGCACGCCCACTCGTTGCGAGGGCGACAGCGTCGTCCTTGCCCAACTCTACCGCTCGGCGAGCCAGCCTTGCGGTTTCGGTAACGTCATTCGCCGGATCGGTCATCCAGCTGCTGGCCTTGCGAAAGTCGTAGCAAATGGCAGCCATGCCATACGCAGACGCAAATTCCGGATCGAGCTCGATTGCTTGATGGAAAAGTCGCAACGCCTCGGCGTTGGCCTCCCGGCCACCATATTGATAAATGCGGGCCATGCCGCGCAGATAGTAGTCGTAGGCATCGAGGCTCTCCGTTGGCTTGCGCTTGGCGCGCCCGATCTCGGCTTTCTCCAGCTGTGGCGCGATCGCCCCGACCACGCTCGCGGTCACCTGATCCTGCAAATCAAAAATTTCTTCGAGCGCACCCTCGAAGCGATCGGCCCAGAGATGTACTCCCGTCAGGCTATCAAACAGCTGCCCGATGATCCGCACCCGGTTCGCCGCTTTGCGCACGCTGCCTTCGAGTACGTAGCGCGCTCCCAGCTCGCGACCAACCTGCTTCACGTCCACCGCGTGACCCTTGTAGGTGAAACTCGAATTGCGGGCGATCACGAACAGTGAACGGAATCGCGACAACGCCGTAATGATCTCTTCTACGATGCCGTCAGCGAAATATTCCTGCTCCGGATCGCCGCTCATGTTCTGGAACGGCAAGACGGCAACAGAGGGCTTGTCCGGCAGTGCGAGTGCGGGCTTGGCTGATGGCGCCGGCTGGCCGACAACCGACACAGCAATCTGGAAGACGTGGACCGGCCGGGCGATGTTTTTGAGCTGCCGTTCCCCCAGATTCTCGAAGACCAGATCCAGCTTGTCGCGCACCTGATCGTGCACGACTTTGCTTACGCAGACCCCACCGGCTTCGGCTAGGCCTTCGAGCCGTGCCGCAACGTTGACGCCATCGCCATAAATATCGTCGCCGTCTATGATGATGTCGCCGAGGTTGATGCCGACGCGGAACTCGATGCGATGGTCCGCCGGTACATCCCTATTGCGGTCCTGCATCGCGCGCTGGACCTCGACCGCGCATTGGACGGCTTCGACCACGCTCGGGAATTCAATCAGGAGGCCATCGCCAGTTGTCTTGACGATGCGGCCCTGGTGCTCGGCGATCTTCGGGTCGATCAGCTCTCGCCGATGGGTCTTGAGCGCTGCCAAGGTTCCCGCCTCGTCGCCACCCATCAGTCGGCTGTAGCCGACAACGTCGGCGGCGATGATGGCGGCGAGCTTCCGGGTCATGCCCATGCCCGTTCAGGTTTGAGGGGTTAGGCAACTGAGTCTACCCCACGAGGCGCCGACGGTCATCCGGTCCGTAGCGTGTTTCCGGAATTCCGCTAATGGGTCAAAACCGTCGTTCGGATCACTTCCGGTCTGCCCCTACAAACAGACATTCCCAGCAAGCGTCGGCATGTCCGAAAAGTGCCACGAGCGGAGGTCGTACCCTAAGGCAAGCGTACTAATTGAAGTCCGTCACAAGGTTGTCAGACAGTATCGTCCCATCGCGATCAACGACGCGAAAGTTGGTCGCATTGTGCTCACTGTCGTTGATCCAAACCTTGGCAGCCAGCAATGCGTCTGCGGCAGTCTTTGCGTTAAAGGGCTTTCGAGCCTCGACTATCTCGCCGGGCGTATACATTTCGCCCCTCGAACGGCGAGCCGGATGCCGCCTGTTGTGGATTGTGAATTTAGCGGCAGAGCGCGCCGTTTTCGTCTTGAGTCGGGTATCGGACATGGCATTATCAGCCATCACCGCCCCGACCCTCGGCATCCATCGGTGACTGAGAGCTGATTGCTCCCGCCTCCGTGGAGCATCGCAAGATTGGTCAGTGCAAAAGAACTTCGGCTCGATATTGAGAACGCAAAACTGCGGCAGCTATTGGCGCAAGCCGGGATCGACGCTGCCGAGCAAAAGGTAATGGAAGGCGTGCAACGCCTTCTGTTGGAAGAATTACATCATCGAATAAAGAATGTGCTTGCCACGGTTATGGCTATCGCGTCGCAGAGTTTAAGAAATGCGGACAGCGTTGAGCACGGGCACGAGGCAATCGAGCATCGCTTGCTCGCTTTGGGGCGCGTGCACGACTTGCTATTGAAGACCAACTGGACGAGCGCAACGCTGGCGTCGATTGTTCAAACCGCAATTGAGCCCTTCGATAAGGGCGAACGTTTCTCTGTTGAAATTCCAGATATCGACGTTAGCCCCGCCGCCGTTCTTCCACTCGCAATGATCCTCAACGAACTTTGCACCAATGCCGTCAAGTACGGCGCATTTTCGAATGCCAGTGGCTGCGTGGCGATATCGGCGGCAGTTGACGCCTCGGAAGAACGATTTAGCTTCATGTGGGTGGAGACGGGCGGGCCGTCCGTCCAGACACCGACGCATACAAGCTTTGGAACGCGATTGATTGAACAAGGTTTTGTGGGCGAACTTAGAGGCGAAGCCCACCTTGCCTTTGAGCCCTCCGGCGTCGTTTGCAATCTTGATATTCCATTGGCGTCGCTCGTGCCTGCAAAGCCATTAGCCAACGCCGTCTAGAAACTTGATACGGTCGTCCCTGATCGACTAGCAGTCAAACGTCTGCACTGGGTC
>WNFQ01013955.1_pt1 | contig 10599 bp, 12 predicted proteins | sample 5400171 | NCBI WGS metagenome assembly WNFQ01 (sample SAMN13153356, study PRJNA577476) | soil metagenome | isolation source: 20 cm soil under Madrone tree | place: USA:California | collected 2016-06-14 | reverse complement strand
TCCATGACCTTCGTTGACCTACTATGAGCCAATGCCGCAGCTCGTGAAGTTCGTCCAGAAGCGACTTCCCAAGTTCATAACGGACCATATCCAATCATGTCCACTCACCCCCATAACAGCCTCCGGATCACTTTGTCATGGTTCGAATCCATGCGAGGCAGCTTTTTTATAATGAACAGTTTACGCTGGTACTGGCTTCCTAGTAATTGGCTTGCTTGGACACTTTTGATACTCGCTGACGCGGACAATTTGAAAAACCACCTCGTTCGCTTTGATTGTCGATTCACAGACACCAGTCTTTGGGTTTAGGACCAGCGCACTAGCAAAAGGCCTTCGACCAAAATCCACCTTAGCCTCTCCCCGGTGCCCTAACAGCTCCCCAGTATATGACTTCGGATCATATGGTTGCAGGTTCGAGCCCTGCCGGGTGCAAAATAAGTCCTATAGCCGATCTACAGACGATTTAAAGCTTCAATAATCCGCCCGAAAAAAGCGTTACTTGCCAAAGTTTTGCCACTTTTTGGGGTCACCCCCTCGTAGAAAATTCTAAGCACAAAAACAGGAAACACACCAAAATGCCGAACCTAGAGAACACCATTCAAGTCGCTGCCCGGCAGGCCGGCGAAAGCTTTTTGGATACCTACGAGCTCGATACCGATGGGATCGCGCGGGCCCTGCGGCAGCTCATTTGTTGACTGATGCTTATACTCGACGAATCCTTAAATACCTACTCTGCGCAGCAGGAGAGTTTTGCCGGGTCTTTTCGGCGTGAGATGGCTACTATCTTGAGCGCCTCAGCCATCGTCGGGTAAACGTGCAAGAGTTCTATAAAATCATTGATCTTGGCATGGAAACGCATCCCCATCGCCGCCTCGTGAATTACTTCACCTGCGCTGTTGCCCACCATCGAGACGCCGAGCACTTCTTCGGTGTCATCATCGGCGACCATCTTGATCATGCCAGCCATGTCGCGGATCGCTCCCGCCCGCGGTACCAGCGAAATCGGAACGGTGTTGCACCAGCAATTGCGCCCAGCTGAAATTGCCCCTTCCTCGGTCAAGCCAACGGTCGCTATCTGCGGATCGGTGAAAATCGTGCGCGGAATTACACGGTGCCTGACCCGACGCAGTTCTCCGTCTGTGAAGGCATTGTGCACAGCGATGCCGCCGTCCTGGCTGCCCACCGGAGTAGCCATCTGGCTGCCGACTTCGCAACCGATCACATCGCCGCCGGCGAAGATATGCGGTACGTTCGTGCGCAGGAATTCATCGACCCGGACCTGCCCTTCCTTGCCAAGCTCAACACCGGCTTTCTCGATGCCGATATTGTCGGAATTCGGACGACGGCCCGTAGCGACCAAAAGCTTTTCGGTGCGCAACTCACGCGTCTGACCGCCAGTTTCGACGTTGACGGTGACAGCCATTCCGTCTTGTCGCACCCAGCGCGTAACGGCGCCGGCGATTATTTGGATACCTTCGCTTTCGAAAGCTTCTCTGATGGCCTCGCCGACCTCCGGCTCGTAGCCGTGCGCTAGCAATTGCTCGCTGCGCTTGACAATCGTGACGTTGGCGCCAAAGCGGTGAAACATTTGCCCCAACTCCAAAGCGATATAGCCGGCACCTAAAATGATCAGCGAGCGCGGCAGCTCCCGCAGCTCGATTGGCTCGTCATCATTGGTAAGCAAATCGCTGGTTAGGTAATGCACGTCGCGCAAGCCTCCGATGCTCGGAACGACCGGCCGCGAGCCTGTGGCGATGAGAATCTTCTCGCCAGTGATCCGCTTGCCATCGACCTGCACCGAGCGATCATCGACAAATTCTGCATGGCCTTTTTCGACCGTGAACTGCCCGCCGGTCAGGCTCTCGTATTTCTTTGTGCGATAGCCGTGGATGATTTCGTCCTTCTGCTCGATGAGCCGCCGGAAATCCAACCGGATCTCCGCCGGTGTCAGCCCTGGATAGTGTGGATACCGTGCCTCATGAATGATCCTCGCAGCCTCGATCAGATTTTTGGAAGGCAAACAGCCACGATTTACGCAGGTTCCGCCGGTCGTGCGTTCCTCGGTCATGACCGCGGTCTTGCTAAGCTCCTGGGCTCGCAACGCAGCGGCGAAGGCGGTCGACCCGGAGCCGAGGATAACCAAGTCATAGTGGGTCTGTGTCATTGCCTTGGTATCTTAAAGTCATTTGGCTGGTTCTTCAGCACAGAACAGCCGAACGTAGGCGATGGTTCATTTTTCGGGGCAGGCTGTTGCCCTCGTTCGCCAATTACATGGCGAGTCTCATCAGCGGGTTCCAGCGGGGACATAAACATTCCAGGTCGCCCGCCCGGTCTTCTCATCGAAGTCGCCATCCATTACGGCGACCACCTTGGTCAACCACTCATAACGGACATCCTCGGTGCTGAAGATTAGCGTGAGGTTCGTTTGGTACTTTTCGGAGCTGCGAATGCCATAACCTCTGCCATCGAATCGGATTCGAGCTCCGTCCGCGGTTTCGATGAACCCCGCTGGATTGATAGTGCAAAGATGGAGACCGTCAGGCACGGATTGGCCGCTCCGCACCAGGGGATAAAGGCAATTCCCGGACCATAGCGACCAACGAATCGTTCCACGAAGCCGATCGCCTGCCACCGTTCCATCACCGCTTCCGATGTAAACACCGTCGCGTCCTTCGGCAACCACGACAGCGTCGGATTGTGAGTCCGATCTGTACTGGAGATCGGCCTGGAAAAGCTCATCAAGGCGCTCTTCTCCCGAGGAACTGGTCGTGGCCTTCGTGTCGGCGAAGGCAGGCATAGCAGCAACGGTAACGAGACCGATAAGAAGTTTCTTAGTTCTGTTCATCGTGGGTGCTCTTTTAGGGTCCGCGATAGCGGTTTCGGTGCACTGTTACCGAACTTTGTTGGCTTGGAGCTGACCAGGGGGCTTGGGCTCTCCGGCGACTTTATGGACAACAGCTTAAGGTCTCCTCACGGTCTGCCCGGTCGAACGGGTTCTGGATTCCACGCGCCTGCACCTCGGCTGTTCTTTCCATCCCGACGTGCTTCTTGTAGATGTTGAGCACAGCCTGCGGGAACTTGCCTTGCGTGTCTTGCAGCAACTCTTGTTTAGTTCGAAGCCGAACAAGCTCATCCCGAAAATACGCTTCGATGTCGGATTTGATCTGTGTGGCCTCCTCAACCGAGACCAGCCTCTCTCTCGCTGCCGCAGACACCGAAGTTTCAGCGATTACTCGAGCTTCTTCTAGACTTAGCCGATCCACTTCAGCGCCGCGCAACCACCGCCCCTTACTTCGGAAAGATTCGGCAGTTTGTTTATCGTCGCGCCGCTCCGTGTATGGGATCTCATGTCTTTCAAAGACCGGTTTGGCAACTTCCTCGGTGCGAGCCGGTCCAGACCAAACGGTTGCGACGATCGTTCCCGCTCGATTCAACCATGCCTCCTTAATTGCGGTCCGCTGTTCTAAGTCCATTAAGAGCGGCTTTGCCCGACTGCCGCAGCCGATCGCTGGCGCAGCGCCGCATACCAAGGGAACGTCGTAGAAAGTGATGATTTCCATCTTAGGAGAATTTGTTTCATGACTGGCTCAGCCGGTGTCCGGCAAGGGATCGAGTTATCCAGCACCACAGCAGGTGTGATTTTCATCCTGCATTGGCGGACATTTTACTGAACCGAAAGAACAAAAGACACAGCAGTCGCCAGGCTTGGGGCGCAGCAGCGTCTTGCAGTTAGAACATTCATAGAAAAATTGGCACGCGTCGGTCGGCATCGTCTCGCGCTTCGCGAAACCGCAAACCGGGCACACGAGCACCGATTCAAGAAGAACTTCGCTCATACCGATTCAGTTGTGGACAGCGGACGGATAGCCCGCATCGGCAGTCGCCTTGGTTAGCGCATCGGGATTCGCTTTGTCAGGATCAAACGAAATGCTGGCGGTTTTCTTGTCGAAATCCACTTTCGCGTCCGTTACCCCAAGCACTCTTTCGAGTGCTTTTTTGACTGTGATAGGACAAACCGCACAGGTCATATTTTGCACATCGAGAGTCACGGTTTGTAAGGTTCCGGCAAATAGGCCGAAAGGAAGTGCGACGAGCGCACCGATTAGGACAAAACGATTCAATAGCGATTTCATAATCAATAAAACAGTGGGGCAACCCAGGGTACAGCGATTAGGCCAAGCACTAGGACCGTGACGATCCAGAATCCCAACCGTTGGCGTTTTAAAGAGCTCGGATTCGCGCAGGCAGATTCAGGTGAACAAGTTGGGCGTACCAAATAGAGACGATAGAAGGCGAACCCAAGGAACAGTAGTGTCAATCCGATAAAAATAGGCCGGTAAGGTTCGAGCGCAGTAAGGGAGCCGATCCACGCACCGCTGACCCCAAGGGCGAGCAACACAAGCGGGCCGACGCAGCATATCGACGCTCCAATGGCTGAAAGTATACCGGCAATTAGAAATCCGTTTCCTCTTTGCGCATTAGCCTTTTTCACATCAGGCAAAATTTTGAGATCCAGATCAGACATATTATTTGATAGCCAATCTAATGTCGGGCGCGGCCGGGCACCGCAAAGGGACTGTGAAAAGACTGATGTGGTCTGCAGTAATTCGGTTCTTGTTTTCTTCGGCGCCTAATAGCGACGCGCCGATCAAACTGGCAAATACGAGTGCTAGTATTGTCCGTTTTCATCGTAGTGTTTCACTTTGACCCAGAGCCTACACTCCGTACTCGGGTACGGTGTCAACGGTTATTTCATTTCACTGAGTGTTTCGATGATCGGACAAGGCTGGTTGCCTTTGCGTCTGGCGCATTGTTCGACGGTCCTGGCGAGGATCGATTCGATTCTCCGCAACTGCCTCAGTTTTGCCTTAACCAGACTTAGCTTTTCGACAGCAAGCTTTTCAACTCGCTCGCAATCAGAGCTCGAAAGTTCCAAAAGCTCTCGAATGTCCTCGAGCGAGAATCCTAGTTGTTGGGCGCGGCGAATGAAACGCAATCGTTGAAGACTTTCATCGTTATAGGAACGCATGCCGCCATAGGGCTTTTTCGGAAGCTCCAGTAGTCCAATGCGCTGATAATATCGGATCGTCTCGACGTTTACGTCGACGGTTCTCGCAAGTTCGCCAATTCGCATTCTTTGGTCGTGTTCGAGCTTCAATATCCTACTCGTCTCAAATTCTCCTGAAGCATTTTTTTCGTCTAACTTTTGTCATTGTTTCCGGGCTCCTTCGTCGAAGAAGCCATCATCGGTGGAACAAATTGTGGTGCAATGCATTCTTCAACTCACCCAAAATTCTCCTCCAGTTCTGTTAGCTCTCCCATTCCAGGTTCTCAGCGCTTCCTGATGATCCTCGCGCTTTGGTCCGCTCGCTCGCCACTCTGGGCAGACGCCCTGGAATTTCTTTCTACTAATCGACTGAATCTTGCCCCACGCGTTTCTGCAGAATGGGCAAAGCCGGGCGTATAGCAAATGCCGGCGAGGGCTTCGCCGATGCACCTTATCCGGCGAAATATCCGCGCTTATCGCATTTTGTGCTCTTCAGCGGACTAGGCGACGGTTATCCTCGCCCTTCAGCAAACCTGCGGGATCAAGACCATTGATGAGCATTGACCAGCGAATAGCGAAGCTGAAAGGGCACGTCCTGATCTTCTCCCAAGAGTTTCGCGGCCTGATTGAATGCTTTGAAATGCTGGTTCCGGTAGCTGAGAACCGGGAGTTGCTCAAAAAAATTTCCAAAACCAGACGCGCGCCCGGCGTTGGAACTGTGCGTTGGAGTCTAGTGCAGATATGTACTAATCGAGGCTATCGCGGCTCCCCCATCACAATCGCTGAGAGAAAAGCTGAAAGATGCTTTCTCGATCCCCATCAAGCCAGGCCTTATTCCCGGAGATTCTTCGACCGAGGTAGATCTTGCCGTATGGCAGGAAATCGAGAAAATAGAGGTTCAAGAGCTACGACACAGTTTCGAGCAATATCTCCCCGAACTTGAAAGGCAACGGGAGTGGTTTAGCCAACACGAAGACGCATTCAAGGAGCTCCGGGACAAACGTTTTGCTCACGTTGATGTCACTTTGGTCAATGGAGAATACAAACTGTGCGAAGTTGAACCACCCGCTTGGAACACTGTGAAGGAAGCGGTCCAACGTCTTGTCCAGGTCGCAGAAATCCTTCTTACAATTCTGCATCAAAAAGACGAAAGTTTTGGGCAGGCCATTGAGAATGCACGCGAAGAGGCGGCCGATTTTTGGGAACTTGGATAGCGGTTTACCAGTATATAAACATTCGCTTTTCACACTGCTTCACTCTCCTCATCAATTTGTGCGCGCTACCTCCGTCTCTTGTCCGTGCTCAAACCGCGCCCGTCATTCCAGCCAATGAAGCTGCAGCGCACATCGGCCAGCACGCTACTGTCGAAGGAGTCGTCGCCAAGGTGTTCATTTCCAAGGGCGGCAACGCGTTCCTGAATATCGGGGCGTCTTACCCGAACCAGGACTTTTAGCGACTGGATTCCGTCCGCCTCACCGGTATCGGAGTCATCAGTGCTTTGTGTTCTCGAAGGAAAGAAGGTCAGAATCACCCAGTGGTACGATGAATACGCCCGCGCCCCTCAACCCGTAATCGACGTGGGCTCGTGTAAGCTTTAGTGGTGAATATCAGCTTCTCAAGCTGGCATGTGCAGTCACCGAATACCGATCATGGAATCAGCCAATAAGCCTCAATCTCAACAAGAACCAGCGCCTTCTCGTTCCAGCATTCTGGGGCTCGATGCGCTCACTTTCTCAATGGCTGATGTGCGCGATGGCGTTGGACCTTATCTCTCCGTTTTTTTGAAGGGAGGTCTACATTGGCAATCGGGTGAGATCGGGATTGCCATGGCGGCCAGCTCGATCACGGCAGCTATCTGCCAAATTCCGGCCGGCTTGCTAGTGGATTCCGTACGTGCAAAGCGACTTTTGGTAGTGATCTCAGGACTCATGGTCGGCCTCGGCTCTCTACTGGTTGTTAGCGTGCCGAAGCTCGTCGTCGTCGTCAGCGCGCAGGCTACTTTAGGTGCTGCTTCGGCTATCATTCCTCCGGCTCTGGCCGCTCTGAGTCTCGGGATCGTTGGTAGAAAGCTGTTCCCTGCTCGCGTTAGTAGAAACGAGAGCTTTAACCACGGAGGTAACTTCGCCGCTGCCATTTTAGCTGGAACGGTAGGTCAACGGTTCGGGTATCACTGGATCTTTTACCTTGTTTGTCTCTTCGCTCTGGGAAGTGCCGCTGCCGTAGCCCTAATTCGGCCTCAGGAGATAAATCACACCGTTGCACGCGGCGGAGACGATAAGGATCCTCGAACCGAAAACGGGCAAAGCGACAGGGCGATACCTATCGCTGACCTTTTCAAAAAGAGAGATCTCATGATTTTCTTGGTTTCCGTGGTGCTGTTCCACTTTGGTAACGCTGCGATGTTGCCCATGGCTGGCCAGGTGTTGGCGAAGACGCATCCGGGCACTGACATCGAGGCATTGAGCGCCTGTATCATTACTGCCCAACTCGTGATGATCGGTATCGCAGCAATGGTCGGATGGGCAATACGCAGAGGCATTGGACGCAAGACAATCTTTCTCGTGGCCTTTCTTACTCTGCCCATCCGCGGATTCCTCTTCACGCTAACGGACAGCCCCTTCGGCGTCGTGGCGATCCAACTTCTGGATGGCGTCGCGGCCGGAATTTTCGGCGTCATTTCGATTATTATTGCAGCAGACCTGATGCGGGGCACGGGGCGCTTTAACCTTGCACAAGGTCTGGTTGCTTTATCGACCGGGTTAGGCGCAGCGGCGAGCATTGTTCGCGCCGGCTTTGTTGTTCAGGTTTTCGGTTACACCATCGATTTTCTCACTTTGGCAGCGATTGCTGTCGGTGGACTCGTCTTTTTTGCCTCGTTGATGCCCGAAACGAAACCGGAGGAAGGGATTTCCACGCCCTGAGCGCTTCCTGATGGCTCTCGCGCTCCGGCCCGGGCGCTCCGCATTTCGGGCAGGTTAACTTCCAGTGAGAAAGCGCGGGGCGAAAACGAATATCATTTCGTTTAGCCCAACTCCAACAAGGCCGACTACTGCCACAATCGCCAATCCTAGGCATACCTTCTTTTGAACGCCACTTCCTTGGTCATGCTTCGGATCAGAGGAACGTTGATGAGAATGCTCGTAAGACTCGACAGGATGATTCCATTCACGCCGGTCGTCGCAGATATTTCATGGTGAGTAATCAGCGTTGCCGCCGACGCGATAGAAGAAGCACTGGAAAGCAGGCCTCCCGCCATGCTGACAAAGTAAAAACTCGCTGGGCCGAAGTTACGTTGAGCCAGCCCACCGACGACATTGAGGACCAAAAAAACCAACCCAAATTTTAGGGCCGCGGAAAGTTTGAACGGAGACTCCAGGGACAACGGGGGTATACCCCCAACACTTGCCTGCTCGGGGTAGCGTCGCCACAGCACAGCGCTGATTAACAGCATGAGGGTCAGCGGAATGACGCATGCAGTAACCGCTTGCGAAGCATATCTCGACCGAAGTTTCTGGGCCGGACGGGAAAGCCATCCCGATGGACATTGGCTCGCGGTTTACCGTCAACGTGAACTGCCCGCCTTTACCGGAGGAGGAACAGGAGATAGTGGATGACGAGACCGGTTCTCCGATTCCGGACAGCGAGAACAAGATGCGAGCGCCAGCGGGAAGCAACCGACAATGAGCCCTAACGGCATTAGCCTGCCCGAAATACCTACCATCGTCCCCGTCAATCTACCCGAAAGCAGGTTGCTCAAGATCGGCGTGTAAACGAGTTCTTTGCGGAAAAGAGGTTTGCCGGTCGGCCGCAAGTTCGCGCAGCCGGACGGAAAGAAGAAAGAACCGGACCTGACCCTAATTGCAAAAAGAGCAAACAAGCGCCCGGCCGCAGGGCCGACGGCAGCGCTTTAAACAGGAAAGCGGGGCGCGAGAGAGCCAACGCTAGCGGTTCACCGATCCGATTGGCCGGGAAGTTAGCTAAGCCCGGAAGAACAGGGCCTAGCCTAGTTGCGCCAGTCGGGTCTCAATTACAACGTCTGCAACATATTTTTGACGTGCGTTGATTTGACGGTGCTCGGTCGCGTCGACAGCGGCGCATACCGGAAGGCGCCGGCGACACCGAATGGCCAACGAGGGCCGCTGCACTCCGGACGCCATTTCTGGTAGCGTTCATGGTGATACACGCGTTCAATTGCTGCTGTGAAGACCCCCGACCGAACGACCGCGGCGGCATTTCCCCGGTATGCGGCCGGCGAGGTGCTGGCCGACAGCGCCTCTCTCCAATGGCCGGGACTTTATGTGCGGCGCTATCGGTTTCCACGCGTGGTGGATCGATTCCTCGTGCCCGCCACTCCCGAGCCGTTGATCTCCTGCGGCCTCGCGGGCTCAGCGGAGTTCCGGGAGCGCGAGCTTGGCGAGACCTGGGTGAAGCGACAGATCGCGCGCGGTGACATCTTTGTCACCCGCTCGAAGACGCCCTACGAAGTGCGCCACAGTTCGCGTGTCGGCGAAGAGCTTGAAATCATCCAAGTCCACGTTGCGGTCGATCACTGGCTTGCGTCTTTGGAAGCGGTGTATCCAGGCAAGGGTGACGAGGTGGACGTGATCGACTTTTTTGGACGCGATGAAGCGCTCGCTTACCTCTGCTTTGCGTGCGCCGAGATGCTTTCCGCAGGGACGCTCGGTAAGTCCAAACGCGTCGCTGATCTTACGAGGCTTATCGCTTCGTTTCTCGTGGAGAAATACACCGCCGCCGCCTCAGAGAAGCCCGACTTCCGTGGTGGCTTGCCGATTCGGCAGCTCCGTAAGGTAGAGGACTACGTGCATGAGCGGTTCGCTGAGGATATTTCCGTTGAAGCCTTGGCCGAGCTGGTGGACTTGAGTCCCTTCCACTTTTCCCGCGTGTTCAAGCATGCAACGGGGATGTCGCCGCTACAGTTTGTGACGCGAGAGCGGATTACCCACGCGCAGCAGCTCGTCCGCGAAACCCGCCGCAGCCTTATCGATATTGGCCTGGAGGTCGGCTACACGAGTCCAAGCTATTTCACGAAAGTCTTTCGGCGCGTCACGGGCGTGACGCCCACCGAATTCCGTAGCTCCCTCTGAAAAGGCCGGCACCTCTTTTTCCGCAAGATCGGGCTAAGCCAAGCACGATCGGGCGAGAAGCACTGCGTAGGATGCGCAATGATCACGTCGCGCCGGAAGCTGATTCAGGCGCACGACAACCGCATCACACATATGAACTTATCATTTCAAAACAAAGTCGCTCTCGTCACTGGCGCGGGCTCTGGCATGGGTCTGGTGACCGCTAGAGCCTTCGCGGAGGCGGGAGCTGCGATGGCGCTGGCAGACGTCAATGAGAATGCGGTTCGCTCTGCAGCAGAAGAACTCGTCTCCGCCGGACACAAGGCGATTGGCGTCCGGTGCAATGTCGCCGACGAGGCTGAAGTAGCAGCGATGGTCGCGCAGACTGTATCCGCCTTTGGTCGCCTCGATGCGGCGTTCAACAACGCCGGGATACAGTCTCCAGCCGTGGAAATGGCTGATGTCAGC
>WNFQ01010038.1_pt1 | contig 10600 bp, 6 predicted proteins | sample 5400171 | NCBI WGS metagenome assembly WNFQ01 (sample SAMN13153356, study PRJNA577476) | soil metagenome | isolation source: 20 cm soil under Madrone tree | place: USA:California | collected 2016-06-14 | reverse complement strand
CGAAATTCCAAAGCTCATCCTCTTCGAACGCCGCGGCGAAAAAATCGGCTTTCGCGAGATCAACGCTCTCCGCGAAGGAGCGATCCTTAATCCGCCGGTTCTGGATGCATCGCTTGATTCCCTGCTTTTAGATATCGAGGCCGCTCTGATTTCCAGCGGACTCTATCCCGAAGAAGCCCACGCCATGCTCGAATCGTGGAAGGATTCCTGGTTCGAAGAAGGCTCGCGCCTGATCTACATCGTGCCGAATTCCTTCGTGGAAAAAATTCTGCCACTCTCCATCGAGCCGCAACCCGCCACCGTCCAGCGCGTCTTCGTAGGCCGGATGGAACTCCTGACGCCCGCAACGCAATCCGCGATCGAAAACGCCGCCGCGACTCACGACAAAGCCATACTCGCCAGGTACGGCCGCATCCTGGCACCGATGATCGAATCGATTCTTCGCAAGGGTCCGGCCACTGCCCCAAGTGTCCAGCTAAACGAAACGCTGAACCAGATCTACCGCTCGTATCTGGCGTGCAACAATCTACGCTAACGGTTCTGCTCGGACGGGCCTGTGGAATTCTCGTTCTCATGTCTCCGGAAACAATCGGAATCTCAAATTGACTCAGAATGAATATGAGTTTTTTGTCATTTTTACTGCGTTTTTGCCTCTTTTTCGCTTGACACCCGCTCCAGAAATGCGCAACAGTGCCAAATCTAAGTGGTCGGTGCATGGCCCCCGCAAACCGTGTTGCCTCGAATGATGAAGCGCGCTACTACTCTTAGAACTCTTAGCTCGTTCGGGCTCGACCATCGACTTCAGAAACGTTCAGACAAGATAGGAGATCCAGTCATGCATATCCGGATTCTTGCGTTTGTTGCCCTTGCATTTGTATTTTGCGTCGTTCCAGTCTCGGCACAAGGTTGCCCGGCGGGGGCGCAATGCTTCACCTTCGATGCGAACACTTTATCGCATACCTTCGATTTTGGAGTCGATGGAGCGATAACATTTCAGTTTGACGCGGTTCTAGCATCTTTTGAACTCGACGTTTCTGCCGTCGAAGATGCCCCCTTTACATTCACGGGAACAGATTTCCCGGCGACCACGACTTGTATTCCCTACAATGCGTTCGTCGGCGGGAACGGAGGCCACTGCGTTCGTTACAATGTGACGGGTGCCGGTGGCGGATCTGTGCCGGTAAAAGGCGTGAATTTCAGGGGCCTAATTACGGTGACGCTTAGGTATGAGAATCCAAACGCCCCCTCTTGTTCCGGTAGCGGCTGTGGCGACCCGACCATGGGGGGCAAGACGCCCGGTATCTCGAGCTTTGAAGCTTTTAACGTTCCCTTTGACCCCGCCACGCAAACCGGTGACATTTGCAGTTTATCTGCTGTATTCCAGAAGAGTGCGTCCGGCCAAAATCCGCTCGTTGAGGTTTCGTTCAAGCTGGTCAGCGGGAATTGTTTTGCCACCAATCCCGCCCCGACCCCTCTGCGGGATAAGACCGCGACTCTGTCTGTCGCTTTCACAGACACCAGCAACCATTTGGTTTTTGCGAATCTGATCAACGGCGGCGACGCGAATAAATTCCATTTTGATAACACAACCGGTACCAACGTCCAGGACATCAATACCAGCGGGCTCGCGCCTCGGTTGTATTACGTTACCGTGATTTCGACCAAATTTCCGCCCGTGACGACAACCTTCACCGTGCAATAAACATTAGGATGCTTGCGGCGAGCCGAGATCTTAGTTCGGCTCGCCGCACAACACTCCTAACTTTATTGCTGCGCGGAAATGGGCGCCAGATCCTGCCGCTTGACGATCGCCTCGCTACCTCCTGATTCCTGCCGGACGCTTTCAAGCGTCCGCTTGGCAGCGGCGTAGTGTGACGAGGCTTCTGCGGCGCCGCCCGAGAGTTCGAGCGTTCGTCCGAGCAGGTAGTGGCTTCGCGCCAGCAGCACTTCTAATCCCAACTTGTCACTCGCGTTTAACGCCGTCTCCAGCTCTTTCTTTGCGGCGGGATACTGCTTCATGTTCATCAACGCTTCGGCCAGCGCCAACGTCGCTTCGGTGGAGATATTTTTCAGTCCCGCGGCGTAGGCGTCCTTCGCTACCGTCTTCAGCGGAGCAACCGCCGCCTTGTAGCGCTTTTCCTCAACCATGCACTTCGCAACGTTGTATTTCGACAGCAGCGCCGTGTCCTTCTCCACGTCCTTCGCGCTGGCCGCCACCGCCTGCGCAAACAGGTCTGACGCCGACTTCAGGTCACCGCGATAATAAAAAGTGTCACCTTGGAAATTCAGAATCTGTGCCACCAGCGTCTTGTTTTGCAATTCTTTCGCAAGGCTCATGGCTTCGGTCAAATTCTTCTGCGCTTCATCGTAACGTCCGACTTGGCTGAGTGAGTTTGCGTATCCGCTTAGAATTTCCCCCATCCAGAAGCTGCGGTCCTGCAATTCGCGGAACGTCTTGAGAGCTTCTTCCTTGGATTTGAGCGCGGCGCCGTAGCGTCCCTGATACTCAAAGATGGTGCCCAAGCTATAGGACTGGATGGCGGCGCCGTTCTTGTCGCTGGAATTACGAAAGAGCTCGAGTGCCTTGAGGTGATAGTCCAGACTCTGCCCGTAATCGCCGGCCTTCAGGGAAGCTTCTCCGAGATTGTGAAGGGTCTCTCCAATTTCGCCGGAGATATTGGACTTTTTGCGGAGTTCCAGCGCCCGCTCATAGTAGGTTAGTGCATCGCTCGGTTGGCCCTTCGCCAGATAGACATTCCCAATATTATTGAGGCAAATAGCCTGCCGGTATTCGTCTCCGACATCACGGTGGATTTGAAGCGATTCCTTAAACGCATTCAGGGCATCCTCATATTTACTGCGTTCGCTGTAAAGTTGGCCCAGGTTGATCAGCGTAACGGCCAATCCTTTCTTATCGCCAATCTCGCGTTGTAACTTCATGGCCTCGACATAGCTCTTATTGGCTTCCTCCGGCTTGCCCAAACCTGCGTGCACACGCGCAATGTTCCCTAGCGTCAGAGCCACACCGGCCTTCTGCCCCAAACTCCTCTTGATCCTGAGCGACTCCTGGTAGTTGCGCATGGCATCGTCGGGCTTGTTCAGTTGTTCGTAAGCAGCACCCATCACGTTTAAAATCGTGGCTTTGCCGTCTGCATTTCCAAGCTGAATAGCCAAGGTCAGGCCGCGGTTGAGATAATCCAGTGAGGCCTGCGGATTCCCGCTCTTGATCTCCACTCTACCAGCAGCCTGCAACGCCTCACCGTGTTTCGGGTCTCCCGCCAGAACCTTGGCAAGTTCCACCCGCGCTTTATCGAAGGCACCCGTAGATTCATAGAGTTCGCCCAGATGAAAATGGACATCTGAATCCTCCGGCGAAACTTTTTCCAAATTCTCGTACGATTCGATCGCTTTGCGGTAATCGTTGGTAACTTGCGCGTAATTCGCTTGAATCAAATATCGTTCCGGCGCGGGAAGTTTATCGCTCAGGTCCACTGCCTTCTGCGAATATTCCTTGGCCTTATCGTCATTCCTGAGGCTGCTGTAGGTTTGCCCCAGCCGCGAATAAGCCAGCGCGAACTGTGGATCGTCCTTCAAAGAAGCTTCAAACCGTTTCGCAGCTTCCAAATGATTTCCCTGCCGCGCCAGCTCCGACCCTTCGTTATAAGTGCGTAGCGCCGGCAAGGAATTGGATGACGGTCGGAAAGACTTGGCGCGCAAGTCCTGCAGCACATCGGACGACAGCGAAAGATTTTGCTGAATGGTTTGCGCCAGTTGCGCGATGACCGGCAGCAGCGCTTTCTCGTTGTCCGCTTCTGCCTTCACTGGAATTGTGCGCTGATGTTTCAGGTCGCGAACGGTCGCGTCAATTCGAATCTTGTCTCCGAACTTCGCGTACTGTCCCCACACTATCGTGTCGGCGTTGCTGAACTCAGCGATGCGTCCCATCGTGGTGGGGTCAATGTTGCTGCCGGGCGAAATCTGCAAATCGGAAAGCACCTGATGCAAACGATCGGGAGAAATCGTACGCAGTTGCGCGGACTGCCCCACGTCCGTGCTCAACATATCCGCCAAAGTCGATCCCAGCCAGTCCAGTTGAGCGTCACCGGAGCCATTCCGGAACGGTAAAATCGCCAGCGACACTTGCGGGCCAGCCGCAACTTTTGTTACCGGTTTGGACGTAAGTTTGCCCCTGAACAGCAATCCACCGGCGACCACCGCTACCGCCAGCGCGCCCGCTGCAATCCACTTCCACGGCACTTCACGTGGCGGAACTGGTATCGGTGTCACGATAGAAGCGAGCGTTGGCTGCTTCCCTTCCCACGCGTCCAGGTCCGATAGAATTTCTTGCGCGTTCTGATAGCGCGCGCTCAAATCGCGCTCCAGGCACTTGCCCACGATATCGCTCAGCACCTTGGGGATGGATGTGTCTAATTCTGCGGCCGGGATAGCGCGCTCCTGATTTCGCTTGAGCAAACTGGCCATCGCCGTGTCCGCTTTGTACGGCATTTTGCCAGTCAACAGTTCATAAAAAATTAGTCCGAGGCTGAAAATGTCTGACCGTCCGTCGAGATGGCTGCCCATCGCCTGTTCCGGTGACATGTATTCGATCGTGCCCAGCAGCGCGCCGGATTGCGTCATCCCGCCCGACTCCAGCGAACGCGCCAACCCAAAATCCATCACCAGGATGCGCCCCGGTTTGTCCTGCATGATATTTTGCGGTTTCAAATCGCGATGGATAATTCCAACCGCGTGCGCTGCTTCCAGCGCCAGGCATACCTGCCGCATAATTTCTACCGCACGCTCGGGAGCCAACTTCCCCTCGTCCAGTAGCAGCTTGTGCAGGTCGCAGCCTTCCACAAACTCCATGGTGATGAATTTCACACCGTCGATTTCAGACAAATCGTAGATGCGAATGACGTTTCGGTGTGTCACTTGCCGCGCCGTCAGCAATTCCTGCTTGAAGCGCGCCAGTATCGTGGGGTTGGCGGCCATGTCCGGCCGAATCAGCTTCAAAGCAACCAGGTGATCCACTTCGCGATCCAGCGCTTTGTAAACCGTGCCCATGCCTCCTTCGCCCAGCACGTTCCAGATCTCATAGCGGTTGCCGAGGACGTCGCCCGGCTGCAGGTGATCTCGGTTTGGAGAAATACTCGAAAGGCGTGCCTTGCCAGGGGTGGGAGACGGGGAAGCGTCAACAAATGTTACGTCGCCTGCGGAGCCGTCCGGCCCGGGTTGTGGTGTGGGCGCGCCCTTGTCCGCCTTTTGCTTTTCTCGTGGAATTGGAATATCGCTGCCGGAACTTTCACCCTTCGCCGGAGTGCGCAGACCGGGCGGCCCGACATTGGCATTCTCAGGGCCGGTCTTGTTTGGCTTGGCGTCTTCCATATAATTACTACACGCTAAACTAATAGACCCACAACTTTAGCTAGTCGTCTGACGGGAAATTGCAATTCTGTTTCCGCAAGTATATACCGGCCAGAACGTCTCGCCACACCTCCGTTTCAAACGTTTCACCTTCCTTCTTACCGCAAAACAGCCCCTCCATCCGCGCACTAACTTACACAAACGCCGCGCCATGCTAACTTGACCGCGCCAGCTTCTACCCCTAAACTGGTAATTCCACAGTGATTCATTTTTTCGATTCGATGAATTTTTCCTTCGGCCCGGCGGCCACCCGCTGGGCTGCGCTATTTTAGGGCGCAATCCTACTCTTCGAGGCTGGAATGATTGACGGACCCATTCAGGAAGGTCTTACTTTTGACGATGTGCTGCTGGTGCCGGGCAAAAGCTCGGTGCTTCCCGCCGAAGTAGAAACGCAAACGAATTTCACGCGCAAGCTGAAAATCAATGTGCCCCTCGTGTCTGCGGCCATGGACACGGTGACGGAGTCGCGTCTGGCCATCGCGATGGCCCGCCAGGGGGGCATCGGGCTGATTCATCGCAACATGCCCGTCGACCGCCAGGCCGAAGAAGTGGACCGCGTAAAGCGTTCCGAGTCCGGAATGATTGTTGACCCGGTAACCATTTCGCCGGACATTACTTTGCGCCAGGCTCTCGAAATCATGACCAAGTACCGCATCTCCGGCCTTCCGGTGACTCGCGGAACTCGCCTGACCGGAATTCTTACTAACCGCGATCTGCGCTTTGAAAAAGACCACACACAACTGGTCAGCGCGGTGATGACCAAAGATAATCTGGTGACTGTCGCGGTCGGTACCACTCTCGAAGAAGCGGAAAAGATTCTGCAGAAGCATCGCATCGAAAAACTGCTGGTGGTGGACCAGGATTTCAATCTGAAAGGCCTGATCACCGTAAAAGATATTCAGAAAAAACTGGAATATCCGTGGGCGTCAAAAGACAGCCAGGGACGATTGATCACTGGAGCCGCTGTCGGCGCAACCGGAGATTTTCTGGAACGCGCAATCGAAATGTCGAAAGCGAAAGCGGATGTGCTGGCAATCGACACCGCTCACGGCCACACGGCAAAAGTGATGGACGCGATTAAAACAATTCGCCAGCGTCTGCCGGACATGCAAATCGTCGCGGGCAACGTGGCCACTTACGAAGCGGCGAAAGATTTGATCGCTCTCGGAATTGACGGTCTGAAAGTGGGTATCGGCCCGGGATCGATTTGCACCACCCGTGTTGTAACCGGCGCCGGCGTTCCGCAACTCACTGCGATTATCGAAGCTTCCCGAGCGACGCGAGGCACGGAAGTGCCCATCATCGCCGATGGCGGCATCAAATATTCTGGCGACATCACTAAAGCTCTGGCTGCGGGAGCGTCCTGCGTCATGATTGGCAGCCTCTTTGCCGGCACTGAAGAATCTCCCGGAGAAACAATTTTGTTTCAAGGCCGCACTTTTAAATCCTATCGCGGCATGGGCTCCATCGGAGCCATGGCTGCGGGTTCCGACCGCTACAGCGTAGTCCAAGAGTTGGGCGATAGCGGCAAGTCCGTGCCGGAGGGCGTGGAAGGCCGCGTTGCTTATAAAGGTCCGCTCGGCGCGTTGACCGACCAACTGGTCGGCGGATTGAAGAGCGGAATGGGCTACGTCGGCGCGCGCACGCTGCAAGAGTTAAGCGAGAAGGGCCGCTTCGTACGCATCACCGCAGCCGGCCTACGCGAATCGCACGTGCACGATGTCGTCATCACCCGCGAAGCTCCGAACTATAGAATGGAATAGTCCGTGAGTGCGTTGCTTTCTCAGGGTTGTAAAATAAACCCTGAAACCCGGCCTTCTCCCGGTTTGTAAAAACCCTGAAACCTTTTTTAACTCAGGGGTTTGCAAGTACAAACCCTAAAACCCGCCTAAGATCGTGCAGATGGCGGAGACTGGAGCTATTCGTTGGCTGAACGACCGTGGCGCAATCCGCGTCCCGCACCGAACCTGGACGAAATCCGCCAGCATGTGCCGGCGAAGAATTTTCTGCCGCAGTTTTTGCGTTCGTGGTGGCCGGCCTTGTTATGGGCCTTCATCATTTTTTCTCTTTCCACCGATTCGTTCTCGTCCGAACATACCGCCACCATTCTTTTTCCGTTTTTCCATTGGATGATGCCGTCGCTGACCCTCGGGCAATTTGAGCCGATTCACTTTGTGATCCGCAAATCGGCGCACTTCACTGAATATTTCGTTTTCTGTGTGCTGCTGTTTCGCGGAGTTCGCGCCGGCCGTCCGGGCTGGCGCTGGACCTGGGCGCTTGCAGCGCTGTCGATCGCGGCAGGTTATTCGGCGCTCGATGAAGTTCATCAAGCCTTCGTAGCATCACGCACCTCTTCCCCGTGGGATTCCCTGCTGGATTCTGTCGGCGCCTTCGTCGCCACGGTGGCGCTATTCCTGTGGTTCCGATTTCGCAAACCGGCTGCGTCATCTCCGGCGGATTTCCCGGGGTTTGCACTCAGGGCGCAAACAAACGCTGCTGCCGCCGGTGCTGCCCCTCGCGCTGACCGGGACAGTATTCAAATACCCGCTGGCACCATACTTCCCGTGCGGCTAAACCACGGTTTCTCCTCGAAAAGTACTCGGGTTGGACAACAGCTAACGGGCCGGATCATGCAGGACGTGCCGTTGCCAGGTTCAGGCAAGATCCCGGAAGGCTCCAAGGTTATTGGAACGATCCTATCGGTTTCCAGTGCTGGAAATAACAGCGCCGGGCGAATCACTTTCCAATTCGCGCAAATCGAGGTTCATAACCGCAAAACGGCGATGGTCACAAATCTCAGAGCGATCGCTTCGCCGATGGAAGTGCAGTTCGCGCAGATTCCAGAAACGACTCCCGGTTTCGGAACGCCGTATGCATGGGCGACCACGGACCAGATTGGCGGCGACATTAAATATGGCGTTGGAGGGCCCGTCACCGATAGCGGGAGCCAAATCGTGGGTCAAGGCACCTATGACGGCGTACTGGTTCACGTCAAAGCGCAACCTGAGTCCGCTTGCCGCACTGATCTGGACGGCAATCACCAGCTCCAGGCATTGTGGGTTTTCTCCGCTGGATCGTGCGGTGTGTACGGCATGGCCGGAGCGAGAATCGTGCATGCAGGGCGAACCGCTCCAATTGGAGAAATAACACTGTCTGGCGAGAGCCGCGATGTGAACGTCCGAAGTGGAAGCGGCATGTTGCTGAGGCTAATCCGGTAAATCGCGCCTCGGACGCCCCGATCCAAGCATTTTCTTTTTTCTTGAATTCGTAGCCTACGAACTCCCTGTCCCGGATCTCTCAAAAAGCGAACTCTGTGGCCGGCAGCGGGAAGACTGGAAACCGAAGACGGAGGGAATGCTCCGTCTGATGCCCTACGTTATCAAGCTTCTTTCTGGGCTTCGATGTGGGTTATTTGCACCTGGCGACCAGCATGGTGATGTCGTCCTGCTGTTCGTGCGGGCTGAAGCTGCGAACGGTGTCCACGAGCGAGGCAAGCAGGTTCGGCAGCGGCAAGTTGCGATGGCGGCGTAAAGCTTCGACCAACCGAGATTCCCCAAATTCTTCGCCATCCTCGTTAAACGACTCCGTTACGCCATCGGTGTAGAACGCGACAGTGTCACCTGGAGAAAGATCCCACTCACCCGCGCAGCAATCCCATCCTTTGAAGAGTCCCAAGACGGTGCAAGTGGGCTCGAGGCGCTCGAGTTGGTCGTTTTGACGAAGAAGAAGGGCGGGAAGATGCCCGCAGTTAGCCTAGCGGAGGCGGCGGGACTTATCGTTGTACTCTGCAAAAAAGAGGGTAGCAAAAGCGCTGTCGACGGTATTCTCGTAGAAAAGCCGATTTACCGAGAGCAGGAAGCGCTGGGGTTGATCCAAAACAAACGGCACGTAGGGGCGGCTTGAGTAGCTGGCGCACTGGTTTCGGAGATGCGCCTGGAGATTGGCCATCAAGAGGGCTGCCGCGACCCCTTTGCCGCAAACATCGCCGACCACCAGCCCAAGCTGATCGCGGCCGAGCTCGAGAAAATCGTAATAATCGCCACCTACGTGGCGGGCCTGGATGCAAACGGCCGAGTATTCCAGGGTGGAAAGGTCGGGATGTGTCTGTGGGAAAAGCCTCGACTGGACGTGCCTGGCGAGCTCCAATTCCTGGCTCAAGCGATGTTCGGATTCAGACCTTTCGGCATGCGCGCGGCGCTGTGTTTCAACCTCGCGGTTGATGGCGTCATAACCCAAAAGCGTGAAGGAGTTTCCATCCAAGTCTTCGAAGGTGGTGGAGACAGCGCCCCAGGACTGAACCTGCGGAGGATGGTGAAAACGCACGCCGCGCCTGCTCCATTCCTCAAACTTGGCGAAGACGTTTTCGGTCAAGAAGATGATTTGAGTAGGGCGGCCGATAAGCTGGTATTCATCGGAGCCGGCTTTCGGAGCAATGAGCGAGAGCACAGCGGTGCCATCGGGGGGAGTGACGGCGAGCGAATTTTCGGCGGACGGGAGGAGGGGGACATAAAGGGCCAGGCGGAATCCCAGTTGATCCAAGTAGAATCGCCGGCTTCGCTCTTTGTCGCGAACGAAAACGGCAATGGTTCCGAGGCGAAGGTAGGGGTCGTGGCGATCCGGGCGAAAACTGCACCGGTGCGCAAGCAGGGGCGAAGGGTGAGCAGCGGTCATCAGGAGCAGTATAGCGCAGGGGACGCTTTTCGGGCATTGGTGGGAAACGGCGGCGAGTTTGGGCACGATTTCGCTTGACTGCTTCTTGGTAACGCCAAGGGAGGATGATCCGGGTTTAAGGGTTGGTGTTGCTGCAACCGCGCACAGCCAGGAGTGGCTGTACCACTGAAACCACGAAGCAGCGGCGTAGAACCGCTACTCCACAAACCGCGAAAAATGCACCGGTCTAAAGACCGGCCACTACGAAGCCGCAGGGCTAAAGCCCTGCACTACGCAAACCTGCACAGCCAAGAATGGCTGTGCCACCAGAAACCGCAAAACAAAAAGCCCGGGCTGCGTTAGCAAACCGGGCGATGCGGACCAAGGCGCAGCAGTGCTGCGCCCCTACAAAACGGAGGCGGCGGCCTTAGCTGGCGGCCGCTTCTACTGGTTCTTCCTTTTGGGTCTTTTCTTTTTCTTTCTTTTCTTTTTTCTTGAATTCGTAGCCTACGAGTTCGAGGATGGC
>WNFQ01013547.1_pt1 | contig 10601 bp, 11 predicted proteins | sample 5400171 | NCBI WGS metagenome assembly WNFQ01 (sample SAMN13153356, study PRJNA577476) | soil metagenome | isolation source: 20 cm soil under Madrone tree | place: USA:California | collected 2016-06-14 | reverse complement strand
CCGCTCCTCCCTGCCGGCGAGGCAACCATTGTACAGGCAGGTAAAGTAACTTCCGGTAATAGGGTGCTCACCGAATATCGCATCACCGGCCTCGGATTTTCGCCGCAACCGATCTGGTTAGATCATGATGGCACATCGGTATCCGTGTCCCCCTGGTTTTCGGTTGTGCCGAATGGATCCGAATCTTTGATCCCGCGGTTGCTCGATGCGCAACAAAAAACCGATACCGCCTGGTCGGAGCGCATTGCTCGCGCCCTCGCGCGCACGCCGCGTGGCGACCTCGTCATTCGCAACGCACGATTATTCGATCCCCGCGACCTTAGCGTCACGCCGGCAACAAGCGTCGTGGTGAGTGGCGAACGCATTGTCCGCGTCGGACCGGACGCCGATGTTAAACCATCTGCGAACGCGGAGACGCTCGATGCCAAGGGCCGATTCCTCATGCCGGGGTTGTGGGACAATCACCAGCATTTCAGCAACAATGATGGTGCGCTCGACCTCGCTAATGGTGTGACCAGCGCACGCGATATGGCGAATGACACAGATACGTTTCTTCAACGTGTCGCGCGTTTTGACAACGGCAGCGAACTCGGGCCGCGCGTGCTGAAAGCGGGAATTATAGATGGCACCGGAGAATTTGCCGGTCCTACAAAGATGCGGGTCGACACCGGTGAGCAGGCGATTCAGGACGTTGATTGGTACGCCGAGCACGGCTACGCCCAAATTAAGATTTATTCTTCAATCAAACCGGAGCTGGTTCCAATTATCGCCGATCATGCGCATGCACGGGGACTGCGCGTAAGCGGACACGTGCCCGCGTTTATGTCAGCACGGCAATTCGTCGAAGGTGGCGCTGACGAAATCCAGCACCTCAATTTCATCGTGCTCAACTTCCTCTTCCCCGAGGTGAAGGAGACACGGAATCGAGATCGCTTTATCAAAGTCGCCGAGCGTGCCCAGGAGTTTACTGCAGACAAACCCGAAGTGCGCGACTTCATCAACTTTCTCGGGCAACATCACACCGTGCTCGATCCGACAATAAGCATTTTCGAAGGTCTTTTTTGCGGAAACCCCGCCGCGATCACACCCGGACTGGAAGGGATCGTGCCTCGTTTTCCGCCGCAGGTGCGGCGCGCAATGCTGAGCGGAGCGCTCGAAGTTCCGCCGGACAAACAGTCGGCTTATCATGAAGCATTTCCGGCGATGTTGCGCTTACTCAAGGCAATCCACGACGCGGGCGTGACGATTATCCCGGGAACAGATGCGCTGGCCGGTTACACGCTGCACCATGAGCTTGAGCTTTATGCGGAGGCTGGTATTGCGCCGGCCGAAATTCTACGCATGGCAACGTGGACGCCTGCTCTCGTTATGGGCGTGAACAATGACCGCGGTGTCATCGCCCCGGGTAAACTGGCTGACATGATCCTTGTGGATGGCGATCCGACGAAAAACATCCGCGACATCAACAACATCGCGACGGTAATCAAAGGCGGAAAAGTGTACGATCCGACGGCGATTGAAAAAGCGCTCGGTATTGCGCCGCGCGAAACTCCGACCCGTTAGTGCACAGTAACCGATGAAACCGACAGGTTTGGAGTTGACGCAGCTTTCCCCGGCCTGTCATTCCGAGCGAAGCGAGGAATCTCTGGATTGTATTACTTGTCTCAGCAGCCTGGAACGACAATCAGAGATGTTTCGCTTCGCTCAACATGACAATCGGAGAAAACAACGCGACGCTCCGAATCAAAACCATCAGTCAAACGCCGGTAGCATATGAACTGGGAAATGATGACCGCGATCGGTCAATTGGCTGGTGTAATTGTTGGAATTCCTTCCCTGATTTATCTCGCCCTGCAGATTAGGGCTCAAACCAAGGAACGCCACCAGTCGGTGGTAAACGCTCTCACCGTTCAGTGGAGCGATCTCACCAGGTCGTTTCACGACAACGCCGACTTCTGCGCGATCTATCTCCGCGGCGTGCAGTCTTTCAATGATCTCGATGCAGTATCGAAGCTCAGGTTTAGCTCGTTCCTCAATCGCTTCTTCAAAAATTTCCAGGCGATGTATTTCTCTCATCGTGATGGCGTGCTCAGCGCATCCTTATGGGGCGAGGTCGAGCGAACGATGAGCGATGTGATTGCTTATCCCGGCGTACGCCAATGGTGGGAGACGCGGAAACACTGGCACACGGAAGAGTTTGGGCGCGTCATTGAGGCGATTATCGCCCGAGGCGACGAGCCGAAAGCCTATTCAACCTATAATCTGAACGACGTTGTCCTGCCGAAAGAATAGTGCTTTCACCGCATGAAGGATCGCAGTTCGGGCTGTGGTCTCTTCTTCTCGTTAGCGTGAGCTACATAAAAATCATGGCCGCTGTAGCCGCGGCCCTGTGGGCCGTTTTTCGTCTGAAAAGCCGTGCTGACTCGGACCGGCCACAGGCCGGTGGCTGTTCGCAGCTCCTGTTCTACGTCGCCCGTCCAAAAATCTCGCTGTTGATGACCGTAGCTGATCTAGTAGCGCGTTAGATGAAGATGTTGCGCATTCTCGGATTTTTCCTCGTGGCTAGCAGTTGCCTTGCAGCGGAGCCGACTTGGAACCCGGCTGATGCGCTGAAGGAAGCCGAGCAAGATATTCGCACAGGGCACATCAAGTTTTATTGGTCCGGCAGTGTCGCGTCGATGCCAGTCGATGTTCCGATCGAGGTGGCCAAGAAGTATCCCAAAGCTAATGCTGGAGTCGGCTGTGCCACCAACGACATCCCACTTCGAGAACGACAGGAAGAATACGCTCGCCGGTATAACGCAAAGATTTTGCTTACGTCAATCAAAAACATTAGAACCCATCTGCTAATGTCATTCTGAGCGAAGCGAACAATCTCTGATCATTTCTGGGCCGTCCCCGGCGGACAAATCAGAGATGTTTCGCTTCGCTCAACATGACAGCGCCATTTGAAATGCGTAACGTCTTCTTCGTTCTTACTTTGATTGTGCCTGTCATCGCACTGGCGCTTCCGGACGATGCTACTTTGTCACGGCTCTTGGTTGGAACATGGCACGGTCACCGACACGACACTCAATATCGCGCGGATGGGACCTGGATTATGGATCCACCGGACGAAGGAGATAACTCCCGCGGAAAATGGCGGATCGAACACGGCCGGTTGATTACGACCTGGCGATTTAGCGGCGAGTCTTCGGATTCGACGGCTGTGGAGGAAATCATAGAACTCACTGAAAAGATTTTTAAGTCCCGCATCATTTCACAAGAGGGACCAGGTAGGCCTGAAGGTCAGGTCCTTCCGAGCGAGATTTTCACTGTCACTCGTGTAACGACGAAGAAATAGATCTGCGCTCGTTTACAATTCAGAAAAATCCGGCTGCCTCGGCAATCGTCCGCAAGAACACAGTGTATAACAGGATTAGACCGAAAAATTCTGTATAATCCTAGTTAGGCCTTTGAATCATGATAGAGGTACATCCACCGCACGAGGACGTTCATACTTGGAGACAGTTTTGCATCCACATTGCGGCCATCACGATCGGGCTGTTGATTGCGATCGGTCTCGAACAGACGGTCGTATATTTTCATCATCGTCACCAACTACAGGAAGCCCGGCGTGAATTAGCAGTCGAGCTCGAAAGCAATCGTCGCGTCGTGGACATGAATCTCGAGGCGACGCGAAAGACCATGGCTGATTTAGACGCGGACATGGCGCTACTGCGCACCCCGCAGATATCGCCCTCGGACATCCGCTCGAAATTGGTTTACGGATTAGGTAACATTTACTGGCCGAAAGACGGAACATGGCAGGCTGTAAAGCAGAACGGGTCGCTCGCCCTCATGGCACACGATGAATTGCATTACTACGTCTACATTTACGAGGACATTGCCATCATCATGGAACAATTGTCCGAACTAGGGGCCAAGATGGAACTGCCCAGCGCCATTGCTCGGCGATCGCCGGACGGAAATCTCACGCCACAGGATATTGAGGAACTGATTACTGCTACCTCTGAGGTGCAGGCAAAAGTCGCCTATTCGACTTTGCTCCTGCGCCTCGAGGAGAACGCCCTGCAGAAAAAGACCGAGGAGATTTCGAAGATCCAACAGAAATTCCAGCACTAGCAGTCTCGTAACAATCCGACCTAAGCCTAACCAAGCAATGGATCTAACCGCTACCCGGCGCATCTTTAGTTTTCAGATGATCAAATCACTTTCACTTCGAGCCGCACTCGCTTTCGGTAGCGGTAGCTCATGTTGTTCTCGTTAGCCCTCGTCCCGCGCTGAATGCGAGTTGGACAGACATTCGCTCCCAAACTAAAATTCGAGCATATGGCGGCCTATTGTTTGTTTGACATTTTAGAAGTTATTGATCCTGAAAAGTTGGAAAACTATCGGAACAAGGTGCTTTCGACAGTTGAACATTTTAGCGGTCGCTATCTCACGGTTGGTGGCAAATGCGATCTGGTTGAAGGTGATTGGCGGCCAGTGTTTCCCGTTCTCATTGAATTCCCCAGTCTCGAGCAAGCACACCGCTGGTACGACTCGGACGAGTATCGCGAGCTCAAGGCGTTGCGCCTTGAGGCGACCAAATGCAACGCGGTTTTTATCGAGGGAACTGACTTTACGAGATAGCAGGCCTAGGCTTCGAAGAGGCGACCTAATCGGGCGATGCAGCGAATCGCAGCCGGTCTTATCTTTAGCTCTTACTGTCATGAGAACATCACTTGTAGCTCGCGCGGTCGCTGATCTTGTGGCTCGTTGGGCCGCATGAAACAATTTCCCGTTACTGATTGAGGTAAGCGTAATGGCTAAAGGATACTGGATGACCTGTTATCGCTTAGTGACAGATGAGGCGACGCTAAAGAATTACGCCAGGCTAGCCGGCCCAGCCATTGAAGCGCACGGTGGCCGTTTTCTGGCGCGAGGGATCCCGGTGAAAGCGTATGAATTTGGGCTCAATCAGCGGCTGGTTATAATCGAATTCGAGAGCACGCAAAAGGCGATTGAGGCATACCAAAGCCCGGAATATCAGGCTGCATTAGCAATTTTAAAGGATTCCGCCGAGCGCGACGTGCGGATAATATGAGCAGCTGTGAGGCGTTTCGGACGGAGATTGACATTTCAATCAATAACCAACTAAACCGGACATATGCCGATCAATGCCTTTAGCAGTTTCACCGACGGCCTCGAGGCGAGTCGAAGGAGCCGCGAACACTTCATTACGAATGTTAATCTGGAAGATGAGCGTCTCTGGGTGCCTTACGCGAATGGTGTCTGGTTCCAGCCTTGTTGCTTTAATGTCACATCGGGAGGATTCAGCGTCGTTCTGAAAGGTCTCCCCGGCTCTATAGTGGGAACTCACTACCATGTTGGCACCGTGCATGGCTATACGATGCGCGGTCACTGGCGATACCTGGAGCATGACTGGATTGCAAAGCCTGGAACTTACATCTTCGAACCCGCGGGGGAGGCTCACACGCTGGTAATCACCGACGACTCGCCAGAGCCGATGGTGGCCGTGTTCGTGGTCGAAGGCGGCCTCATCTATCTAGACAAACCAGTGAATGGTGGCTTTGCTGCGTACGAGGATGGATTCTCTCTTCTCGAGCTGACTCGGAATTACTATCGCGAAGCTGGTATGGATGTGCGCCAGCTTGATCTGCTTGTACGCTGATTCAGCGATAACTCCCGCTCAGTTAGACGAGTCCGCGCAGTGTCGGAGTACGAACTTCAGCTCAAGCGCGGGTCGACGTGAATCTCAACGACCTGGCGAATCTCGGACAGATCATCGGCGCTCTTGCTGTCGTGATTTCATTGTTCTACGTCGCGCATTCGATTCGGCAGAACACAAACGCCGTCCGATCCGGCACTGCTCAGACCGTGCATGAACACTTCGCCAAATGGTACCATCTGGTCGCCGCCGATGATGAGCTTTCCCAAATCGTTGCGAAAGGGTTGCGTGATTACGGATCGCTTTCTGAAAAGGAGAGGGTTCGGTTTGTGGCGACCTTTATGGCGTTCCTTTCTTACTCGCAAAATGCATTTCTGAAATGGCGCGAGGGACTGCTCGCGTCCCCGCTGTGGCTGGGTTGGGAGCTTGTTATTATGAATCTAGTCTGCGCGCCGGGTGGCAAGGTATTCTGGAAAGACCGGGCTTACATGTTTGGCGATGAATTCCGCCGATACATCGAAAATGATGTGATGAAAAGAGAGCCGCATCCGGACGCAAAACCGATGGGTGCTTTCAGTATCAGCGGAGGATCTTTGCCCACGAATCACGCGGAGTGATCTCGGAACCGGAGTTCAACGGAGGCGGATGTTTCGCGGGCTTCTTCTTGTTTTTGCGGCTGACACAGCCGCCACTACAACGGTCGCCCGTGAGATCCGCACATAAGATTTTCGCAGATCATCACTGCCTCGAGAGCATTCAGACCGTTACTGCTTGTCGTATGCCGAGGTGTTTTTGAACGCCTTGCCGTGCTCATCAGTTCCTTTCGCTGTTACCGTGCGGGACTTGCCATCGGCTGCTACGACAATGCGCCCGGTGGCGGTTGTCTTGTCACCTTTCTTAACGGTGAACTTCAACGTTTGTGCGTCAATCTTCTTGTACGAGCGCATATCTGATGTTGGGTCACCGGTAACCGCATAGTCTTTTCCGTCGAACTTGCCCGTCCACTCATTGTGTATCGGCTTCCCGTTGGCGTCGGTGCCGTCGATAGTAACTTTCACCTGGTCGCCTGCAGCCTCATAAACAACGGTGGTAAGCTTTTCCATGCCAGGGGCAGTCTTCGATTTAGTTTCGTTTAGCTTCCACGTGCCCATATTCGGATCGTCGGCAGCGAAGCACGCTGCTCCTGCGAAAAAACAAAGCGCTAGAGTTAATCCAATAGTTCTTATCTTCATGCCTCCATCGAGCACGGGTTTTCAGTTGCCGTCAATGTTTCTTTTCAAACCAACAGATGGGCCTGAGAAAACCTCACCATTATGCGGTAGCGTAATTAGCAACCGCTTTAGCCGTGTCGAGCGTGGAAGCATTGCCGCCCATATCGTAGGTGCGCACTTTGCCGTCGGCGATCACGCGAGCGATGGCCGACTCGAGACGCGTTGCCATTTCGTCTTCCTTGAGCCAGTCGAACATCAATTTCACCGTTAGCAGCATCGCGATCGGATTTACCTTGTATTGGCCTGCGTATTTCGGCGCGGAACCGTGTGTTGGCTCGAACACGGCGTAGTTGTCGCCGAGATTTGCGCTAGGCGCGAAGCCGAGACCGCCTACAAGGCCCGCGCACAAGTCGCTAACAATGTCGCCAAACATATTTTCTGCCACCAGCACTGAGTAATCCTGCGGATTCTTGAACATCCACATGCAGATGGCGTCGATGTTCACCTCGTCGGACCAAATGTCCGGGTAACCCTTTGCCACGTCGCGGAAACAGCGCGTCATCAACCCACCGGTCTCGCGCAGCACATTTGGTTTCTCGATTAGCGTCACGCGTTTGCGGCCGGTTTTCTTTGCGTACTCGAAAGCTTCTTTACAAATATTAGTGCATCCCTGCACGCTCATGATGCGTGTGGAGAGCGCGACATTCTCAAGGCCCTTCTCCTTCCACTTTTTCATCTTCGGATTAGCGCACAAGGCGGTGTAAACCGATTCCGGCAATGGAAAAAACTCGACGCCGCCGTACATGCCCTCGGTATTTTCACGGAATACGACCTGATCGATTGCCACATCTTCGCCACTCGGGTTCGTGATCTTATTGCCGCGATAGTTCAACGGATTGCCGGGATAACTTTTGCACGGCCGCATGTTCGTGTGGAGATGGAAGAGCTGCCGCAATCCTACGATCGGCGAGAAATAGCTCAGGCCTTTGCCCTTGAGTTCAGGACTCAATTCCTCTTTGGCCTTGTCCTGCGGCTTGCTGGTGATCGCGCCGAACAGCCCGCACGTCGTCTCCTTGAGCGCTTCCACTGTGCGATCGGGAAGCGCGTTGCCCTCCGTGCACCAAAATTTCCAGCCGATATCGCAAGGCACATACTCGGCATCGAATTTCATCCGATCGAGAACGATCCGCGCCGCTTCCATGACATCGTTCCCCACGCCGTCGCCTGGCATCCACGCAATTCTGTATTTAGCCATAGGAGGGCGACTTTATCGGTGCCTCATCAACCCGCAAGCGAGCCCTGTAGTTTTTGAGGCGACCGCGGATTACGCGGATGGCTGCTGTAGCCCGATCACTGATCCCGGGCAGGGCGCTGACAGAAGGAAACGAAGTAAACAAAGGATTCGTATCCGCCCAAATTACAATCTTCGTTTTCTTCGCTGCCTTCTGTAAAACATTTGTGCGTGCGAGTGATAGTATCTTTCCGTTCATAGAATGAGAATAAGGCGCCGGACATTAGAATTCTCAGCGTACGTGAACAGAGGGTCGTGCTCGATAGCGACCTCGCTGCGGTTTATGGGGTGACCACGAAGAGCCTTAATGAACAATTTCGACGCAATCGCAGGCGTTTTCCTGAAGACTTCGCCTTTCAACTCACCGCGGAAGAATTTGCGGCTTTAACGTCGCAAACATCCTGCGAAGCGATCGCGCCATTGCGATGAATACGACGTGCGGGGACGCCGTTGGATGGACTGCGTTGGTCGCCTGGTAGAGGCGACCGAGCGATCGGGAGATCGCGAGTCAACGTCTATGTTATCCGCGCGTTTATTGAGCAGCGGGAAAAACTGGCAGTGAATGTGGCGATTCTGAAGCGCCTCGCTGAAATCGATAAGACATTATTAGAACACGACACGGCTCTGCGTGACATTTACCAGAAACTGCTGCCGCTGCTCGCCCCTCCGCCGAAACCTCGGCGCCGGCAAATCGGATTTCATATCGCATCATAGGTGGCTCTTGCCCCCGTCCAGCAACCGCGGATTACACGGATGATACTGATAAGAGAAACAGAAGGAAACAAAGAAAGCGAAGATCTTAGATTTGTTCGGAAGAAACTTTGTTCTCTTCGTTATCTTCTGTTCGAAGTCGTTTGGCTTGCTTGTTATTCAGACGCTCTCGCGCGAAGGCGCGACGCTACCAGCTTCTCGGCGCCGCCGGCTACCACCAATTCCTGTGCTGCAGGACTGAGCGGCGGAAAGGCAAATGATTTTCCATCGACACTCAAGACCGACTTGGCGTAATCGATTGTGATTTCCGGTCCGACCGCGGTGGCAGGGCGATTGGTTAGCATGTCGCGCAAGTGTGTCACCAACTCGGGGCACTCGAACACCACGAAGCCGTTGTTAAACGCGTTTCGCTTGTAAGTCTCCGAGAAACTGCCAGCGATCACGCAAGGGATGCCTTTGAACTTAAGCGCTGTGGCGGCTTGTTCGCGACTCGATCCAGTACCGAAATTGAATCCAGCGACGACGACATCGCCGCGCTGATACAGACTGTTGAAGTTCGGATCGTAATTTTCAAATGTGACCGCGGCCATCTGCTCCGGCGTCATATCGTCTCGATAAGTGTGTTTGCCCGCGTAAATGCCGTCGGTGTTCAAATTGTCTTTGTCGATAAACAGAACGCGACCTCGCACACTGGAGGGAAAACCTTCCATGATCTGCACCGATGCCGTTGGTCTCGGTTTTTTTTGGGGGCGCCGAACGGTAATGCCAGCAGATTGGTCGCTGAAATCTTTTGGCGCGCAAATGAATCCGGCCAACGCGCTGGCGGCGACCACAGCAGGCGAAGCGAGATAAACGAATGCATCGCGATCGCCCATGCGTCCTTTGAAATTGCGATTCGTCGCACTGATCGCGATTTCGCCTTTTTGCACCAGACCGCGTCCCAGTCCGATGCATGCGCCACAACCGGGCGGCAGCGGAATCGCGCCCGCGCCCAGTAGAGTTTGCCAATCGCCGTTCGATTCCGATCTGGCCTGCACTTCGGCGCTCGCCGGAGCGAGATAAAACTCGACGCCGTCGGCCACCTGTCCGCCCCGGGCGCGCACCACTTCTGCGGCGTCGTGCAAATCTTCGAAGCGCGCGTTCACGCACGATAACAAATACGCTTTCTGAATAGGCACGTGCTTCCGTTCCATTTCCGGCAGCGAAACCATGGTTTTGACTTCGTTAGGCCCGGAGACGTGCGGAACGACCGTCGCAAGATCCAACTCCAGTTCGATCGCGTATTCCGCGTCGGGGTCAGCGCTGAGTTCGGCTCGGTTGTTCCACCACTCGTCGATGTCGCCATTCGTGTAACCGGAGCGGCTCGTCGCACCCCGCGTTCCCGGGCGTTTCGGGTTCGTGAACTCGGGGACACGCGAGCGCAGATAGTTCACCGTCACTTCATCAAAAGGAAACACCCCCGCTAACGCGCCCCATTCAGTGGTCATGTTGGCAATGGTCATGCGCGCGGACATGGGAAGATTCGTTACGCCGTCACCTACGAACTCAACGGCGTGATTTAGCACCTCGTCTTTGTTAAAGAGTCCGCATAACGCGATGATGACATCCTTGCCGACCACACCCGGCGAGAGCGATCCCTTGAGAACCATCTTTGCCACGGGTGGGACCTGCCACCATGTGACGCCGGTTGCCCAGATGCAGGCGGCATCGGTCC
>WNFQ01004996.1_pt1 | contig 10601 bp, 6 predicted proteins | sample 5400171 | NCBI WGS metagenome assembly WNFQ01 (sample SAMN13153356, study PRJNA577476) | soil metagenome | isolation source: 20 cm soil under Madrone tree | place: USA:California | collected 2016-06-14 | reverse complement strand
CTTCTTGCCCAATTCGATTACTTCCGGCGGAATATGCTCGCATTTTGTCGTCGTGACAAATCTGCCAACGTAATCCGTGAGGCCAAGGGACTTGGGGAAATCATTGGCGGCGACTTTCGCACCTTTTGCGGAATTGATGAGTGCGGTTGAAGCAATCACGCCGAGAGATGCTTTGCCAAATTCACGCCTGAGCATTTTTCACCTTAGACGATTGCACATTTATTTCCGGCTGCATCCATTGCCGCCGGGGGAGTTCAAATCATTCCGAATGAGCTGACCGCCCTTCATAACGAACTTCACGCGCTCGAGCTCAGTAATATCCGCAAGGGGATCGCCACATACCGCGACGAGATCGGCAAACTTGCCGCGCTCGATGGAGCCAATGTTGTCGTCCCATCCCATCATCTGCGCGTCCACGATGGTTGCGGCACGTATGACTTGTGCGGGAGTCATCCCGAACTTGACCATGTATTGAAATTCTTTTGTTTGTGTACCGTGGGGAAAGGGGCCTACGCCCGTCCCGAAGGCAATTTTCACACCCGCGGCAACGGCGCGGCGGAAGTTTGGTTCCGATACTTCGGCTACGGTATGCCCACCGTACTTTTTGGCGTCGTGCTCGCGGTCCAATTGGTAGTGGTAGAGAGTTGGAACAAGGTAGATTCCTTTGGCCTTGAATTGCTGGATGTCGCTATCGGAGAGTTCCACGCCGTGTTCGATCGTGTCCACGCCCGCGGCGAGACAGTTGCGCAGTCCTTTTCCTCCGAAGGCATGACAAGAAACCTTATGCCCTTTATCGTGCGCCTCTTCGACGAACGCCTGGACTTCTTCGAGCGTGAATGTGGGCGGAATAACCATTTTGCCGTCCAGCGCAAATGTAAAATCATACGCGGCGTAAAATTTAATCCAGTTCGTGCCGTTCATAAGCTGTTCGCGGACCGCTTTGCGCGCTTCCCACGGCGAGTCAACCGTCTCCAGCATGGAGGGCAAGGGTATATCTCGTGAGTAGCCCTTAGGGCGAAATCCTCCCGTGGTTTGGAATCCGCGGCCGGAAACCTGCATGCGGGGGCCTTGAACCAGACCGTTGTTAATGGCGTTTCGCAGATCGACGTCCCCGTACATACCTCCGAGTGTCTTCAGGTCGCGGAGCGTGGTGAATCCGACATAAAGATCGCGCTGGGAATTCACGAGAGCTTCCAGAGTACGGTACTGCAAAGGTTCTCTTAACATCTGCTCGTCGAGGTCAGGGCCGCTCGCGAAAACGTGAGTGTGCCCGTCGATCAGCCCCGGCAATACAGTAGCGTTCGTCAGGTCGAGGACGTCTGTACCCGGCGGAATGGGCACGTCATTCGCCGAGCCCACCTGTACGATTCGTGCCCCTTCAATGAGAATGACCTGTTGTTTCTTGAGATCATCCGATTTCCCGTCGAAGAGGCGTCCGGCGCGGATCGCGACTCGTTCATTTGTTCGCGCCTGGGGCGGGGGAAGCGGAGGAGGGGGAGGAGTTTGGGGCTCCTGCGCGGGCAAAATATAAGGACATAATGATAGAGCGAGAAAAAGCATCGCCCCGATACGAAGTGATCTTCCGCGCAGCCCATTTGCTTGAGAAATCATTGCCCCTCCAACGTTTTAGTTTCTGGATTAGCAGGAGCCGTCCTCAACAGCATGGCGAGCCCGGCTGCAACCAAAGTGATGAAGCCCAGATACGTAAATCCGGCCAGGAAATTTCCTGTTTTCTTATTGAGATATCCGACGATGAGCGGAGCAAAGTAAGCGCCCAGGTTGCCGATGGCGTTCACGAATCCCATTACCGAGCCGACGATTTTTGCCGGCAGGGTTTCTGTCGGGATGGCCCAGAAGGCGCCCATCGGCCCGTAAGCGCCCACGCCGCTCAGGGCAATGAACGCAAATGCAATCAAAAGCGAGTAAGGAATCGTGGCCACGGCAAGGAGAATGCAACATCCCCCAAGCAACATGGCTCCGGCGGCGTGGCGCCGGCGTTCGCGCACTTTGTCGGAATGGCGGGCGACGATTAACAGTGATACGGCCCCGGCGATAAAGGGCAACGTGTACAAGAGTCCTGCGGAGAGACCGCTCAGTTTCCTGAACTTCTCCATCGCGCTGGGCAGCCAAAACAGCAAACCCATCTGGCCGCTGACGAAGCAGAAATAGACGGCGGCCAGAAGAAACACTTGCGGACGCAAGAGCGCGTGCAAATAGGGGATTTTCTCGGAACCTTCCAATTCGGCAGATTCTCGCCGGAGAGTGCCCTCCAAAGAATTACGTTCACTCTCGGGCAGCCATGATGCCTCTCGCGGATGGTCCTGAACGAACGCGAGCCAGATTGCCAGCCATAAGAACGGGAGCGAGCCCTCCGCGACCAGCATCACGCGCCAACTCCAATGGTCCAAAATCCATCCCGAGAAAGGCGAGGAGAGAATTACGGCTCCCGGCAAACAGAGCAGCCAAATAGCGTTGGCACGCGCGCGTTCCGAGCGGGAGAACCAGTGCGACAATAAAATCAGGGTAGCCGGAAAAACGCCGCTTTCAGCCACTCCAAGAAGCAACCGGAGCAGCAGCAGTTCGTGATACGTGCGGGCGAGACCGCAGCCAACCGCAAACGTTGCCCAGGCGACCAACAGAACGCTTATAAATTTTTTCGGGCTCCAGTGTTTGGCCAGATGCCCGCCGGGAATTTGCAGCGCCAAGTAACCCCAGAAGAAAATGCCCGCGACCGTTCCGGCTTGTTGCGGATCCAAATGAAGGTCCCGGCTAATCTTCGGCAAGGCGAGGGATATGTTTGTGCGATCGATAAATGCGATCGTGTACATGATAAGAGCGACGGGAATGATGCGAATCCAGCGCTGCGAAATCCGGGATGGAACTATTGCCGTCCCAGAATCGCGTTCTTGCGCTGTTTTTATCATGATGAAGAATTCCCCTACGTCTTTTTCACCGTTCAGCATTCGTTGGCGGGCGTCAAATGCGCCGCCAGCCCGCACTTTGCATCTAGCTGTTGCTTATGGCTGTATCTCGTACACCCGTACTTCGGCGTCCTTATTCCCGTGATGGGGGACTGCGAGATAGTAGCGGTTCAGTTCTGGAACCAGGATGCCTGTCTTAGCGCGAAAGCTGCCGGGAATTCTCGCCAGCAACGTGTAATGGTCGGGATCCTTTTGATCGAAAACCTCCAATGATTGATCTCCCGCCAGGTAAATGCGCTTATGCTGGGCGTCGTAACTCATATCGTCAACCAGACCCACAGCCGGCAAACTAGCGATGACCTTGCCGCTGTCCGAGTCCAGCACAATCAACTTCCCCGGCGCGCGGGTAACCGTAAACAGGCGATGGTTGGCTTCGTCCAAAGACATCGCCACGTTTTGCTTGTCGCCCGCCGGGAGGGGCCAGGTTGCCGTGAGTGTAGATTTGGACCGATCGAGAACTCCCACAGCGTTTTGGCCCGTAATGTTACAAAACATGCGTGGCCCGGACTTTTCGAGCACGATCGCTTCAACGTGGTTTGAATTGATTTTTATATCGCGTAACTTCTTTGAGTTATTCGTATCGATGACGCTGATCAGCGAATAGGGGGTATGCGCTTCTCTGCCGCCGGTGACGACATACATGTAATTCGTGACGGGATCGTAGGCGATGGAATCCGCGTCGATAGCCACTTTGATTTCGCCGGTCATCTGATAGCTATCACTGTCATAGACTTTGACTGCGGAAGCGTCGCCGTCCACAATGAAAAGCCTCTTCAAATCCCGGCGATAAAGAATCGCGTGCGGCGCCTTGAGATCCTCAATGGTATGAATGAGCTTGTTTGTATTGGTGTCCAGAACCTGGACCTTTCCATTTTCTTCCGCGGTAAGGAAGAGGCGGTGTCCATCGACATCGGGCGCGAAATGGTCAAAATCGCCGTCTTTGAGTCCGGGCAGGGGGATGGTCTCCACCAGCTTCAAAGGTGCCTTCTCTTGAGCCTGAAGGCTGAATGCCAGGGCGACAAATAGCGCGAGAAAGACAAATCGCATTTTCTTCATACATTCCTCCGTACATGGATACGGCAATCAGCCGGTCTAGTAAGATCCGTATGCAGCTTATAGACCACCAATCATCGGCCGGACCGCGCGCATTAGAATTGAGCGTTTGCACATGGATGATTCATAAATGCTGACCCGATGAGCGTCTAACATGATGAGCGCATCTGCGCCATCTCCAATGCCAAATCTCTCTCGCCAGACGAAGATAAGGATGGGAAGATGCCCAAACTTTAGTTGAAAGAAGCGGCTCTCGACCCGGCGGATGCTACGCCACGATATTCGTCCAGTCAACGGCCGATGCCGGTGGTGAGCTGCCGCGTGCAGCCTGCAATGGGTTTAAAGCGCTTGTTTTCAAGCAATTCTCGTCATATGCCGCCTTTCAGTTAAATAGAAATTAATCTTGTTTTAAGTTCGCATGGCGATGAATGATTTATGCTCTGTCGCGCCTGCATGCGGCTGGGCCGAATTGCATCTTGTAATTATGGTGAAGGAAAATAGAGATTCAGCGTTCAGGGAGAGAAAATGAAGAAATTGTTTCTGGTCCTCATCGCGGCGTTCGCCCTATTCGGAGTCAATGTGCGGTGCCAGGAGGCCTCACCGCTCAAACTTGTCCAGGCCCTCAAGCTGCCTTCGGAAGTCAAAGGGAATTTCGATCATTTTGCGATCGACTTGAAAGGCGGCCGGCTGTTCGCTACTCCAGAGGATTACAAGGCGGTGGTGGTATTTGACTTGAAAACCGGCAAGCTGATCCACACGATCAGCGGGATCGAGAGACCGCACGCAGTCCTTTACCGCGACGACATGAGCCGCCTGTACGTAACGGATGGTGAGGCGGGAGACGTGAAGATTTTCGACAGTACCGCCTATCGTCTTCTCTCGAGCGTGAAACTCCTGGAGGACGCAGATTCGATAGGATATGATCCGGCGACAAAATATCTGTACATCGACAACGGCGGGGGCGATGTCCATCAGACATACTCGATGCTCAGCGTCGTCGATACAACCGCTGGGAAGAAGCTAATCGATATCAAGATTGACGGGGACACCCTGGAAGCGATGGCGCTCGAAAAAGGCAGCTCAAGAATCTACGTCAACAACAAGGCCAAAAGCCAGGTCGATGTGATTGACAGGGAGAAACGCGAACTTATCGCCAGTTGGCCGGTCACGAAGGGTAAGGTGAATGTCGCCATGGCCCTGGATGAAGCGAACCATCGCCTGTTTATCGCCTGCCGCGGCGGCCAGCTCGTCGTGATGGATACGCAAACGGGGAAAGAAATTGTCGCATTGCCGATCACCAAAGGCGCCGATGATCTGACGTATGACCCCGGCAGCAAACGGATTTATGCCGCATGTGATGGCGACGCGGACGTCTACGAGCAGTCGGACCCGGACAACTACAAACTCCTTGCAAAGGTACCGACAGGACCGGTCGGGAGGACCGCGCTCTTGGTGCCGGATCTGAAACGGTATTTCGTGGCGGTGCCGCAACACGGAACTACGAGCGCCGAGGTCCTGGTTTTCGAGGTGCACTGAGCAAGGCGTCTGCAGGAAGCAACTCCGCCCGCCTTTATGCGACGATATTAAACAGAGCCTATGAGGATCCTCTTAGTCGAAGACGAACGGAAGGTCGGCAATTTTATCGCGCGGGCCTTGCGTGAGAATTCATATGCGGTGGATGTGGCCGAAACGGGGGAGAAGGCACTCACACTAGGCACGGACGTCACTTACGATGCCATTCTCCTCGATGTCCGATTGCCCGGCCTTAGCGGAGTCGAGGTCTGCCGCGAGTTGCGCCAAAGGGGTATTGAGGCTCCGGTGCTGATGCTCACGGCTCGAGGCTTGATCGAGCAGAGGGTGGAAGGCTTGGACGCCGGTGCGGATGACTATCTCACCAAGCCCTTTGTCCTCGCAGAACTCCTGGCGCGTGTGCGGGCACTTGTGCGACGAGGCTTCCATAGCGGCAATGCAAGACTCTGCTATGCAGACCTTCTGCTGGACCGTCATCGGCGCCGTGCCACTCGTGGCCAGGAGGTAATCCCTCTGACGGCCAAGGAATTTGCACTTCTCGAGCTTTTCCTGCTTCACGCCCCCGAACTTGTGACGCGCAGTGAAATCGTCGAGCACGTTTGGGATTGCCATTTTGATAGCGAAACAAACCTCGTGGAGGTGTACGTCAACCGCTTGCGTCAAAAAATTGACCAAAATCGATCAGCGAAGTTGATTCACACGGTTCGAGGGGTGGGGTATCGTTTGGGAGCACCGGCGTGATGAAAGCGCACACGCTTCGCTTCCGGATGATGGTGTTGTTCTGCAGCGTGGTTGGAGTACTGCTTGCCGGCTCCTACCTCGCATTCTGGGGCTTCCTCGCGCACGAAGTCTCCGCTCAAATCAACCGCCAGCTCCTGGAGACGGCTCGTCCTATCATTGCCGACATCATCACTGAACCCAACGCTCAGGATGTAAGCCGGTTGGACATCCCGGGCGAGTTTTTTGAACTACTGGATTCGGCGGGCCGCGTGCTCCAGCACTCAAGAAATATTTCGGCTCCCATCGATTTGAAAGGAATCAGCCCCGCAGTTTCACAGCCCACCTTCGGGCTTGCGGCCATGGGGAATTCCGAATCCGTGCGCATAGCGCTCATCCCTTTCCAGCAAGGGAACCAACAGCGCCTTTTGGCGGTAGCAATCCCTACCCTTGGGACTAATCGAGTGCTCGATAGCTTTGGAAGGGTCGCCCTGTTTCTCCTTCCGGTGAGCCTGTTGCTCACCGCAGGGATTTCCGCCCTTTATGTAGGGAAAAGCCTGGCGCCCATCACGGCACTCACGCAGCACGCGGCACTGATGGCCAAGCGGGTCACGAATCGGGAAGGATTCTGGACACCGCTACCGGTATCATCGCCGCATGACGAACTGGGCCGTTTGGCGGAAACGTTTAATCATCTCTTGAAGGGCGTCGATTCGGCCGTGCGCCAATTGCGCCAATTTGTGACCGATGCCTCGCACGAGCTGCGGACACCACTCGCGGTTCTGCATGGCGAGACGGAGTTACAGCTTTCCAAGCCCCGCAGCGCCGAGGAATATCGAAAGACCCTCTGCGTGCTTGACGACGAGTTCAAGAAACTGACGAGGATCGTGGAAGGGTTGTTTACACTTTCGATGGCCGATGCCGGGCAGCTGCATTTGGCGCGCGAGCCGCTCTACATTAACGAGGTTTTGGAAGAGGCTTGCGCTTTAGTGGCTTCGCGGGCGCGCACGAAGAATATTTCCATCGTACGGGATCTTGGGGAGGAGATTGCTTACTCTGGGGATGAAGCCTTCCTCCACCAACTGTTTCTGATCTTTCTCGACAATGCGATTAAGTACTCTCCCAATGATACGCAAGTTCGAGTTTCCTTAGAAAAACAGCATGGCGCGATTCGAGTGCGTTTCGAAGATCAGGGCACGGGCATCTCGAGCCAGCACTTGCCGTTCCTATTTGAACGGTTCTACCGCGCTGCGCCCGCCAGTAGCGGCGAAGCCCAGAGTGGAGGGTTGGGTCTGGCCATTGCTCAGGCCGTCGCGCGCGCTCAGGGCGGTTCCATTGAGTGTGAGAGCACGCTCGGTATTGGTTCAGCGTTTACGTTAGTGCTGCCGGTCACTCCCTCCGCAGACGGTGTATCTGACGGAACACCTAAACAAAAATTAATCCTGAGTTAAGGTATCCTTCTGGTGTCTGCACTACGCTCCGGCTCAAGCGTGGAGGTGTTCCAGTGTCCTTTCGAAGAATTCCTGCATTGAGTTCGTTTGGCCGCACTACAACAATATTTTTGATCATTGCAATTCTAACTTCAGTTCCGATTGGCGCGCAGGTGGCCGGGGGAACTCTCTCCGGCACGATCACGGATCCCTCCGACAAACTTGTGCCTCAGGCCCAGGTTTCGATCACCAATTTGGCGACGGGGATTACTACGACGGTTACGACAAACTCAGATGGATTCTTCATTGCGCCCAACTTGCTGCCCGGAGAATACCAAGTCACGGTCTCCGCCAAGGGATTCAGCACGGAGACAAGAAAGGGAATTTCACTCTCGGTTGGATCGCAGCAAGTGTTTAACGTCACTCTGCAAGTCGGGTCGGCAGCGAAAACAGTGGTCGAGGTGACCACAGAGGCCCCCGCGGTGCAACTTGCTAGCTCGGACATCAGCGCGGTGGTTAGCGCGACGACGGTGCGCGAGCTGCCGCTCAACGGCCGCAGTTGGACGGATCTGGCAGCACTACAGCCCGGTGTTGAGACAATTCAGACGCAGCCAACCTTCGCGACGGGCTCGGATCGCGGCAACCGCGGCTTCGGACAGCAACTGACTATCTCCGGCGCGCGGCCGCAGCAGAACAATTATCGATTGGACGGCGTTAGCCTCAACGATTACGCCAACGGAGCGCCCGGCAGCGTACTTGGCGGAAATCTCGGCGTGGACGCCATTCAGGAGTTCTCCGTTCTCACGAGCAACTATTCGGCGGAGTATGGCAAAACATCCGGAGGAGTCGTCAACGCCGTTACGCGCTCGGGGACCAATACTCTTCACGGGAGCGTGTACGAGTTCCTCCGGAACAGTGCGCTCGACGCGCGGAATTTCTTTGAGGACCCCGCTGCTCCGAAGGCGTCCTTCAAGCGGAACCAGTTTGGCGGCGCCATCGGCGGCCCGATCATCAAGAATCGTACGTTCTTCTTTGCCGACTACGAAGGTATTCGCCAATCGAAGGGCATCGCTAACCTGAACTTCGTGCCTTCGCCCGCCGCCCGTAACGGTGACATCCACGATACGACCACCGGTCAGCCCGTTAAAGTGCAGGTGGATGCCGCAATCCAGAAGTATCTGGCGCTCTATCCCGTGCCGAGCGGGTGTGCTCCGGGCGATGACGTCTGCCCGTCTGTGTTCAACGGCCAACAGATCGTCAATGAAAACTTTGTTACCAGCCGTATCGATCACAAGTTCTCGGAAAAAGACGCGTTGTTCGGCACATACCTCTACGACAAGACGCCCTACAGCTCTCCTGACTCGTTCGGGAACGTTGGTCTCAATACCCTGTCCTCGAGACAAATCTTCGCCGCTGAAGAAACGCACAGTTTCACGCCTACCTTTGTCAATGCGGTTCGCTTTGGCTATAACCACGAAAACGTAAACAACGATTCGAGTGTGAGTGCGATCAATAAGGCGGCGGCGGATACTTCCCTTGCCGCTTTTTCCGGCAGGAATGCGGCCGTGGTAAATGTCAATGGCGTGCTGAGTTCCATGACCGGAGGTGTCGGCGGGCTCCCGACTTATTTGTATCGTTGGAACTCCTTCCAGGGCTATGACGACGCTTTCTTTAACAGGGGCAAGCATAGCATCAAGTTCGGCGCGGCCTTCGAGCGCATGCTGCTCCAGGTGACCGCTCTTACGGATCCAAACAAGTTCCAGGGCGGCGTTGCCAGTTCCCTAACGCCTCGCGATCTCCGCCAAACGCTTTTCGGCGCCTACGTGCAGGACGATTGGCGGTGGAAACCCAACCTCACGCTAAACCTAGGTCTCCGATACGAAATTACGACGGTGCCCACGGAGATTCATGGCAAGATCGCAAACCTGCGCAACCTTTCCGACCCGCTGCCCATCTGCGGCACGCTGGTCCCAAGTGGCTGTTCCGGTACCGGCTCGTTCTTCTCGAACCCAACACTTAAGAACCTGGAGCCACGCGTGGGATTTGCGTGGGATCCCTTGCACAACGGAAGAACGGCCGTTCGGGGCGGAGCCGGGCTGTTCGACGTTCTGCCGCTGCCTTATCAGTTTATTCTTCTGACGACCCAGGCGGCTCCCTTCTTTCAATATACTTCGTTGAACACATCGGCAAGTGATCCAAGCTGTCCGCCTGGTACGACTCTTACGTTTCCCCTCGTTGCCCCTTGTCTCATCAGTGCGAACAAACTGCGCTCGACGTACGTGGAACCTAACCCCAAGCGCAACTACGTCGCGCAATGGAACCTTAATGTCCAGTATCAGTTCACGCAAAGCCTGGCGGCCATGGTCGCATACGTAGGCTCGCGAGGAGTACATCAGCCCTTCCGGGTGGACGAAGCCGATCTCATCATTCCCACCAAGACCTCTGCCGGCTATCTCTGGCCGCAAGTCGATGTCAACGGAAACCTGATTAGCGGACCCAACGCGGGGAATCCTCCCGATCCCATCAACCCGAAATTTGGCTCCGTACGCGGAATGTTTTATGAAGGGCGCTCGTATTTCAATGCGCTAGAATTGCAGTTGGCCAAGCGTATGAGCCACGGCTTTCAGGTGCAAGGCACCTACACCTGGGGCAAAAGTATTGATACGAGTTCGGCGACGCTCGCGGGCGACGCCTTCGGAAATTCGATCTCAAGTCTGAACTACTTTGATATGAAATTGACTCGCGGTCTCTCCGATTTCAACGTCGGGCGCACTCTCGTTCTCAATGGTACCTGGGACGTTCCGACACCGAAGTCGTTCTCCGGCCCGGGACGCTGGTTAGCGGATGGATGGGAACTCGGACTCATCTTCACCGTTAGTGACGGCGTGCC
>WNFQ01011210.1_pt1 | contig 10603 bp, 10 predicted proteins | sample 5400171 | NCBI WGS metagenome assembly WNFQ01 (sample SAMN13153356, study PRJNA577476) | soil metagenome | isolation source: 20 cm soil under Madrone tree | place: USA:California | collected 2016-06-14 | reverse complement strand
CGGACGAGATTGCGAGCGGCCTCCTCACCCGCTCGGCGGAGGGCCTCCCCCTCGACGAGCCCATGCGTGCCGGCGCGCGCTACTTGCGACTCGGCGCCGACGACGTCGAGTCCGCCTTCGGCCGATGGCTGCGGCCCGACGGCTTCGCCGAGGTCGTGCTCGGGCCTACCCAGCGCTGACGGCCGGGGTGCGTCCGACGACAGAGTCGCGCTGATGCGGCTGTCCGCTTCGAAGCAACGTCAAGCTGCTCTCCCACCGCCGTTACCGGCGCCGTCACTAGGCTGGTTTCAACGCCGGATCGGCACGAAGTCGCCTTCCCAGTCGATCGGCGCCTGGGTTTCGATCTTGGCGGAACCCGTCACAGCCTGCAGTGCTCGCACGCAGCTGTTCCAGCGCAGGATCGCGTCGTCGTTGCCGGGCGGCCGCAGTGTCTCGGCCTCTGCGTAGCAGGAGAGGGCCTCGGCGAAGAGCGGCTGCAGCGTGTACGACGGCAGGCCGGTGCGGAGCTGCGCCTTCGCGCGCCGCTCCCAGCCGAGGCCGCTGTAGAACGCCCGCTCGTAGGGATCGCGAAGTCTTCCGAAGATTTTTTGGGCCTCGAGAACGCGCGCCCCGCTCGCCTCGAACTGGTCGGTCAGGGCGAGACCGAGGACACGGAGCGCGAGCTGGTTCTCGGGATCGACTGCGAGCACGTCGCGGCAGATGCTCTCGGCTTCCGCTGGCTGGTTCAGCTCGCGATACTTGTCGGCCTTCTGGAGAGCGGCCTCCACGCCGCTCGGGAGGATCTGCTTGAGCGCGTAATCCATGGGGCCCCCTTTCAGGGCGCGCGGTCCCGGCGCGTGAGCCAGCGCCAGGCGCGGCGCACGGGGTCGTAGAAGTCGTCTACCACACGCTCCTTCAACGGGATGATCGCGTTGTCGGTGATCCGGATCGACTCGGGACAGACTTCGGTGCAGCACTTGGTGATGTTGCAGAGCCCGATGCCGCCTTGCTCCTCGAGGTACGCGGTGCGCGAGGCGACGTCGAGTGGGTGCATCTCGAGACTCGCGACGCGAACGAAAAAACGCGGTCCGGCGAAACTGTCCTTCTTCTCGTGGTCGCGCAGCACGTGGCAGACGTCCTGGCAGAGGAAGCACTCGATGCACTTGCGGAACTCCTGCACGCGGTCGATGTCTTCTTGCTGCATTCGCCAGGTGCCGTCGGGCTCCGGCGGTTTGGGATGGAACGGCGGGATCCGCTTGTTCACCTCGTAGTTCCAGGACACGTCGCAGACGAGATCCTTGATCACCGGAAAGGCCTTGAGCGGTGCCACGGTGATGGGCTCACTCGGCTCGAACTCGTCCATGCGCGTCATGCACATGAGCTTCGGCTTGCCGTTCACCTCGGCGCTGCACGATCCGCACCGCCCGGCCTTGCAGTTCCAACGACACGCCAGGTCGCTCGCCGCGTGCGCCTGGACGTGGTGGATCGCGTCGAGGACGACCATGCCCTCATGGAGCGGGACGGCGTAGTCCTGGAACTGACCGCCTTGCGCGTCGCCGCGAAAGATCCTGAGCACGGCGTCCATGGCCTTCAGTCCTTTCCTTCCACGATCCGTCTGAGCGCGTCGGGCAAGGGTGGAATGGGCTCCTGGTCGACGGTCATCGCGTCACCGCGGCGCCGCACCACGACGTTGACCGTCGCGAACGCGGGCTCGGAGTCGGGATAGTCGACGCGCATGTGTGCACCGCGACTCTCGCGACGCTCGAGCGCGGCACGCGTCACCGCCTCGCTCACCGTCAACAGGTGACGCAGATCGACGGCGACATGCCATCCCGGATTGTATTGCCGATGGCCTTCGACGCCGACGCGCGCCGCGCGCGCGCGGAGACGCTCCAGCTCGCTGAGCGCCGTGCGGAGATCGCTCTCGCTGCGGGCGATCCCGACGTAGGTACCCATCATGTCCTGCAACCCGTCGTGCACCGCGTAGGGGTTCTCCCCTCCAGCGTGATCGAAGGGCGCGAGCAGCTCGGCGGCGATCGCCTCGATCTCGCGCGCATCGACCTGTGGATCGCCGGCGTATGCCTTGGCATAGGCGGCCGCACCGAGCCCGGCGCGCCGGCCGAACACCAACAAGTCGCTCAGCGAGTTGCCGCCGAGACGATTGGCGCCGTGAAGTCCGCCCGCGACCTCGCCAGCGGCAAAGAGGCCCGGGACGGTGGCCGCCTGGGTCTCGGCGTCGACCCGCACGCCACCCATCATGTAGTGCGTGGTCGGCCCCACCTCCATCGGCTGCCGGGTGATGTCCACATCGGCGAGCTCGTAGAACTACTGGTACATGCTCGGCAGCTTCTTGCGGATCTCCTCGGGCTTCCGTCGTGAGGCGATGTCGAGGAAGGCGCCGCCGTGCGGACTGCCGCGCCCCTCCCGCACCTCCTGGGCAATTGCTCGCGCGACCACGTCACGCGTGAGCAGCTCGGGCGGACGGCGCACGGTCGCGGCGCGGCCGGCGATCACCTCGGCGACCCAACGATCGGCCTCGTCTTCGGTATCCGCGAAGTCGGCGCGGAACATCTCGGGGATGTAGCGAAACATGAACCGCTCGCCCTGCGAGTTCTTGAGCACGCCACCCTCGCCGCGGACCCCTTCGGTCACGAGGATGCCGCGCACGCTGAGCGGCCACACCATGCCCGTCGGATGGAATTGGACGAACTCCATGCCGATGAGGTCGGCGCCGGCGTCGTAGGCGAGCGCATGACCGTCGCCGGTGTACTCCCAGGAGTTGCTGTTGATCTTGTAGGCTCGCCCGATCCCGCCGGTCGCGAGGACCACCGCCTTGGTCCGGAAGACGACGAAGCGTCCGGTCTCGCGGCGGTACGCGAGCGCACCGCTGATCCGTCCATCGTCCTTCAACAAGCGGGCGACGGTGCACTCCATGTAGACGTCGATACCGGGGGACTGCACGGTCTTGTCCTGCAGCGTCCGGATCATCTCGAGGCCGGTCCGATCTCCGACGTGGGCGAGCCGCGGGTATTGATGGCCGCCGAAGTTGCGCTGCAGGATGCGACCGTCAGGTGTGCGATCGAAGAGCGCTCCCCACCCCTCGAGCTCGACGACGCGCGCTGGGGCTTCGCGGGCGAGCAGCTCCGCCATGCGCCAGTCGTTGAGCATCTTGCCGCCACGCATCGTGTCCCGGAAGTGGACCTGCCAGCTGTCACGCCCATCGGTGTTGGCGAGCGCCGCCGCCACACCGCCTTCCGCCATGACAGTGTGCGCCTTGCCAAGCAGGGACTTGCAGATCAGACCGACCGAGGCTCCTTGTGCCGCCGCTTCGATCGCGGCGCGCAGCCCAGCGCCGCCCGCGCCGACGACGAGGACGTCGTAGCGATAGGTCTCGAAGCGATCCATCAGAGCAGGCGCGGATCGACGATCGCGCCCGAGGCGACCAAGCGAACGTAGAGGTCGGCGCCGCAGACCGTGAAGAAGCTGAGCCAGGCGAACAGCATGTGGCGCTCGTTGAGCACGCTCGCCCGGCTCCACGCCGCGTGACGCGCGCGGTTGAAGGCGCTGCACGAAAAGCAATCGAGGTTGCCGCCGATCAGGTGACGCGCCGAATGACAGGAGAAGCTGTAGAGCGTGAGCGCGCTGGTATTGAGAAGGATGATCAGCGTGCCGACGCCGATGCCGAACGAGCCGCCGAAATTGGTGGCGTGCACGACGTCACTCCAGAGAAACGGCAGGTAGAGGAACGTGATGAAAAAGAGATAGCGGTGCAAATTCTGAAGAACGAACGGGAACGCGGTCTCACCCCGGTAGCTGGTGCCGCGCATCTCCGCCACCGCACAGGCCGGAGGATCGAGGAAATACGAACGGTAGTACGCCTTGCGATAGTAGTAGCAGGTCGCACGAAAGAGGACCGGCGGGAGAAGGATGATGAAGGAAGGCGGCACGGGGAGCCAGTCGACGGTGATCAGGGGCGAGTAGAGCGGCGAGAGGTATCCCCCCACGTGGTAGTTGGTGCCTTGGAAGGCGGCCCAATTCGCGTACGCGATCAGGCTCGCGAGGACGAGGCCTTGCAGAAGGGGCGCAACCCACCAGGCATCGCGCCGCTCGGTTGCGCCGAAACGCGGGCGGCGAAGTTCCCCAGACACCACCATCATCGGGAAGTCCTTTCGCTGAACGGAGCGGGAGGATAGTGCAACGCGCCCGAGCGGCGCAAGGTTGGGAGGGCGGGGCGATCGTTTCGTTCGCGCTCGAGCTAGCTCTGCCGCCACTTGATCGAACAGCCGATTGACTGCGTCTGCTCGCGCGCCGGCCGGTGGCCGGCAAGCAGGGCGTCGAGCGCCTCACGCATCTCCTGACGCTGCACCTTCGCCGGCTCCTTCCAGTTGTCGTCGATCCGGCCGTGGTACGCGAGCCGCCGCTCGCCGTCGAAGACGAAGATGTCGGGCGTACAGACGGCGTGGAAGGTGCGGGCGACGTCCTGCGGTTCGTCGATCAGGTACGGAAAGCCGTAGCGCTTCTCGCGCCAGCGGCTGAGGAGGCGCTCGGGACGGTCGTCGGGGTAGTCGGTGGGATCGTTCGAGCAGATGCCGACGAGCTGCACGCCGCGCGACGTGTAGTCGCGGTGGAGCTGGATGATGCGGTCCTCGACCGCTTGCACATACGGGCAGTGATTGCAGATGAACATGACGACCAGCGCCTTCGCGTCGCGGAAGTCGTCACGCGCGAAGGTCTTGCCGTCGACGGACGGCAGCCGGAAGTCGGGGCACGGCGTGCCGAGTGGCAGATCGCGACTTTCGGTCAGCGCCATGTTCGCGAGGTAGCGCGCGGGCGGATCAGTGCCCCGCGCTCACCAGCGACGCGATCGTGTACCAGCTCTCGACGTTGCCGCTCTTCTCGCCGCTGTCGACGTACCAGCCGGGCTCGTTCTGAAAGGCCATGCCGGGGATGGCGACGCGGGTGCCGTGCTCCATCTGCATGTCGACCATCGTGAAGCCGTAGATGAACATGCGCGGGAGCGGGTACTCCATCGCGGCGGCGGGGTTGGGCTTCTTGTCGGTGCGGATGTTCTGAATGACGACCTTCCACAGCTCGCCGCGGCGGTCGTACAGATCCGAGTAGATGATGAAGAAGCTCTCCGTGTCCATGAAGATGAGACGCTTCGAAAAGGCGTACTGCGGCGCCTTCGGTGTGCCCTCGATGATCGCGACCGTCGGGCGCTTCTCCCACTGCTCGCAGAATGTCATGCCGCCGTCACCCTTGCAGGGCTTCGGCGGCAGGCTCTGGCCGTGCAGCGACGCCAGCATCGGCTTCGTGCCGAGGTACTTCCACGTGAACCACGGTACCTGTCCCGAGTAGCCGCCGTAGCTGTCGACGTCGGTGTCCTGGCCAAAGAGCGCCTCCGACCGCTGCGCGCTCGACAACCGGCGCACGCGGCGGAGACTCGGCAGATACAGCCAGAGGTCGTCCATGCGGGTCTTGTCGAGATAGCGGTAATTGACGCCGCCGATGCCCTTCAGGTCGAAGGGCTCGATCACCGGATAGAGTCCCGCCTTGCGGAAGGTCTTGTCGCGGTTGTTCGGGATGTCGGGCTTCGGATCGTTGACGAGCCGCCCCGTGTACTGCAGCAGGCGGAACCAATCGAGCACGAAGTGACGCTCGACCTCGTAGCGCTGGTGCCCGTCGCCGTCTTTGCTGAGCTGGCCGGTGTCGGCGTCGAAGAGATTCAGGCCGAGGTCGTCCGTGAAGTAGTGGCCGCGCTCGAAGTTGTACATGAGCTTCTCGGCGACCATCGGATCGTTCATGTCGACGTGCGGGAACGGCCGGCCGGCGACATAGCCCTCGAGCGTCTGGTCGGGGAGCAGCTTCACCTGCGCCGCGTACTTCTCCGTCGCCTCCTGGTAATTCGGCGGCATCGGAATTTCCTTGTACGGCACGATCTCGAGCGTCATGCCGCGTTTCACGCACCAGAGGATGCCGTCGCCGACGAGGCCCTTCACGCGCTCGGCGCTCTCCGGGCCGATGACCTCGCCCGGCTGCGGGAACTTGTCCGAGGGCGTGCCCGGCCACGTGCTGACCGGGATCGTCACGTCGGTGTTCGTCGGGTGCTCGCGGGTCTCGAGCTCGTCGGCGAGGGCGACGCGCGCACCAGCGACCGCCACGAACACGAGGACAGCGAGCCATTGGAGCCGTCTAGATGTCAGCATGAGCTATCAATAGAAAACGGCACCGCGACAGTCCAATCGGCGGGCCCGCATGGGCAGCGGTACCGCGCGGTAGGAATCGCGGGTACCGTCGTTAGGCGACAGCCTCGACCGGCGAGGCGGCAGCGGCCGCTACAAAGTACCGGTAGGTTGGCCGGCGTTCTTCCAGCCCATGATCCCCGCCGGCAGCACGCTCACGTCCGTGAATCCAGCGTCGATCGCGCGTTGCGCCGCTTTGTGGGACGCCATGCAACGCTCGTTGGCGCAGAGCAGGACCGCGCCGGGAATCACCCCGTAGCGGCTACGAGTCTCCGGTCCATTCGCGTCGAGAACGACGACTTTACCGCTGGTCCGCAGCGCCGCGAGATCGCCTACGCTCACACTCCGCAGCCCGTCCGAGGTCTCGGTACCCGATTGTGCCGCCCCCGCGAAGGACGGAATCGCGAGACCGAGGATCGCAACAAGACAAACAGCCCGCATCACTCAGGTGTGACACGCGACAGCGACGGTGGCAACGGGAGGAGAAGATCGGCGATGGCACCAACGGAGCGGGATCGGCTCCACATCGCTGACGCGCGAAGAAATTGGAGCGGGGGCGCGCGGGGGTCGGGGTCTGCACCCGTGGTGCGCAAACCTACCCTCTTGCGCACGTCGGGTGCAGACCCCGACCCCCGCGCGCCCCCGCTCCAATTTCTTCGCGCGTCAGCGACGCGGCAGCAGATATCCCGTGCTGAACGTCCCGATCGTCTCGTTGAAGTAGACGAGCCGCGTCAGCTGCGCCGGATTCGGGTCGGCGTTGAAGAGGATGGAGCCGCTCGAGCCATTCGCCCCGGGGCCGGCGACCGAGACCAGGTCGCTGACGGTGAGTCCGCTGACGTGTGAACGTCCAATGTGTCGGCGCCGCAGCCACGGTGAACGTCGTGCCGGGGACGTCGACGAACGAGACGAAGATCAGCTGGTTGCCGCCGACGGCGGCGGGCGGCAGCGTCGCGGGATCGTAGTAGACGGACAGGTCGGCGTTGGTCGGTTGAATGGGCGCCAGCAGCACGCTCGTCCCGTCGATCACGCTGCCGAGCGTCGGCGACGGCGGCTTGGGCGCGCACGGGTCGGCCCCGAGTGTCGGCGGATGGATCGCGCTTCGCGCCGCGCCCGGCGAACCCCAGGCGGAGCCGGTCGCCATGTTCGCGACCGTGAAGTTGCCCGAGAGGCCGCGGCTCACGACCGGTTGGCCGGTGTCGTTCACGACGGTCGCGAAGGCCACGCCGGGCGTCGCGGCGAGGCCGCTCGTGCGCAACGCACCGACGTCGATCACCATGAGGCCGCCGATGCCGGGAGCGCCGTTCGTCCCATTCGTCGCCGGCAAGGTCACTGTTTCGGTGAACGGCGTCGTGAAGGTCGGTCCGTAGAAGTCCAGCTCGACTTTCAGCTCGGTCGCGGCCTCGTTGCGGATGTTGATGAAGGTCGTGAAGCCGTCGCGCGCGTCGTAGTAGAAGATGACCTGATCGCCGCGGACGTTCGGACGTGCGCTCGCGCCAGGGAACGCGACCGGCGTCGTCGTGGCCGCGTCCGCCGAGAAGTGCGGTCCGACGGCGACCATCGCGCCGAGCACGACCGCGGGGAGTTTTCGCATACGGCAGCTACGCGCAGGAGTCGTGCCGTGGCGACCTTCGGTGGATAAAGCGAAAATCGCCGCCGGACACGTGCAGAGTTGCACGACCTGGCGATTGCTCCAGCGGGTTAGTCCCCCGGTTGCTGCGCGAAGCCCGTCCGACGCCCGCGGTGGCTCCGTCGCCGCGACCTTCGCTGACGTCGATCGGGACCGCTACCGCCGACGGGGGCGCTTCGTCGCAGCTGGCCGCGCCGCCTGCTTGATCACGCGCGCGGCGTTCGTCGCCGCGCTCTCGTCGTCGAAGCCGATCGCGGCCGTGAACCTCCGGCCGAGCACTTGCGCCATCACGAATGCGAGGTTGATCCCGGCGTCTGCGAGACCGCGGCCGATCGCCGCGCCGAGCCCCGGCCGATTGTCGCCCTCGACGAGGAGACACGGGATATCCTTCGACTCCGCGAGCCCCGCCTGCTGCGCCGCCGCCGTGACGCGTTTGCCGCTGATCGGATACAGCTCGATTGCCGCGCGCTCCGCCATCTGCGGAAACCGATAGCCCATGACGAGGCGCAGATCGGCGCCCGCGCTCGCCAGCGGCTCGAGCGTTCTCGCGAGCACCCCCGGCCGGTTGTCGACTTCCGTGCGCCACAACGTGATGCGTTTCACCGTGATCGCCATATCCCGCCCTCCTTCGGCCTCCACCGTAGTCGCCCGCTCTCCTTGCGCAAACGACCGCCGGCTGGCCGCTACGCGCCGATCGCGCGTGGCGTCGTTGCGACCCTCGACGGCCTCCGCTACGAGCAGGACATGGAAGCGGTCTCGTTCGCGACCGATCCCGCGCGCTACCGGCACTGGCAGCTCACCATCGAGGACGACGCCGCGACCCTCGGGATGTGCGTCGACGAGAGCGCTGGCCTCGCGCCCGGCTACGCCTTGAAGCTCAACTCGTACGATCTCGGCGTCGACATCGAGCTCGCCGACGCGCTCCAGCGGCTGCGCTTCTCGCATCCCGAGGTGCGCGTGCTCGTGATCACGTCGCTGCGCGACCGGATCTTCTCCGCCGGCGCGAACATCAAGATGCTCGGGCAGAGCACGCACGCGTTCAAGGTGAACTTCTGCAAGTTCACGAACGAGACCCGGCTTCACCTCGAGGAGATGAGCCGTGAGTCGGGCATCGCGACGCTGTGCGCGCTGAACGGTACCGCGTCCGGCGGCGGCTACGAGCTCGCGCTCGCCTGTGACGAGATCCTGCTCGTCGACGACGGCTCCTCCGCGGTGTCGCTGCCCGAGGTGCCGCTCCTCGGCGTGCTGCCGGGGACCGGCGGCCTCACGCGCCTCGTCGACAAGCGGCGCGTGCGGCGCGACCACGCCGACTTCTTCGCGACGACGGCGGAAGGCGTGCGCGGCGCGCGCGCGGTCGAGTGGAAGCTCGTCGACGAGGTCGTGCCGCGGTCGCGCTTCGACGAGCGCGTCCGCACGCGCGCCCGCGAGCTCGCCCGGCGGAGCGACCGGCCGGAGGGCGCGCGCGGGATCGAGCTGCCGCCGCTCGAGCGCCGCACCTCCGCCGACGCGCTCGAGTACGAGCACGTGTCGCTCACCTTCGACCGCGACCGTCGCGTCGCGACCCTCCTCGTGCGCGCGCCGCGCGCGGCGCAGCCGTCGACACCCGAGGCGCTGGTCGCTGCGGGCGCGCGCGCCTGGGGCATCGCCGCGTGGCGCGAGCTCGACGACGCGCTCCTCCACATGCGCGTCAACGAGCCGGAGATCGGCCTCGTCCTCCTGCGTACCGCCGGCGATCCCGAGGCGGTGCTCGCGGTCGATCGCATGCTGCTCGAGCACCGGGCGCACTGGCTCGTGCGCGAGGTGCTCTTGCTGCAGCGCCGCGTCCTGAAGCGCCTGGACGTCACCGCGCGTACGTTCTACGCGCTCGTCGACGGCGGCTCGGCGTTCGCGGGCTCACTCCTCGAGCTCGTGCTCGCGGCCGATCGCGCCTACATGCTCGCCGATCCGGAGACCCCGATCACGCTGGCGCTGTCGCCGCTGAACGACGGCCTTCTGCCGACCGGCTCCGGGCTGTCGCGGCTCGTCGCGCGGTTCGACGGCGACGCCGCACGGGCGCGCGCCGTGCTCGATCATGCGGAGCCGTTCGGACCCGAGGACGCGCTGCGTGCCGGCCTCGTCACCTTCGCGCCCGACGGCATCGACTGGGAGGACGAGCTGCGGATGGCGATCGAGGAGCGCGCGGCGATGAGCCCCGACGCGCTGACCGCGATGGAGGCGAACCTGCGCTTCCCCGGGCCGGAGACGCTCGAGACGAAGATCTTCGGACGCCTGTCGGCGTGGCAGAACTGGATCTTCACCCGTCCGAACGCGACCGGCGAGAACGGCGCGCTCACGCTCTACGGCAAAGCGGGTGAGCGCCCCGCGTTCGACTGGCGCCGGACGTGATGGCGTGAAAGGACCGCGTCGATGAGCACCGTGTCGTTGCACGAGAAGATCCCGAACAACGTCGAGCTCTCCTCCGACAAGCGCCTGCAGCGCGCCATGGAGCAGTGGCAGCCCGGCTTCCTCGACTGGTGGCGCGACATGGGCCCCGACGGCTTCCAGCAGCACGAGGTATATCTCCGTACCGCCGTCGACGTCGGCGCCGACGGCTGGGCGCACTTCGATTACGTGCGCATGCCCGACTATCGCTGGGGCATCTTCCTCGCCGACCCGCAGTCCGATCGCCGCATCGGCTTCGGCGATCAGTACGGCGAGCCGGTGTGGAGCGCCGTGCCGGGCGAGCACCGGAACGCGCTGCGACGCTTGATCGTCA
>WNFQ01004105.1_pt1 | contig 10603 bp, 14 predicted proteins | sample 5400171 | NCBI WGS metagenome assembly WNFQ01 (sample SAMN13153356, study PRJNA577476) | soil metagenome | isolation source: 20 cm soil under Madrone tree | place: USA:California | collected 2016-06-14 | reverse complement strand
TCCCATCGTCTAGCGGCTAGGACGGCGGCCTCTCACGTCGCAAACGGGGGTTCGATTCCCCCTGGGACCACTCTACATTCCACGGACTTCGCTCGCATTTCGCGACAGGGTTTGCAGAAGGTTTGACTTCCATCTCCCTGGGACCGTCAGAGAACCGAGCAGACCACGCGGTTCTCGCCGGGCCGTCTTCGAATGACGTACTCGGTATTCGTAGACGCGCGCGGACGTCGGCGTTCAAGAATGACACCGATGGGTGGCTTCCGCCGCGACACCGTCCATCGAGCTCTACTGTCCACGCGCCGCGGAACACACCGTCTTGCACCGCATCGTGCGGGAACACTTGGCGACCTTCCTGCACCGGGCCACTGAACGTGACGATCATGGTCTCGCTGCATTCGTCGAGCAGGGCCCCGATCGAAATTAGAGTGCAGCCGCGAGCATCCGGACCGCCCGCTCTGCCATGGCATGCAACTTCGCTCGAGGTTCCCCGGCGCGAGCCCGAATGGCCAAGCTGTGAAGGACGGCCTGCGCTAGTCGACCGACTGAGTCGACGTCGGCGCCCTTCGGGAAGTCGCCGTCGCGCTGCGCTTGTGCGAACCGAGTGGCCAGAAGCCCATCGAGCTCCGCGACGATTTGGCCGAGTGCGCGCTGGACGTTGGGATGCGCCCGCGTCTCGACAGGCGCCGTACAGAACACGAAGCAACCAGGCGTCCCTCGCGATGCACAATAGACCTCGAGCGCGGCATCGTAGAAGGCCAGCAGGGCCTTCCGCAGATCGGGCTCGTTCGCGAGCGTAGCGCCCGCCCCCGCTTTCATCTTGTCGACGAAGCGAGCGAGCGTCAGCCGATACACGTCCTCCTTGTCCCCGAAAGCGTTGGCGATGCTCGGCCTGTTCATCCGCATCGCCTCAGCCAGGTGATCGAGCGACGTCCCCGCGAACCCCTGCGCCCAGAATACGCGCATCGCGGAATCGAGCGCCCTGTCGGCGTCGAACTCCCGCGGACGGCCGCGTGGACGTTTCGATGTTTTTATACGAGTCCGCATAGAACCTATTGACTCAGCCGCCATTATTATGCACGTTCGCATATTATTGCCGACCTAGGCGCTCCGGTCAACGCGGGCGCAAAGGAGAATGCCGAGATGCCGAGAACCGACGAAGCCACCACCACGAAGGCCTCACCCAATCGCGCCACGCCCGTCGACGTGGCGCCGGCCGGGACCGCGCTGCTCGCGCTCCATCTCGTTCGCATGGAGATCGCGGGGCGCTGTCGCGCGCTCGCTCGCGCTCTCGGGTTTCGGCGGCCCGTGCGCCTGAGTCTCGCCGAACTCGCGCCACCCGAGACGTACCTCTGTCGCGAAGCAACGGAATGGGGCACCGAGGTCTGCCCGTCCCTTCTCCTTGATCACGGCCGGCGCGGCTTTCTGTTCGGCGACGCGATCGGCCGCCATTACCGCTGGACGTACGATCGCGAGGTCCTTTACCTCGCCTGTCTCTTGCACGATCTCGGCCTCGCTCCGCGCTTCGACACGGGCGGCGCGTTCGAGCGAGACGGTGCCGACGCCGCAGTCGAGTTCCTCGCCGCACGCGGCTTGGCGGGCGGGCGCCTCCGACTCCTCCGCGAGGTGATCGAGCTTCACGACGCCCCCCATCGCGCCCCTCGCGCGAGTCTCGAGACGAGGCTCGGCCACTTCGGCATCGGCCTCGACGTGCTCGGCGTTCACCGCGAGGATCTTCACCGGGAGACGCTCGCAGCGATCGTCGGGGCTTGGCCGCGGGGCGACTTCCGTCACCAGTTCCCGCGTGTCATCAGGGATCAGGCGGAACGCAAACCGTGGTCGCACATCGCCCGTCTCGACCGTCTGGGTCTCGGTGCAAGGATCGCCGCGGCGCCCGTACCCGACGGGGCTCCTGCTTGATCCGGACGCAAGGGCTATTGCGACCACCCGGCTCTCCAGGCGCGAAGCCTGGTCCACTAACCTCGAGACTTGAGGAGACGCTTCATGTCCAAGACCACCACACCGGAGCAGAACAAGGCGCTCGTTCTCGAGGCCTTCAACACACTGTTCAACAAACGCGACTATGAAGCCGCCGAGCGATTCTGGTCGCCCGACTACCTCCAGCACAGCGCTCACATCGGGCCCGGTCGTGCCGGCCTGTTCGAACTGGTCAAGGCAGCGCCGGCGACGTTGAAGCACGAACCCGGCCTAATCCTAGCGAACGGCGACTACGTCATCCTCCACGGTCGCTTCTCCGGCCACGGTCAGCCCCGAAACTGGATCGTCGCCGATATCCTCCGGATCGAGAATGGCATTCTGGCTGAGCACTGGGACGTCATTCAGGACGAGGTCAGCAAGGCCAACTCGGTGAGCGGCTTGCCGATGTTCGGCGACCGGTTTCTCGACTGACCCCCCAACTCAACTTACTCGAGGAGACGAGCCATGAAACTCACAGGGAATACCGTTTTCATCACTGGCGGCGGATCGGGCATCGGGCGAGGACTCGCCGAAGCCTTCCACAAACGCGGCAACAAGGTGATCATTTCCGGCCGCCGGCGCGCCAATCTCGAAGAGGTTGTCGCCGCCAACCCCGGGATGGTCGCGGTCGAGCTCGACGTCACCGATCCCGCGAGCATCAATGCCGTAGCGGCCAGGCTGGTAGCGGACCATCCCGCGCTCAATGTCCTCATCAACAACGCGGGCATCATGCTCGCGGATCGGGTTGGCGGCCGGATCGACGACAAGCTGCTTATCGATACCGTGACGACGAATCTCGTGGGTCCGATCCGCATGACCTCGGCTCTGATCGAGCACCTGAAAGGGAAAGAGGACGCGGTGGTCGCCTACACGAGCTCCGCGCTCGGCTTCGTCCCAATGGCAGCTACTGCGGTCTATTCCGCGACGAAGGCCGCGCTGCATTCCTATGCACTGTCGCAGCGCTTCCTGCTGCGGAAGTCCGGCATCCGCGTACTGGAAATCGCTCCGCCCTGGGTGCGCACTGACCTCATGAACAGCCGGGAGGCCGAAGAAGCCATGCCGCTCGACCAATTCATCGAGGAAACGATGGCGGTCCTCGAAAGCGATGCGAACGAGATCCTGGTGGATGGAGCCAGGGCGTTCCGCTCGAACCCTGGCCCGAACGAGCACGCGCTCGTCAATGATTTCAACCAGCACGCGATGGCCCTCTTTGGAGAGGGTTGACCAGTCTCGATTGCTGTCAAGCAGCGGACACGCCTGCGATTCTGACATCGATTCGCCGTATGAGACGCCAGCTGGGCGCTGCCGGAACACCCTGGCTAATCAATCTTTCGATGGGTACTCACACCGGTCTCCACAATGGGGAAAGCCCCGTCGAGAGCGCTGTTTGTGCGATCTTACCGTCAAGCCCTGGGACCACTATACCCGCCGCTACGGGGCACTCGGTTTTGGGCTTCGGGTCGCAGACCGCCGGGTGTCGGGAAGGTCGAGCTTTCTGAACAGGTTCAACCGCTCGCGCGCTTCGGCGCGCGGCGCCCGGTAGCTGTTCGATTCCCCCTGGGACCACTTCGTCGCTCTAGGACGACGCCCGTGCACCGACCGTCGCTCGGCCGCTGCTCACTCCTTCAGACGATCGAGCAGTCGGCGCGCCGCGACGAGTGCCGGTGGCCGTAGCCGCCGCGCGACCTCGAGCGCCGCGGTGACGCGCGCCGCGAAGCCGGGGGCATCGCCGAGTGGATCGACGGACGGTTCCGGTAGATCGTCGAGCGCGGCGGCAAGCCCGGTGAACGCCTCGGGAATCCACCCGGCGCCCTGCTCGCGAAGCCGTGCCAGCGCTCGCGTACCGGCAGCGGAGTCGATGTCGCCCGCAAGCATCCCGCGCGCAATCCGCTCAGCACGATCGCGAGGAAGCCGGCCCGGACGGTGCGTCTCGTAGATCGCTGCGACTGATGCCGTGGCATCGCGGAACGCATCGGGTGCAGTGGGGTGGATGAGGCGAAGGCGACGCAGCTCGTCGGGCGCCAACACGTCCGCCAGGGCCGGTGTCCCCGCGATCCAGTCCACCAGCTCTTCGAGCGGCAACTCACCGGCCAGAAAGCGATCGAACGCCCCCCACAAGGTGGTCATGCGCCAACGTTACCACAGCGGTTGAACGGGCCTCGCCGATGGGTCAATGGTGCAAGGGCCGATACGAACATGAATGCGACGATTGATGCTCTCGTGAACGTTCTCGCCGGCACCGTTCGCGGCTGGCGCGGCACGGCCGCGTTCGCTCCGCCGGACCGTCGTCCCGAGAAGCTTTTCAAGCTCTACGACATCGAAGCGAGTCCCTACTGCCGGCTCGTCCGCGAAATTCTGACGGAGCTCGACCTCGACGTGCTCGTCCTGCCTTGCCCTGTAGGCGGTTCGCGCTTCCGGCCGGAAGCGGAGGCGATCGGCGGCAAGCAGCAGTTTCCGCTTCTCGTCGACGACAACACCCAGAGGCATCTCTACGAATCGGCCGACATCATCGACTACCTCGCGGAGACGTACGGGCGGCGGAGCGCCGCAGCACGTGGCTGGCGGCGGAACGTCGCGGTCGGCAGCTCGTACGCGTCATCCGCGCTCTTGTGGCGTGCGAGCTCGGGCATCACGGGTATGACGGCGCGCCCGTCGAAGGCGCCGGAGAAGCCTCTCGAGCTCTACAGCTTCGAATCCAGCCCGTACTCGAAGCGGGTGCGCGCGCGACTTTGCGAGCTGGAGCTCCCGTACGTGCTCCGCAACACCGGGAAGGGCGCATGGAGCGACATGGGCCCACCCTCGTTGCGCGACAAGATCTTTCGCGCGCCAATGGGGACGAGCCGCAACCGGCGCTGGCTCGCCGAGCATACCGCGCGCGTGCAGGTGCCGTACCTCCGCGATCCGAATACCGGTACCGAGATGTACGAATCCGACGCGATCCTCACGTACCTCGACCGCACGTACGGATCGCTTGGTTCATGACGATTGTCGTGCGCGGGCTCGTCGGCAGGTGCAGACGTCAACGGCCGAGCACGAGATCGAGACCCGAGAAGATCCTGTCGAGAAGCGCGCGACCGAGGTGCCCGACCCGCTTTTGCACAAGTGAACGGTCGATTGCGGCGACCAGCGAGACGTTGGCAACCGAGTCCTTGCGGAGCCCGGTGGAACGCGCGGCCAAGCGCACGTTTCCGAGCACGTCCGCCCAGCCGAGATTCGAGGTGAGGGGCACGATGACGACGGTCGCAAGGCGGCTCCGGTTCAGCGCGTCGCCTTGAAGGACGACGACGGGACGGCGAAAACCCGCTGTCGATCCTCCAGGTGGCGGCAGGTCCGCCCAGAAGACGTCACCTTGCGCGATGGCTACCACTCGACGTCTCGAAGAACCCGATAGACCGCTTCGGCCAGCGCGGGATCTTGATGCGGCTCGCCGATGGCGTCGAGCGCCACATTCACCCGCTCGGTCACTTGATCCTCGTCGTGTCGCGCCACGTACTCCGCCAGCGCCTCGGCGTAGACCTGGCTCCGGGATTTCTTCAGACGCTTCGCCAGACGCTCGGCCTCAGCGAAGACGTGGTCGGGAACGGAGACGGCAGTTTTCATACCGCGAGTATAACTATCGCCTGCGCCGCAGGGCAACGGACGATCGGCGTGTTGCTGCGAGAGCCGAGACGCGCGAAGCACTCAATCCCTCGGGCGCTCGAGCATAGCTGGGGTGGAAACGACATCCGCTGGGAACTGGAGCCGCTGGGACGCGGCGGCACTCGGAAAAGACCCTTCATGTCGCCTATGACCTCTCTCAGCGCGGTGTACGACGTCGGCCGTCGCTCTTCTTGAGGAAGTCGATCAGAACCTTGAGCTTGGGCGCGAGGTTGAGCCGGCTCGGGTAGTAGAGGAAATAGCCTGGAATCTGCGGGCAGTACTTGTCGAGCACGCGCACGAGACGTCTCTCGGACACGGGCGCGCCCACCATGTTCTCGAAGACGTACGCAAGCCCGATCCCCTCGGCCGCGGCGTCGACCAAGACCGAGCCGTCGTTGGTCACGACGTGTCCATCGACCGCGATCTCGAGGTCCTTGCCGTTCTCGACGAACTTCCAGCGATCGACGGCGCCACTTGTCTTTCGCAGACAGACACAGTCGTGATCGTGCAGGTCGCGCGGATGCGCGGGCTTTCCGCGGCGCGCGAAATAAGACGGGGAGCCGACGACAACAAGTCGCTGATCCGGGCTGATTCGGACCGCGATCATCTCACGATCGAGGCTGTGGCCGAGGCGGATGCCCGCGTCGAAGCCCTCCGCGACGATATTCGAGAGAGCTTCGTCGAGAGCGAGGTCGATGCGGATGTCTGGATACGCGGCGAGGAAGCTCGCCAGCTTCGGCTTGAGGACGTCGGAGTAACCGGTCCGGAGCATCGTCAGGCGTAAGAGGCCCGACGGGCGGCCCCGCAGCGCGCTGAGCGACTCGAACGCGACATCGATCCCGTGGAACGCAGGCTTGAGCTGGGCGATGAAGTGGACACCGGCCTCGGTGAGCCCGACGTTGCGCGTGGTCCGTTGAAGGAGGCGCACGCCGACTCGCCCCTCGAGCGCGCGAACGATCTGGCTCACCGCCGAGGCCGTCACCCGTAGCTCGGCGGCCGCAGCCCTGAAGCTGCGCTTCTCGGCCACGCAAAGGAGAGCCCGAAGTCCCGAGAGGTCGTCACGCATTGTTTAGTTCATCTACATACCACATGCACGATTCAGCGTCTTTTTCGTACCTGGGCTGGGGCATACGTTTGTCCCGTGGAGCGCGAAATGCACGACTCACGAAGGAGGTTCAACATGACCACCAAGATGCACTCGACGTTGGAACACTACTTCGCGGCGACGAACAGGCACGACGTCGCCGGGATGATCGCAGATCTCGCAGACGACGCGGTCGTGAAGGACGAAGGTCGCGAACACCGCGGCGTCCCAGCCATCCGCGAATGGATGAAGGAGACGATTCGGAAGTACAAGTTCAGCGCAGAGCCGACGAGCGTAGCGCGCGAGAACGATCGGACCGCCGTCAGCGTCACCGTCTCGGGTGACTTTCCAGGGAGTCCGATCGCGCTCACCTACTGGTTCAAGCTCGAGGGCCAGAAGATCGCGCGCCTGGAGATCGGGTGATGTTCCGCGCGGACAGAGAGGAGCTGGCCGGCAAGAGAGCGCTGGTCACCGGCGGCACGCAAGGCGTGGGTGCCGCGATCGTGTCGCGGCTCAGCGCCGCGGGGGCGAAGGTGGCAACGACGGCGCGCTCCGCGCGTCCGAGCAGCGACGCTTCGGACCTCTTCGTGCAAGCCGACGTGACCACGTCAGACGGCGTCATCACGGTCTCGCGAGCCGTTCTCGAACGGTACGGGGCGCTCGACATCCTGGTGCACAACGTCGGCGGCTCCTCAGCGCCTGCTGGCGGGTTCTCCGCGCTCACCGACGAGGAGTGGCAGCGCGAGCTCGATCTGAATCTGCTGTCTGCCGTGCGGCTGGACCGCGCGCTCCTTCCGAGGATGCTGACGCAGAGATCGGGCGTGATCATCCACGTCACGTCGATCCAGCGCGTGCTTCCCCTACACGACGCGACGCTGGCCTATGCCGCCGCCAAGGCCGCGCTCGCGACGTACAGCAAGGGCTTGGCGAACGAGGTCGGTCCCAAGGGAGTTCGCGTGATGGCGGTCGCGCCGGGCTTCACCGAGACGATGGCGGCGCACCGTCTCATCCTCCGCCTCGCCGAGGAGCGGGGACTCGACGAGAACGCTGCGCGCCAGGGGCTGATGGATTCGCTGGGCGGGATCCCCCTCGGTCGCCCCAACCGGCCCGAGGAGGTCGCGGAGTTGATCGCCTTTTTGGTCTCCGAGCGCGCCGCCACGATCCACGGCGCCGAGTACGTCATCGACGGAGGCACGGTCCCCACAGTCTGAGAGGCCGCGGCGGCGTCACTCGGCGCCGCGCTCCAGCCTGGCGTGAATGACACGGTACGCCGGAGCGGGAGCCCAGCGTCCGTCTGAAGCTCCCGCTCCGATGCGCGAGTCTACTTCTTGATCTTCATGCTCACGCCACCCGCGCCGAGGACGAACTTCACGCCTTGGGTGGTCGCCACCAAATTCACGGTCACGCCGTTCTGGTTCTTCATCGCGGCCGCCCCCCCTCCGCCTGCAACGGTCGCGCCGGCCGCCACCGCCGTGTAGTTGCCGTCGAAGTCGCCGAGCGTCTTCAGGTTGAAGACGTCCCCGGAGGCCTCGAGCTTGGTTACGCCCACGTCACCGACCGATAAGCCCGATACCGAGATCGGGTAGTCCTTACCCTTGTAGGTGAGCGTACCGCTTGCCCAGCTCACGCCCACCCCCGCGGCCACCGACCCGCCGCTCAGCTTGATCTTCGCATCCGGTGTGTCCGCGGCCTGAGCTGCGCTCAAGACCATGCCCAACGCGGCAACCGCTACCAGCGCACTGATCGTTCGCATTCTCATAGCTTCTCCTTTCCCTCGTCGAGGGCTGCTCGAATCTAGGAAGATCAACACGAACTCCCACAGCAGGTTGCGATACGGGAAGCCCTCTACTCCCGGTTACGCGTGGAAGCAATCGACGTACGCGGGACGTGCAAAAAGCGATCTTGATTCGTCGACTGCTGTTGGTATACGCACCAACATGGAGCGCAGCTCCTGCTTCGTGAGCGCAAGGAACTCGAACAGGGCGGCTTCGTCGAACTGGTCCTCTGGAAAGCTCCCGAGGCCAACAGAAGACCGCACGGCTACAAGTACCGGCTCGCTTACGTGATCGGGAGGAGATGCGTGGTGCGCTACGACAACGAGACAGGCAAGGGTGACCACCGACACGTCGGCCGGCGCGCCGAGCCGTATCGGTTCACGACGGTAGACGCTCTGCTGGACGACTTCATGCGCGACGTGCGCGCAATGGGAAGGGCGCGATGAAGCGAACGGTGACGATCGAGATCTCGGGCCTGGAGCCCTCGATGAAGCGCTTTGCCAAAGCGTGGCGGACCGGCCGTCGAGTCGGCAACGTGATTAGCTTCGAATCCCCGGAGGTGCTGTTCCGACGCATCACACCGAAGCGCTGGACGGTGCTGACCGCACTGCAGTCGTCGGGCCCGCAATCGGTTCGCGAGCTGGCACGTCAGGTGCAGCGTGACGTCAAGAACGTCCACGGCGACGTACAAGCACTAATCGAGATCGGGCTCATTGAGCGCAAGGGCGCCACAGTTCGCGTCCCCTTCGACGAGATTCGCGCTGCGTTCCGATTGACGCGCGCCGCCTAAACGTCCGCGCCACACGACGTCACCCTTTCGCCTCTGGACCCGGTCCGGTTTTCGCCCCCGCTTTCGCGCCTTGCGCTTTGACGACGCTACCGGGCGCGTGCCAGCGTCCTCGCCGCAGTCGCCGAACCAGGAAGGATCCCCTTCATCCGCGCTGTCGCGAGGGATAGAAGCGCGAAGGTCCGATAAGGGCGTTACGTCCTCCGGGAAAGACCCTTCATGTCGCCTATGACCCCTATGACCTAGGCAGGTCGCCGCTGATCGGGCCCTGATCGGCGAGATCAGGTCGCGGCCCTGAGCGGCATCAGGTAGCCGCGTTGCGGCGCTCAACACGGCCGAGTTGCTAGTCCTCGTATGCACCCGCGCGCCGCTACGGCTGCGCGCGAAGGATGCGCTCCCAGAGTGCGGCGCACTCCGGGGGCAAGTCTCCGATCCGCGCTGCCACGTCTCGCGCGACATCGGGGACGGCATGGACGAGTTGCTCGATGTCCCACGCGTCCTGCGGCCCACCGGCGTAGAGCTTGAGGAGCACGATGTCGGCGTCGCGGGCGACCGCGACGCTGGTACCGGCAACGGTGGCGACGAGCGCTCGCTGCAAGATCGCCGTCTGCCAGTGCGCTCGTCCGACGATTACGTCGACGGCCGTCTCATCAGCGCTGGTGACGCGGATGACGCCGGCGAAGGGATCGTCGGCATCGCCGTGACGGATGTCGACGGTCGCGCCGGCGGCGACGACGGCTGACCACACGCCGGCATCGAGACAGCATGGATCGAGCGCGAGCACGTCGATATCGGCGGTCGCGCGAGTGACGCCATGTACGGCGAGCGCCGTAGCGCCGATGACGGCATGCGCCACACCTCGCGACTGAAGCGCATCGCTGGTGAGCGCGAGAAGATTCACGCCAGGAGAGCTCGAAGCACGTTCGAGGGGCGGCGCTTCGTCTGCCGCCGACGCTCGACGGCTCGGCGGGCTTCGGCGAGCGCCACGCCCGCGCCGGTGGCATGCAGCTCCAGGTCTCTCCGGCCCAGCGCGAGGGCGTGCGCCACGCGCTCCGCCGGTGAACGGGCCGAGTCACGCCGACGCCGATCGGCGACGAGTCCGTCTGCAACCGATTTCCTGCGCACGGGTCGAGTCTGCCACTCCTCGCGGACCAGGACCAGCAGGCCGATATCGTCCTCGTTGCCCGCGTCAACGACGTCATGAACTCGTAGGATAGGTCGTGAATCGCCGAACGTCCGACAAGGGTGCGTTACGTCCCCCGGGAAAGACCCTTCATGTCGCCTATGACCAACGCTGAAGAAGATCACGCTCAGCATCGACCGTCCCACAAGCTCGAAGCGGCA
>WNFQ01005905.1_pt1 | contig 10604 bp, 8 predicted proteins | sample 5400171 | NCBI WGS metagenome assembly WNFQ01 (sample SAMN13153356, study PRJNA577476) | soil metagenome | isolation source: 20 cm soil under Madrone tree | place: USA:California | collected 2016-06-14 | reverse complement strand
TGGGTTTACGCTTTCCGGTTCCGCGAAAACGCGCGACGAGATTTTTCTTGCGTTCGTTGGGACCAGCTATTTTGACGTCACCTTCGGCGAAGCCTCCGTCGCGCAGACGTTTGGCCATCGCTTCAGCAGCCGTCGTCACGTTGCCAACGGAATCCGTGGTATTGATTTCGATGAGCTGCTTGAAAATGGCGCGCGCCAATTGCTTCGTTTGGTCCGGAACCTGGGTTCGTCCGCGGGTTGGGCAAATTACGATCAGACAAAAAGACAAGATCCAGCGCGTAGCTCTTTGCATTTATTCTTCTCAAAGCGAATGTTCACGAAAAAGGCAGCGATCCTGCGGACGATGCCGGCCGCGCCGCCAGCGCAAAGCGAAGAGCGCGCGACAGATGGGAGGCGGCCCAAAACAGCAGAATCATGCCAACCCCACGGTCCAGCAAAAGAAAAACAACAAAGGCCATAAGCATAGCCCACCCTGTTCGATCGGGTTTCATCAACGGCGATTCCAGACGGCTGTTCACAAATCGCGCCAATTCCCGTGGCCACTTGAAAACCCAGTACAAACCGTAGATGGGGATCAGATGAAACCACGCCGCCCGCAGCGGTTTAATGGGATACGCGCCGGCCGTCATCCGCGCGAGAACGACATGATACTCATAGACGCAAACAAGCCAATAGACCAGGCTGATGAAATTGGCGAGAAACAGATACAAAGGAGGGATGAGGAGAGGTTCCTTAGCCAGTTCCGGATGCACAATGACTGCAATCACCTCGGCGATCAGCGTCGCGAGACCCAAAAGATATCCAACCCAGATGCGTGGAAACGGAGGTAACCCCCCAGGTTCCGCCTGCTGCTGTTGTGATTCCGCGCTTGACCAATCCATTCCGCCCTCGATGAATCTCGCCTTGGGAGCGTAACGGCCTTGGCGCTCTTCCGTCAAACCATTTGGGCGATCGATCGCGCTCGTTTGGTGCGCGATTTGCTTCGTCTTGGTTACCTTACATAAACTGGCAGGGTTGGATTCTATGGAGGAAGAGATGAGATTGGTAACAAGACGCGCCACACAAATTGTCTCGGGCGCGGTGATATTCGCTGCGGGAATCGCAGCGGGGACGCTGCATGCGCACAGTGGGCCAGTGCAGAACCATTTCGGGCAGCCGAAAACGGTGCTGCACGTGGTGGTATACAAATTCAGAGACAATGTATCGAATTACGATCGCGAAAAAGCGATTAACGGCATCAAGGATATGGCTGGAAAAATCCCGGGCATCAAGAATGTGTGGCTGAAAACCTCCCGCAACCAGATCAAGGACTTCAGCGGCGTCTACGCCATCGAATTCACGAGCGCCGAGGCTGCCGCCGATTACGCCGAAAGCCCGGTGCACGAGGCGTGGTCCAAGACGTGGCAGGAGCAGCGGGAGAACAGCCTCTCCTTCCAGATTTCGAATCCCTGAGCGCTCGGGCGGCTAGCGTTCGCGCGTGATTCCATATCTCCGGCGGATCATGCGATCGGCCGCGCTGTCGGTAAGCAACCATTTGGCGCATTTCGCGAAAGTCGCGAGCGGGGTTACGCCGTATCGAGCTCTTGGATGCGGCGCCTCAATGGCTTTCAGCATGATGCGCGCGCAATCTTCCGGCGTGGTTTTGGACTGTGCCCGAGTGTTCGTTGCGTTTCCCAAATAAGAATGCTGGTCATGATGTAGCCGGGCTGGATGAGAATGGTGTGGATGCCGAAAGCATAGAGTTCGTAACGCAAGGCGTTGCTTAGCGCTTCGATGGCATATTTCGAGGCGCTATAGGCACCTTGCGTCGGCGGCGTCACGAAGCCGGAGACCGAGCTCATCATCAAGATGCGGCCTTTCCGGCGCTCCCGCATTCGGGGAAGAACGGCCTGGGTTACGCGAATTACGCCGAAGAAGTTCGTTTCGAATTGCCGCCGCCAGTCCTCCAGGCGCAGATCCTCGACAGCACCGAGCTGGACAAATCCCGCATTGTTGATCAGCACGTCGATCGCGCCCGCCTTTTGATAAACGGAAGCGATGGCCGTTTGCACCGAGCAATCGTCGCACACGTCCATTTCCAGAGTTTCGAGTGGTAATTTCTTTTCTTTCGCCAAGGCGTCCAGTTGCGCGCGCTTGGCCGTCGAGCGTCCGGCCGCAAAGACGCGGTAGCCGCGCTCGGCGAGCAAGAGCGCCGCGGCCTTTCCCAATCCATCGGTGGCTCCGGTAATCAAAACCGTTTGAGTTCCACGCTCTGCACTCATTCCGCCCCCCTTATGGCGCTGCTATCGTATCGCGAATTGGAACAGGCGGCGTTCGGCGTGTGAACGTCCCATTTTCGGCACAGGCGGCGGCGCCGCGGCTCTCCTGACGGACCAGGATTGCTAGACTAATGGTATTTCCTGCGTTCTAATCGCAACGCTTGGTGAGCGTGCATGGCGGCCGACGAAAACCCTTTCAAGCCTGTGCCAGAAAAAAAGTGGCGGCTCGGCTTCTGGAGCCTGATCGCCACGCAGTTCCAAGGCGCTTTCAATGACAACGGCCTGAAATTCTTTGTCATCTTCCTGATCCTGGGGACGAATCCGACCGCTTCGGAAAAAGACTGGCTCGTTTTTGTTATCGGGAACTTATTCGCTCTACCATTCCTCTTGTTTTCGATGGCCGGGGGATTCCTGGCCGACCGCTACAGCAAACGTAGCGTGGCCATCTCCACAAAGATATTCGAAGTCTGCGCGATGCTTTTCGCCATGTACGCGTTCACACGGGGTAACACGCGCATGGCTTATGCGGTGATTTTCCTGGCGAGCACGCAAGCCGCTTTCTTCGGTCCGTCGAAATACGGTTTGCTTCCCGAACTCCTTCCCGAAAGATTGCTGTCTTGGGGCAACGGCGTCCTTGAACTCACAACCTTTCTCGCCATCATTGCGGGCGCAGTGATCGGTCCGTTGCTGGCTCAGAGATTTCATAGCCGGGAAGTGATCGCCGGCCTGATTTTCGGCGCTTGTTCTTTGTGCGGACTGACGACGAGCTTCGGGATTTCCCGCGTGCCCCCGGCTGACCCCTCCAGGAAATTCCGCTTCAATATTTTTGATGATCTGAAAAAGCAAATCCAGCTCGTGCGACCGGACCGGGTGCTGCACCTTGCCATTGCCGGAAATACTTACTTCTGGTTTCTGGGCGCGCTGCTGCAATTTGTGATTGTTTTTTACGGGCGCGAGGTCTTGCATCTTGATGAAACGCGCGGCGGCTATTTGCAAGCCGCTCTTGCCATCGGCATTGGTGTCGGGAGCTATGCCGCCGGCCTCCTTTCTGCTGGAAAAATCGAGTACGGCCTTATTCCTCTTGGGGCCATCGGCATGTCGGCATTTGCGTTCGCCATCTCGATGCACGGATTGACTTTTCTTCAAGTGCTGCTTCTTCTGGGGGCGCTGGGGTTTGCAGGCGGATTTTTCGTCGTTCCGATCAACGCGCTGATGCAACACCGCCCCGAGGAGAGCCACAAAGGCAGCGTCATCGCGTTCGCCAACTTTCTTTCCTTCGTCGGTGTGATTGCCGCTTCAGCCATCTACTCCGGTGCGACTCACTATCTGCACACGGGGCTGGCGTCTTTTTTCATTTGGACCGCAGTCATGTCGCTCGCTGCCACGGCGTACGTAATCAATCTGCTTCCCGATTCCCTGTTGCGTTTGCTGTTGTGGTTCGCTACGCACACGCTGTACCGGCTGGACGTCGAGGGGCGCGAAAACGTGCCAGCACGTGGCGGAGCTTTGTTGACGCCTAATCACGTTTCCATGGCTGACGCCGTGCTGCTTATCGCGTCAATCGATCGTCCTATCCGGTTCTTGATGTTCAGAGGCTCTTACGAACACCCGCTCGTAAGACCATTCGCAAAGATCATGGGCGTGATCCCCATTGCGTCGGACCAGGGTCCGCGCGAAATGATTCATTCCTTGCGGCTGGCCACCGACGCGCTGAAGAACGGCGAAATCGTTTGCATCTTCCCGGAAGGCCAGATGACACGGATCGGGCAGATGCTGCCTTTCCGCCGCGGCATGGAACGCATCATTAAAGGCGTAGACGTGCCCATCATTCCCGTGAATCTGGACGGCGTGTGGGGTTCGATCTTCAGTTTTGCCGGGGGCAAATTTCTCTGGAAACTCCCGCGGCAAATTCCTTATCCCGTGCGAGTCACCCTTGGAAAGCCGCTGCCCCCGACGGCCACGGCGCAGGAAGTCCGTCGCGCGGTGCAGGATCTGGGCGCAGAAGCGTTCGCGCGCCGCAAGAAGCGCATGCACACACTGCCCGAGTCGTTCGTCTACTCGGCGCGCAGGCATCCATTCCGTTTCGCGATGGCCGACGGGCAAAGGCCGAAACTGAGCTGGTTTGCGGCGCTGGTGGGAGCTATGGTGCTTGCTCGGCGATTGCGAAAGCACTGGCAGGGACAGGAAATGGTCGGGATCCTGCTGCCGCCATCGGTTCCTGGGGCGCTTGTGAATTTCGCCGCCATGTTGATGGGCAAAGTGCCGGTAAATCTAAACTACACGGTTTCGCATGAAACGCTGGCCTCCTGCGCGCAACAGTGCAACTTGAAAACGGTTGTCACCGCGCGGGTTTTTTTGGAAAAGGTCAAGATTCAGCCTCCCGGTGAAATAATTTTCATCGAGGACGTCGCCAAAGACGCCGGCTTCGGAGAACGCGCCGCGGCCGCCTTGGCAGCCAGCCTGCTGCCGGCAAAAACTCTGGCGAGATTTGCGGGTTGCGATCGCCCAGCGACGCTGGATGACATCGCAACGATTATCTTTTCCAGCGGCTCGACGGGCGATCCCAAGGGCGTCATCCTAACCCACTACAACATTGCTTCGAACGTTGCGCAACTCAACCAGGTGTTCATGCTGCATGCAGAAGACCGCATCATGGGAATTCTTCCGTTCTTTCACTCGTTCGGATTTACGGGCACGCTTTGCCTGCCCGCGGCAACCGGTATCGGCGCCGTCTTTCACCCCAATCCGCTGGATTCGCGCGTTATCGGGGCGCTTGTCAACAAATACGCGGTCACCATGCTGCTTGCGACGCCGACGTTCCTGAATGCCTACACGCGCCGGTGCACCCCGGAGGACTTCGGAAGCTTGCGGTTCGTCATGGCCGGTGCGGAAAAACTGCCTGACCGCATTTCGCAAGCCTTCGAGGATCATTTTGGAATCCGTCCGCACGAAGGCTACGGCTGCACGGAATGTTCGCCGGCCGTCACCGTAAACACCATTGATTTTCGCGCGGCTTCGTTCCGGCAAGTCGGGGCGAAGCGTGGAAGCATCGGCCATCCGCTGCCGGGGATCACCGTGAAAATCGTGGACGCGGAGACTTTGCAGCCCGTGGGCGTGGATGAGCCGGGCCTGCTGCTGGTGCGGGGCCCGAACATCATGCGTGGTTACCTCAACAAGCCGGAGAAAACCGCCGAGGTTCTCCAGGGCGGCTGGTACAACACCGGAGACGTCGCGCGGATGGATGAAGACGGCTTTCTGCGCATTACGGACCGCTTGAGCCGCTTCAGCAAAATTGGCGGCGAGATGGTGCCGCACATCAAGGTCGAGGACCTTCTGCAGGAACTTGCGGGTGCTACGGAACAGACTTTTGTGGTTACGGCCGTCCCCGATGAGAAGAAGGGCGAGCGCCTGGTGGTGCTCCACACGCTGGATGAGCCCAAGCTGGAAGAATGCTTCGAGAAACTGGGGAAGAGCGACTTGCCCGCGCTATGGCGGCCGCGGAAGGACCAGTTCGTGCGTGTGGAAAATCTTCCTTATCTCGGCACCGGGAAACTGGATCTGCGCAAAGCGCGCGGCCTGGCGCTGGAGATGATGCAACGCACGCTCCACGAATAGCGGAACTTTGCGTGGCGAAAAAGAGCGCGCTATGACGCAGGCCGAAAACTCCAACCACCGGCGCAGGTTGCTCTCGCGTTTGTTGGTCACCGGAATTGTCCTGGCGCTGTGGTTTTGGACGCAGTCACTCATCGGCGCGAGGACGGCTCCGGCATCGGGAATCGGCGACGCGCTGCACAACCTGACCGCGGGACTCAATTCGTATTTTTCCAAGAATTCCAGGGCCGCTGACGTGCTGTTGATCGTAAGCTCCGGTTTGATCGACGGGCTGGGACTTTTTCTGCTGGGACGCTGGCTCTTTGGAGGGAGCGTTCGTCCGTTCCTTGGATTATTCCTGCTGATGACTCTGCGCCAATTGATGCAGGCGGTCTGCGCGTTGCCTCCGCCACCGAACATGATCTGGCACTATCCGGGTTTCCCATCGCTCCTGGTGACTTACCATGTCGCGAACGATTTTTTCTTCTCCGGGCATACGGCTATCGCGGTTTTCGGGGCGCTAGAGCTGTCGCGGCTGCGCAGCAATTGGATTACGGCCGCGGCGGTCCTGCTTGTCTTGTTCGAGGTAGCCACTGTCTTGATCCTGCGCGCGCATTACACCATGGATGTTTTCGCGGGAGTCGTCGCGGCCTTCTGGGTGGCCGATCTCAGCTCGCGAATTTCTCCGCGTCTCGACCAGTTAATCACTTCCAAGCCGTGATCGCTGGACAGCAGGCCACTGTGCCCTGCGCCTTTCTTTGGCCTTGACCTCGTCTCTTCACTATAAGACACTCGCGGCAACGAGTGGTCCACACCTAGACGGCAGGGACCAGGTTCAGCCGCAAACTGTTTGGAACGGCCCTGCGCGCAAATGGGGAATATTGTGCCCACTCGCCGGCGCATTCCGATGTCACCGTTCACATTCCTCATTCTGCTTGTGTTGTTTCCTGCCCAGGGCAGCAAAGCGGCCCCAAGAGCGGCTGCACAGGCACAGTCCGCAGGAGGACAATCTGCCGTTACCCGACTGATCGTAACTGTTCGCGACGAGGGCGGGGCAACCTTCAGCGGCCTTGCGACCGTGACTCTGCAGCATCTGGACAGTCCGGTCTTCTCTACGGGGACGACAATGGGCGGCCAGACGATCTTTGACGGGCTGGGTCCTGGGGAGTACACGATCGTCGTTTCCGCTCCGGGATATTTGACGGCCACCGAGCGAGTGAACCTGACCCACGGGAGTGAGAGCGAGCATGCGTACGTCGCGCTGAAACGAGATTCGAGCTCATCTACAGTCTCCGCGCCACCAGGCCCTCCGGCACTCTCGCCGAAGTTGCAGAAGGAACTCGGCAAAGCCGTCGGGGCGCTGCAAGCGAACCGGCTAGAGGAAGCCCAGAGACATGTTGACGAGGCGTACCGTCTGGCGCCGGGAAATCCTGAGGTGAATTACATCCGGGGTTTGCTGGCCGACCGCCAGGGGAAGCTGGCCGCCGCACAATCGAGTTGGGAAAAGACTTTATCGCTTGATCCTAAGCACGGACTGACCCTGCAGGCGCTTGCTACGATTATGGCGCGCAAAGGGGATTACGCCGCGGCCAAAGGTTACCTGGAGCGCGCCCTGCAAGTTGATGCGAATTCATGGCGCGCTCATGAGTTGATGGCCGTTGTTTGTTTTCGCCAGTCCCGTATTACGGAAGCGGTGAGCCACGCGGAACGCAGCCTTGAACTAGGCAAGAATCTTGCGAATGGCGCACGGCTGCCGCTGGCAGAATCGCTGATTCAGCAAAACCAAACTGCGTCTGCGATAGAGGTCTTGCGCGCATATCTGGATGGGCGGCCGCCCAAGGAGCAGGCGGCCATCGCGAACCAGCTGCTTCAAAAGTTGAGCGTCGCGCCGCCGCCTTCAGCCGTCACGCCGGGGAGTGATTCAACCGTTGTGACGGAAACAACGGAGCTTCCGGAACTACCGCTGTTGAAGCCGGAACTACCCAGGTGGATTCCCGCGAACGTCGATGAATTCCTGCCGGCAGTGGAACCCGGCATTGCCTGCCCGTTGCGGGAGATTCTCGACGGCGCTGCAGATCACGTTCGCGAGTTTATGAAGAGCGTTGACCGTATCACCGCCACTGAACATCTCAATCACCAGGTAGTGAATCAGTGGGGACTCGCAACCCGCGAAGAGAAACGCTCCTTCAATTATGTAGTTTCCATTTCGGAAGTGAGCCCAGGCTATCTCAGCGTTGAGGAGTACAGGAACGGGACTACCGACTTGGGCGTGTTTCCAGACGCGATCGCCACGACAGGTCTTCCTGCGGCAGTGCTGGTTTTTCATCCCTACTACCGCGACGACTATGACATACGCTGCGAAGGATTGGGACAATGGAAAGACAGCCGGGCCTGGCAAATTCACTTTTCTCAAAAGCCCAAAAAGCCAAGCCGTCTGAGAGGTTACCGGGCCGCAGTCGATGGTCCGGTGACCCCCATTGCGTTCAAGGGCCGGGCGTGGATCCAGGAGAATACACATCAAGTGGTGCGGATGGAGACTGATTTGCAGTCTGCCATGCCGGAGATCAAGCTTCTCGCGGAGCACATGGATATCGAATTCGGCCCGGTCACTTTTCACAGCCAGAAGGAAAACATGTGGCTGCCTGCCAGTGCCGACATCTACTTTGATTTGCGGGGACGGCGTATACGGCGGAGGAATACTTTCACCAATTATCTGCTCTTCACGGTGAACGAAAAGCAGAGCATCGCTGCACCGAAGGAATCCAAGACTGCGGACGACCCCAGTACTTCAGTCCGAGCACCCCTCAGACCTCTGGGAAACTGAAAGATTGAACACCGAATAAGAGTGCTGATGGTTTTCGGCCTGAAGAATGGCCCGGACTCGCGAAGGGTTTCTCCACGGCGCTGAACTGCAGCACGGAGCGTAACTGTTTGCATTCCGTCTGCAGCAATACTGTTGTGCCCCAAGCATTAGGGTGCTACTTTTCCTTCAACATCTGCGGAGGTCTTCCGATGCCAACTCTTCATCAGGTAAGACGAGTGTGCGCCGTGCTCGCGGTGGCGCTCGCCATCCCTGGCTCTTTTCTTAGTGGACAGCAAAAGGCCCAGCCCGCGAACGGTGTAAAGATTGGCTTTCTGATGGACTCGTTGAAAGTCGAGCGCTGGCAGACGGATCTCGACAGATTCCAGAAACGCGCCGCGGAGTTGGGTGCGAACGTACTCGTAGAAACGGCCGAAGGCGACGATGAGTTACAGTTGCGGCAAGCCCAGAAGCTGCTGGATTCCGGTGTGAAAGCACTCGTTCTCGTGCCTCACGACGCGGATAAGGCCGTGCGCATCGTCAACGCCGCGAAGGCCAAGCAAGTGCCGTTGCTTTGTTACGAACGGCTGGTCCGCAACGCAGACGTCACGTTCTTTATTGGAGTGGATGCTTCGGCAGTCGGCTACTTACAAGCCTATTTTCTCTCTCAGCGGGCGCCGAAAGGAAACTACGTCTTGATCGGCGGCTCTCCTTCGGATATCAACGCCAAGATTCTGCACGACGCGCAAATGGGAGTCCTGAAGCCGATGGTGGATCGCGGCGACGTGAAGATTGTCTCGGACACGTGGACCAGGGACTGGGACCCATCGGAGGCTTACGCGCACATGTCCGCAGCCATTGATTCAACCAAGGGAAACATCGTTGCCGTGGTCGCTTCGAATGACGGGACAGCCGGAGGCGCGATCCAGGCGCTCGAAGACCACAAACTGTCTGGAAAAGTCCTCGTGTCGGGTCAGGACGCGGACTTGGCGGCTATTATTCGCATACTCGATGGCACTCAGACCATGACGGTGTACAAACCGCTTGGTTCACAGGCAAAGCAAGCCGCCGAGGCGGCGGTGGCCTGGGCTAAGGGAGATAGCGTCAAGACTACAACTGACATATCGATCGGGAACAAAACGATCCCCGCAATACTCTTGAGCCCTGTCGCGGTGACGAAGGAGAACGTCAAACAGACCGTAATTAAAGACGGCTTCCAGAATCTTGAAACGATTCAGAAGAGTCTGCCGAAGGAGAAGTGGCCTAACTAGATTCGCGCCAGATCGGCGCTCAGAGCTATTTCAGACCCCAGAACGAAGCATCCGGCTTCACCAATTCGAATCCAGCGTCCCAAGCTTCATGGCTGCGCCAGACAACCTCGGCGTCAGCCTTGCGGCCAGTTCCTGGATGAATCAGGCGCACACGCTTGTGCAGCGGCAGATCCGCTCCCACCACGGCCATGCAGCCGGAGTGGCTTACGTCTACGGTAACGGCGTTGGCGCGTTCAGGCGCTCCGCCCTGTTCCCATTCCACAAGTAACTTCACTCGGGAGATGGTTCGTTTATGGCTTCGAAGCCTTTCCCATCGTTCTTGTAAAGCGCTCGCTGCGGGGTTAGTGGCGATACTGGTAGACATTGGGAACCTCACCGTGGGTGATTTACCGGGCCCGGGGCGTAGGAAACAACCATAATCCTCGGGATGGCGGAGGTCAATAGTACTCTTTCGACTGTGCTCTACTGGCCATTAGGCCTAGAAAAGGGCGGTTCGCCCGCACGGAAATGCCGGACAAACAAGAAGGCCGATCCCCTTAAACCGGGACCGGCCTTTTCAATTTAATCCCGGCGGTGACCTACGTTCCCACACAGTTGCCCGTGCAGTATCATCGGCCCGGCGAGGCTTAACTTCCGTGTTCGGGATGGGAACGGGTGTGACCCTCGCGGTATAACCACCGGAAA
>WNFQ01004458.1_pt1 | contig 10606 bp, 9 predicted proteins | sample 5400171 | NCBI WGS metagenome assembly WNFQ01 (sample SAMN13153356, study PRJNA577476) | soil metagenome | isolation source: 20 cm soil under Madrone tree | place: USA:California | collected 2016-06-14 | reverse complement strand
TCTTTCACGATTCGGGAAAATAAGATTACGGCGCGGTGGCTGAACCATCCGCAGGGATGCCTGGGATTTCGAATCGAAACGCCCGCGGGGACGGTGGCATACGCGACGGACAACGAACCGGGCGACGCCAAGCTGGATGAAAGTCTGCGCGAACTGGCGGCTGGCGCGGACATTTTTATTAATGATGCGCAGTTCACGCCGGAACAACTGGCGGCGACGAGGAAAGGATGGGGGCACTCGTCCTGGCTGGAGGGAGTGCGCGTGGCGCGCGAGGCGGGAGCGAAGACGCTGGTGCTATTTCATCACGACCCGGATTCCACGGATCGCATGGTGGATTCGCTGCTGAAACGGGCGCGCGAGGAGTTCGATTCCGTTTTTGCGGCGAGCGAAGGCATGGTGATCACGCTGGGAGCGCCGGGCGAAGGCGTGCAGGCGCACATGCCGGGGACACGCACGGCATTGCGGCGGGAGGCGCAATTCCATGCCAAGGTTAGCGGGCTGACGGAAGGTGGCAAGGCGTTCGAGGAAGACACGATGGTTCGCGATCTTTCGCTGCAGGGCGCGCTGATTTCGCTGAAGCACTTGCCGCAATTGCAATCGGAGCTGCAAGTCACGATGGAGGCGCCGGGGGAGAATGGCGTGCAAGCGATGAAGTTGCGGGGTTACGTCGTGAGAATCGATGAGGGAGCGGAAAAGGGGCATGTAGCGGTGGGGGTGGTGTTTACGGATTAATTCGAAAGCTCAAGCTCAGTCGGCTTGCTAAGCAGGGGCGCCTCGATCTGATAGGGACCCTCCTGCTGCTTTCTTGGCTTGGTCGCGCTGCTCCTGTAGGCTGAGGGGACTGACTATGGCTGAGAAGAGAGCAAACTTTGTTCCCGTGAGTGTGCTGGACAAGCGGAAGCCAACGAAGCGCGAGATCTTGCGCGGGCTGGTGCGGCAGGCGCCGTTTGTGGCGAAGAATTTTCAGCTTTATTTTCGAAACGCGTGGCGGCGGAAGATGCTACGGACAAAAGTGGTGGCGCCGTATGCGGTCACGTTTTACGTCACGCACAAATGTAACCTGGCCTGCAGTTACTGCACACAAAAAGAGCCGGATGTTTTCAGCGAGGAATTGCCCACGGCCACGACGATCGGGCTGCTGAGACGGATTCGAAAAGAGACGGATTCCATCGTGATAACCGGCGGGGAGCCGACGCTGCGGGCAGATATCGAGGAACTGGTGGAAGCGGCGCGGTTCGAATGCAAGTACCGCTCGTTGCTGCTGATCACGAACGGTACGTTGCTGGACCGAAAGCCGCGGATCTTGCTTGCGGTTACGGGGCTGGTCGTGAGCCTGGATGCTTTGGCGGCTGATCCGACGAATCCGCTTTCGAAACCGGCGGCGTTGCCGAAGGTGCTGGAAAATCTGGCGCTCGCGAAAGAGCAGCTGGGCCCGCGAAGAATCACGATCAGCACGGTGATTGAAGAATGGAACATTGGCGAAGTGGAACGGCTGCTGGATTGGTGCGGCGAGCAGGGGTTTGTGTTTGCGGCGCAATCGGCGCAGATGGAAAAGATGCCGAATCTGGCGCTGCTGAAGAATGCGCGGTATCAGGCGCTGGTGGACAAGATCATCGAACGGCGGCGCAGCGGGCTACAGCCGATCAACGGCACGCCAAGGACGATCGAGACGCTGCTGCGGTTTGGCGATTTCGAATGCTATCCGACGATGTTTCCGCGCGTGTATCCGAATGGGGATGTTTTTTATCCCTGCGAGCCGCTGCACAAAGTGGCGGGGAACTTGCTGCGGGATGGGTCGCTGAAGAAAATCTTTGCGCGCGGGAAGAAAATCTATGGGGACATTCCGCCGTGCCAGGGGGTTTGCTACCTGTTCGGGAACGTGCTTTCACATTATTACGTGAATGATTTTTGGGGGCTGGCGGGAGATTTTGTTCGTTAGCGGGTAGGCAATAGAGGTCAGCGAATAGGGAATCGCGGAAACCGAAGGCGGGGAGCGATGGCCCCAGCCTCAACGGGATTTTCCGGAAAGGAAGTATGCAGTTGCGCCCGTTGCCGTTCTCCTCGGAACCCATGTTCGCCCTAATCTTCTGGGCCGCCTTTGCTTCCTGGATACTCCCCGAAGTCATTGCCTGGAAAGTCAAAAGATCCGCTGACTCATCAAAGGCCCGCGATCAGGGATCTCTTACCCTCATTGTGGTGCTTTGGTGGATCGGGATAGTGATGGACTTTGCGCTCTCCTTGCTTCTGCCGCGAGCCGCCCTCTCGTGGAACAGAACCGCGCTCTTCTTCGCCGGGATCTGCTTGCTGTTTTTGGGGATCGCGCTTCGCTGGTACTCTGCCGCGGTTTTGGAGAAATATTTTACGTTCGACGTTGCGATACAGAGTTGCCAAATTCTAATTGAAGTGGGGCCTTACCGTTATATCCGTCATCCTTCCTACAGTGGCGCGTTCCTGAGCTTGCTTGGATTCGGTTTGGCACTCGGAAATTGGGCGGGGCTGGCAGCCGCTCTTTCCTGCATGGGGTTCGCCTATGCCTATCGCATCAGCATCGAGGAAGCTGCGCTTGCTTTGGCTCTCGGGGACACCTACAAGCAATATAGGAAACGGACTTGGCGTCTCGTGCCATTCGTGTTCTAGAGTAAGCAGTGGGCGTCCACCTTCCTACGAATGAATAGAGGATCGATGATTTCAAGACGCGAGTTCATGGCCGGCTCCGTTGCACTGGCGGTCGCTTCGCAGGCCCCAAGGAGGCTAGCACCAACGTCTGAATCGATCCTCGTCAACGATATTCATTCCCAACTCAATCCCACCCCGGTGCTGGGAATCTTGCAGCCGCGATCCCTGGAAGAAGTGCAGAGCATAATTCGGGCCGCGCGCAGAGATCGAAAGGTAATCTCCGTTGCGGGTGGGCGGCACGCCATGGGAGGGCAGCAGTTTGGTACTGACACCTTACTGATGGATATGCGAAAGCTGAGTCGCGTGCTCCAGCTGGATCGCAAGAATGGGATTCTTGAAATAGAAGCGGGGATTGAGTGGCCGGAACTGATCAATGGTTATCTCAACTTGCAAACTGGGGATGGCCCGGCTTGGGGAATCTCCCAGAAACAGACCGGTGCCGATCGATTCACAATGGCTGGAACAATTGCGGCGAATGCGCACGGTCGCGGTCTGAAGCTGAAGCCCTTTGTCGGTGACGTCGAGTCCTTCGTTCTTGTCGATGCGGCGGGGACGGCCCATCGGTGCAGCCGAACGGAGAATCCCGAATTATTTCGGCTGGTGCACGGCGGATACGGCCTTTTTGGAGTCGTGACTTCCGTGCAATTGCGCCTCGCGCCGAGAAAAAAGGTCGAGCGGGTGGTGGAGATTCGGACGGTGGACGACCTGATGGCCGTGTTTGAGATGCGCATTGCTGACGGCTTTCTATATGGCGATTTCCAATTCTCCATCGAGCCTGACTCGGAAGACTTTCTCCACAAGGGCGTTTTTTCCTGCTATCGACAAGTACCGATGGATACGGCGATACCACCCACAGAGAAACAACTGACCGATGAGAACTGGAGGCAACTCTTGTTTCTCGCTCATACCGATAGGAAACAGGCCTTCAACCGATACGCAGAATACTATCTCTCAACCAATGGCCAAGTGTACTGGTCCGATCTCCAACAGTTGAGCATATACCCTGACAATTACCATCGCGAGATCGACGAGAAACTCCATGCTCCTTATCCCGCGACTGAAATGATCACGGAGATTAACGTCCCAAGACCGGCGCTGAAGGGATTCCTCGAAGAGGTGCGGGAAGATTTTCGAAAACATGGTACCGAGCTGATTTACGGCACTGTGCGTTTGATCGAGCGCGATGAGGAGAGCTTCTTGCCTTGGGCGAAGCATCCGTATGCATGCACGGTCTTCAATCTACATGCGGTGCACAGCCCAGAAGGACTTAAACGTTCGGAGTATGCCTTTCGGAGACTCATCGACATGGCGGCACGCCGCGGTGGCACGTACTATCTGACGTACCATCGTTATGCCACGCGCAACCAGGTCGAAAGCTGCTACCCGGAGTTTGCCGAATTCGTTCGGCTGAAAAAAAAGTACGATCCTGAAGAACGTTTTCAAAGCGATTGGTACAGACACTACAGAACCATGTTTGCGGACAGTCTCTGAGCCCCGGGCGCTCGGGGCGAAGGGCCCCTACAAGGCATCCTAGAGCTTCGCGCAGAATGATACGAGAAAGTTCGACTAGCTGAGGTCGGCGATTTTCTTGTCGAGGTGGGCTAGGGCGGCTTCGAGGGATTTGCGATGCTGGGGGTGGGTGGCGGTCGCGAGGTCATTGACGATGCGGGTGCGCGATAGCTGCAGGTCCTTGCGCTCCTCGTCGCGCTTCAGTTCTTCGGGGGTTTTGGGCCCCGAGCCAGGTTTCTGCTTCGGCGCCTGCGTTTCTTCCACCTGAGACTCGACGTCCTTGCTTTCCCAGCCCCTTGCCATACGTACAGTTTGACACAATTCGTGCGCGCTTGTAGCGCTGAAGCTGAGATTGTTGCCAGGAGAAAATCAGGCGCTGGCGGCGCGAGCCTGCGGAATAACGGGGAGAGAAGGGCGCGTCACGCTGCGAAGTGTGCTTTCAGCGACGCGCGCAAGGTGCTCGGCGAAAATGCCGCTGTAGGAAAACTCCGCGGTGTGATCGGGCCAAACTACGCGAACGAGCCAATGTTCGTCAGATTTTTCCGCACGGGCCAATGTGATCTCAGCGACAGGAATCATCAGGAGCGGTTGGAAGCGAGAGTCGAGCACCGAGATGCTCTCCGGGCCGACAAAAAGTTGGACGGATGCAGCGGCAGAGTTTTGGGATCGGTACTGCCCGCCGTTGACGACGACTAGGGCGCCGAGTTCGCGGGCTTTCTCATCGGCATTGAAAACAGGCTTGGCGGGCGGGAGAAGAATGGCGGTGATGAACAGGACCATGCCGATGAGGGCGTAAGCATAGTTGTTTCCCAGACCGAGCGGCAGGATGACGAGCGCAGCGCCGGCGATCCCCAGAAGAATACAGAAGAGACGCCAGGAGCGGGGGTTGCGGCGCAGGTGTAGAATCCGGGGAATCAGCAAAACCAGCGCGAAAAGAATTCCGACGGCGGCGTTGCGCAGTTTCTTGCCGAAGCTTTCAGGCTGAGTGAGGGCCGGGCTGGAGTTCGTGCTCATGGTGGTGCGCTCTTTCAGGGCTTCAGTTCTTTGATTTCGCGCATGCGGGCGAAGGCGCGGCGGACATGCGGAATGGTGATGGAGCCGCCGACGATCAGAGCGACATTCAGCGCGTCAATGACTTCCTCGCGCTTCCAGCCTTCTTCGCCGCAGCGGACCAAATGATAGGTGATGCAGTCATCGCAGCGGAGGACGGCGGAGGCGACGAGTCCGAGCAGTTCCTTGTTCCTGGTGCCGAGCGCACCAGGTTCGTAAGCCTGATGGTCGAGAGCGAAGAAGCGTTTGATGCCGAGGTGGCCGCAGCCAAGGATTTCCTCATTCAGATCGGCGCGAAAATTCTGAAAATCTTCCAGGCGTTCTGCCATCGTTCCTCCGGAGAGACCCGCGCGCTGCGCTGGGTGGGCAATCAGGCAGCTATTATGAACTAACTCGAGCTACTTCGGCAGAACACGGCCGGGGCGCGCCGGTAGGCTTGCCGGCGTCCCACACGAGTTCGCCGTTCACGAAAACATTTTCAGTTCCTGCCGGCAATTCGAACCGCTTCGCAAGGTTGAGCGATCGATCATCGTTTCCGGGCCGCGAATTATGAATTAGTCCAAGACCGGCTGCAGGGCTTTTTCAACCAGTTCTTTGGCGCCGGGCTTGCCAGCGAGGACGAGTTCGGCCCATTCTCCGCCGGCCTTGGACAAGCGGACGGCTTCGCTGGTAAGCGATTCCGGGCCGCCAGAATCGGAATTGCCGAAGAAGATGCGATCCATCGGCTGCGCAGCAGCGATGCGATTTTTCGTGTACTGGCCGGGCACCGCCATGAACATGGGATGGCCGCGTCGAAAGATGCGCACTTCGACTGGGTCGGCGCCGAATTCAGGCAGCAGCTTCTGAAAATCGGACAGAACGCGGGCGGCCAGCGATTTGCAGTCTTTTTCATCGAGCAGAATGGAGCGCTGATCTTCGCGGAGGGGCGTGTAGAACGAGAGAATATTATTTTTCTGCCGGTAACCGGGATTGTTGCGGACGGTCCAGTCGGCGACGATGAAATCGGTGAAGGTGCTTCCGGGGCACCACGTGTCGTAGCCGCGATTGAAGACCGGCTTGCCGAAGATGAGGTTGACGACGGGATAGGGAATGTAGCGGGTGCGGCGCATGGCGTTTTTCTGATCAGAAGGCAGGCCCATGACGATGCGGGCAGTGATGTGCTTGGGCGTGCATAGCAAGGCGGCTTTGGCTGCGACGGTAATAAGTTTTCCTGCGCGGAGATAAGTGACGCGCACGGCACTTTTGTCCTGAACGACAGCTACGACTGCCACGTCTTCCAGCATGCGCTCCCTATACTTCGGGTGCAGAACTTCGATGAGCTTGTGGGTGATGCAGCCGAGACCGCCGGGGAGTATGACGCGCTTGCCGTCGCCTCCGCTGATCAAGTCCTGGGCGTTTCGCACTCCGACAAATGCCGAAGAGTCTTCCGCCATAGCTCCCCAATTCGAGGGGCCGAAGCCGTCCCACCATTGCTGGACTTCCGGTGCGTAGGATGCAGTGAAGTTTGAGAAGGGCTGGGAGTCCAGCTCCATCATTTTTTCGGGGAGGTTGATTTTCATGATGTCATCGCGAAATCTCTTGAAGCTCTCGCGCACATCTTTGGAAAGCGGTAATTGATCGAGGCCAGTTTTCCAGGTGTCCGGGACAAAGGTTTTGTTGAGGATAGTGGGATCGGGCATGTTGACGGCGGGCAACTTGAGGTCGAGTTCAGCGGCGAGCTGCTCGCCGTAGTCGCCTCTGTAGGCATAGGCGGAGCCGGTGGCGTAGGGCTGGCCGTCGTATTCCTCCTGATAGGCGTTGCCGCCGAAGAAGGATTCCTTTTCGAGGAGGAGCCAATCCTTGCCGCGAAGAAAATAGGCGGCGGCGAGTCCTGCGATGCCTCCGCCGACGATCACGATGTCGGCTTCGCGAGTAGCGTCGGGACGTTTGAATTGGTGGCCGTCACGGAGCTGGTGGCAGACTTCGAAGTGTTCGCCGTGAACGAGAGGCGCGGCGGCTGGATTCGATTCCGGCGCAGCGATAAGCGTTTCCTCGAGGGGGCAACCGGCGGCGACGGAGCCGGCGACGACGAACTTGATGAATTCACGGCGTGAGGGGGCCATGGGTTCTCCTAGGGCCGTTCAAGAAGTTCTTGCGCGCGGGTGCCGAGGCCGAGGCCGCGGGTGCGAACGCGATACCAAATGACGATCAAGCCTACGGAGACGGCATTGATCTCCGGAGTGATGCCGCGGCGGACGCTTCCTTTTTCCTGCAGGCACCCGAAGCCGGCGCGAGCGCCAGAATCCCAAGAAAAATTGCGCGAACTCTCATCGCTCCTCCCGTTACTTGATGTCAGCATCGAAGACGACGCGGCCGCCCACTATGGTCAAGACCACTCTTGTATCGTCAATCTTGTGCGGATCAATCTCGAAAATATTTTGGGAAACGATAATCAAGTCGGCGAGCTTCCCGGCTTCGAGCGAGCCTTCCGATTTTTCGCGGCGGCCGGCAAAAGCGGCTCCAACGGTATACCCCTCAATCGTCTGAGCCACGGTCAATCGCTGCGCCGGAACAAAGCCGGATGCGGGCTTACCGTCGGTGGTTTGGCGAGTGACGGCGGTCTGCACGCCCTCCCAGGGATTGAGCGTGACGACGGGCCAATCGCTGCCGAACGCCAGGCGTCCTCCCGCATCGGAGATGCTCTTCCACGACCAAGCCCGTGAGGCGCGGTCCGGACCGACATTGCGGGCCCAGACATTCAGCGTATTCGTATCAGGGTAGGAATGGAGCGGCTGCATGCTGGCGATGACTCCAAGTTTGCCGAAACGAGGTATGTCCGCCGGGGCAATCGTTTCAATGTGCTCGATGCGCGGGCGGCGATCGCGGGTGTGATTGAGATTTTCGGCATTTTCATAGGCGTCCAGCGCGGTGCGCACGCCGTACTCGCCGATCGCATGGGTAAAAAGCTGCAGGCCGCGCTTGTCCAATTCCGCTACCGCAGCCTTGTAGTCGGAGGGCTCCCAGAATAGCTTGCCTTTTATGGAGGGATCGTCGGTGTAAGGCTCGAGCATCGCCGCGGTGTGAGATTCGACGACCCCATCCACCATGAATTTGACGGCGCCCGTGTCGATCCAGTCGTCGTGATATTTCTTCCGCGCGTTCTCGATGGCTTCGAGGTCCTGCGGCCGGAGTAAGGGAGGATTGAGGAAGTAGGCGATATGGAAGCGCAGGGTTAGATCGCCGTGGCGGCGCAGTTCGTCATAGAGATCGAGCTCTTCAAAGTCTCCACCAGCGCTGTGGACGCGGGTGATGCCGTGTTCGTTGGCCCATTTGATACCCGCGCGCAACGCCGTCAGTTTTTCGGCGCGAGACGGCTTTGGAACGATATTGGCAACCAATTCCTTCGCTGATTCCTTCAACGCACCAGTGGCTTCGCCCGTTTTTGGGTCGCGCATAATGGCGCCGTTCGGCGGATCGGGAGTTTCAAGGGTAATCCCGGCCATGGTCAGCGCTTTCGAATTTGCCCAATATGTATGTCCGTCGTAGCCCTCAAGGAAGGCGGGCCGATCGGGGAAGATTTCGTCCAAGTATTTCTTGTTGGGCAGAGTCTCGGGAGCGAACATGGCGTAATTCCAACCGCGGCCCAGGATCCAGTCGTTCCCTGGATGTTGAGAGGCGTAATCGCGCAATCTTTTCTGGATATCGGCCGCGTCCTTGGCACCCTCCAGATTCACGCGGCCCAGGCTGGAAGAGCCATCCAGGAAATGAATGTGGGAATCGACGAAACCCGGGAGGACGAGCCTGCCGGCGGCGTCGATGACTTTCGTGCCGGCGCTGCGCAACTTGTCGATTTCCATATCGCTCCCGACTGCGACGATCTTCGCGCCGCGAATGGCTACGGCCTGCGCCCACGGTTTTTTTGCGTTTTCCGTGTAGACGCGGCCGTGGAGCACAATCGTGTCCGCAGGGGCGGTGTTTGCGTTTTGTGCTTGCGAGAGCAGGGAAGCGCCGAGCCCGAGCGCCAGAGTTGGGAGAACGAGCCGAAGGGCGTAATTTTTCATTGGCACTCTTTCCTTGGAATCAGAATGTTGGCGGTGTGTTGATCCATAGCAGCCAGGTTTCCTTACGCCCCGGGTTTCTCCAGCGATGCGGAGTCGAACTTTCGAAATAGAGGCTGTCGCCCGGTTTCAAGCGGTAGTGCTCTTTGCGGTCCAGCCAGATTTCAAACTCGCCGCGAAGGATGTGCAGAAATTCTTCGCCCTCGTGCGAATACGATTCGCCGCTGCCGCCGCCGGGTTTGACGCGGAAGAGATGCGGTTCCATCGCCGTATTGCCCCAGGCGAGCAATTCCATGCGAACGTCAGGTGTCGTCTCCAGGATTTTTCGCTGCGCTGGGCGAACGAGCCGGGGATGTTCACCGGCAGTTTCGAAAAGCGAGAGGATGTTGGTGCGATAGAAGCGGGCAATGCGGCGAAGCGTGGCGATCGAGGAGCGCATCTGGCCGCGCTCGAGGCCGCTGAGAAATCCCACGGATACGCCGGTGGCTCGCGCTACCTGCGCGAGGGAGAGTCCGCGGCGCGTTCGCAGGCGCCGGAAACGCTGACCGGGATGCGCCTGCGTTTCCCCAAGGGCGGAGACGACGCCCTGGCGTTTCAATACATGAACGATGGCGGCGGGGTTGAGGCCGCGAGCGCGGCGGAGAAAAATCGCGCGCTGGAGCAAGCGCACATCGGCTTCGGTATAGAGGCGATAGCGGCTTTGCGTGCGCAGAGGCGTGATGAGGCCAAGGGCCTCCCAGGCGCGCAACGCAGAAGAAGAAATACCGACACGGCGCGCTACTTCGCTGTTCGCTGATGCGCAAGTGGCGATGCGCCCCTGGCTTTGCTGATGCGGTGGATAAATTCTTTCTGCTTGACACCGGTCCCGGCTTTCTCTAAGTTTACTGGATTATAGTAAGGTTTCCGGGGCGCAGCAACCACGAAGAAATAGATAGTGAAAAAATATCTACGGTAAGGGGTGAGGTCATGATGGCAGACGCGCGGTTTGAGCAATTTCGTTTATCCTGCTGTCACGGTGTTCTATGTTTTGCGTTGATGACGCTGCTGGCGGCGCCCTTTGCCGGCGCGCAGAGTACCGGGGGCCGCATTCGCGGCACGGTGACGGATCCGAGCGGGAGCGCCGTTCCCGGCGCGACAATGCAACTCATCAACGAGGCCACGCACGCCACGCGTGAAGTACAGTCCGGCGCGAACGGCGACTATATCTTTATCGAAGTGCCCATTGGCAGCTACGAAATTGATGTCGCGAGTCAGGGCTTCAAGAAATACACGCGCAAGAGCATCGTGCTCAGCTTGAACGAAGTGTTGACTCTCGACCTCGTGCTGGTAGTCGG
>WNFQ01004644.1_pt1 | contig 10607 bp, 12 predicted proteins | sample 5400171 | NCBI WGS metagenome assembly WNFQ01 (sample SAMN13153356, study PRJNA577476) | soil metagenome | isolation source: 20 cm soil under Madrone tree | place: USA:California | collected 2016-06-14 | reverse complement strand
TTCTGGCGCATCATGCGCCGCCTGCTCTCAGCCAATCGCGGACGGCTCTTCGTGATTTTGGTCGCGCTGGGTGCTGGAGCGGCTATCACCGCCGCGCTCCTGAATCTTCAGGTCGATGCCAAGCGCCGCCTCACCACCGAATTCCGCGCCTTCGGCCCGAATGTAGTGATTGTTCCGCGCGGCGACGACGGCTCCGTCGCGCAACCTCGCACCATGCCTGAGTCGGTTATTCAAAAAGTTCCCCGGCTGAACGAATGAAATCAAGTCGTAAGCATCGGTTGGCTCTACCTCATAGCAAACGCAACTCGGCAAGCGTCGAAGACGGGGGCATTAGGCGCCTCCGTTCCAGTGGTGTTGGCAGGGCACACGGGGAGCGTTCAGCCGGACGTGCTGGATCCAGGCTCAAACGCAGCTCAGAGGCTTGCCGATGGTTTGCCGTATTGCAATGTTGGAGTAAAGGTCGCTTCGGCATTGAATGTTCATGAAGGCGACAAGCTGACGTTGCGAAATGGATCAGTCGAGGAAGTTTGTTCCATCTGGCACGTACTTCAATATGGTGGCCAGCAAGACAACCAGATTTCCGTGCACACTGGGACAGCGCAGATACTTGCGCAGCTCCCTACAATCGCATCAGCGGCATTCTCTCGGCGACCGTGGCTCTTGTGCTTGTGCTTACCGGGCTTTGCGTGATGGCGGCGATGACGAATGTCGCGATGGAGCGGCGGAACGACGTAGGGTTAATGAAAGCGATCGGAGGAGCGACGCGGCGCGTGCTGCGCCTCTTCCTGGCGGAGGCCGCGCTTCTGGGCCTGACCGGCGGTATTCTTGGCGCGGCCGTCGGCATTTTGCTTTCCATGTGGCTGGGCAAGGCAGTCTTCGGTGTTGCGGCGCGCCCGCGCTTGATTGTGTATCCTGTAGCTGTGGCACTGACCATCATCGTCGCGATTGCCGGCGCGTATCCGCTGCGGCGGCTGGCCAATATTCGGCCGGCAGCGGTCTTTCGGGGTGAAGCATGAGCCCCGCCGCGCAGGTCGTCATCGAATCGCTCAGCAAAAAATACGGGTCGCTGCGCGCCGTCGATGGCCTGAGTTTCAGCATTGCACCCGGCGAATGGGTCGCACTGATGGGCCCGTCCGGCTCCGGCAAAACCACGCTCATCAATATTCTCGGGGGCCTGGATACACTGACTTCGGGGAGTGTGATTGTCGATGGTGTTGACCTCGCGAAACTCAGCGAGGGCGAGTTGGTTCGCTACCGAGCGGAAAAGATCGGCTTCGTCTTCCAGCAGTTTCACCTCGTGCCCTACCTGACGGCGCTCGAAAACGTGATGCTTGCTCAGTATTTTCACAGCGTTACGCACGAGCAACAGGCCAGCGATGCGTTAAACCGTGTGGGTCTGGGCGACCGCCTGACGCATCTTCCCGCGCAGCTCTCCGGCGGCGAGCAACAGCGCGTGGCCATCGCGCGCGCTCTCATCAATCAGCCCAAGCTGATCCTCGCCGACGAGCCCACCGGCAACCTCGACGAAGTCAACGAAGCCATCGTCTTGCAAATTTTCGGCGAGCTGCACAACGCTGGCCACACGATCTTGATGGTTACGCATGATCCCGACATTGCCCGCCAAGCCGACCGACGCATCGAACTCGCGCACGGCCACCTGCAGTTTGACACGGCGCTGCACGGCCCGGGGCATCCGCTGGCCTGCCCACTCGTCAACACCGCCGACTGCTGCACCAGCAATGTTTCGACAGACGACGAGATTCGCTTCGATCATCTGCTCGAGCAAATCTGGATTTGCGGCGAGGAAGGAAAGCCGGCACACGTCGAAATTCTTCACGCCACTGGACCGGCCGGTCACCTCCCGATATTGCCGGATGAGCCCGCAGCGCGCGTGCTCGGCCGCATGTCGGAGCTGCAATTAGTGGAGATGCAAAATGGCGAAGTGCAGTTGACGCCGGGCGGGACCCGACGCGCGCGCGACGTCGTGCGCCGTCACCGGCTGGCCGAACGCTTATTTAAGGACACTTTCGCGATTGAAGACTCCGAGGCTCGCAACCAAGCTTGCAAGTTCGAGCACATCATCAGCCCGGAGCTCGACCAGCGCATCTGCAGCTTTCTCGGCCATCCGAAAACGTGTCCGCATGGCAACCCCATCCCGCCTGGCGATTGCTGCAATGGCAAGAGCAAGGCTTGACGGCTGCCAGAGGCGCGATGCCCATCCCTCTTGATTCCCGCAAAAAACCCGCCACGGTGAAAGTTCATGTGACCAGCGGCGCCGGCGTGGATATTACCTGGTCCGACGGTCATTCCAGTCACTACGATTTCGTTTATCTACGCGAGGAATGCCCCTGCGCCACCTGCAACGACGAGCGGATCAGAAAGAGCACTTTTGCCGGGGGGGCCCCGTCCTCCGCAACAGCTCTGCCGATGTTTAAGCCCAAGGCGCGCGCGCAAGCGGCCACGAAGGTCGGCAATTACGCGATTCAAATCACGTTCAGCGACGGCCACGCTACCGGCATCTACAGTTACGAACATCTCCGCAGCATCTGCCCCTGCGCCGACTGCGCGAAAGCCTTCCGGGCCACCGCTTCCTGAGGGCGCGTCCCCCAGTCGAGGGTATTGCTCAATGGAATTCGATGCGCCCGGCGAACCGTACGGGCCTTCAACGAAATTGGTCGAGCAAACCGTCCCCTATTTGTCATAAAAACTATCTCGGAACGCAAATCAGGCCTTGACATTCTATTACCATCTGCTATACTCTTTGCGGGTATTCCCATCTAGATAAGATCGCGGGCGCTTAAGTCCTGTAGAGTCCGCACTTCTGGGCAAGTGTCGCGTTTTGCCTGTTTTTGGCCGAAATCGCCGGAGCGTAACCCCTTTGTTTTCCGCACTTACAAGAGGGACTGCCCACAAGTCCTTTGGAATGCGCACTTACGGAAAACCCGGGGGAGAGGGGTCCCCCGCGCAAATCGTCTTTTCCAGCGGCCGTCTACGCTGGACGCCGGTCGGAAAACGTCTCGCTGGCGGGATCCCAGTACTGCTTTTTTCCGGACCAGTAGGACTCCGCAGCCATCATGTTTGCCACCGAATGCGCGATCCCATCCTGCACGGTGCAATGTGGCTGCTGGCGCGAGCGCATGCACTCGAACCAGTTGGCCATATGCTCCAGCGAGCGGTCATCGATGCCCATTGGCGGCAACTGCGTCTCACCAGGAAGCAAGACATACTTGGAGGACCGCTTCTTGTCGATATCCGCGTTGTCCTCGTGATTGCCCTTCTCTTCGGTCAGTTGATAGCGCGGACTTCCTTCGCCGCCGATATTGGTGAGCGTCGCCTTCTTACCCATGTAGCGAGTGAAGCTGGGCGAGTCGTTGCCGAAGCTTGTGGAATAGCTAACCAGAAAACCCTTGGGGTATTCGAGTAAGGCGTGGAAGGTGTCGGCATTCTCGGGTCCATCAGGCCAGGCAAAAATCCCGCCATGCGCCATCACCGAGCGCGGAAAACTGTCGTTCAAGAACCAGTGCACCATGTCGATCCCGTGGCTCATCCACTGGTCGGGGATTCCGCTCGAGAATTCCTTGTACAAGCGAAATTCGCAATAGACTTGCGGATCGAACGGGCGATAGGGCTTGGTCAGCAGCCATTTGCGCCAATCTGTATCTTCTTCGCGAATCAGCTTCGTTTCCGCACGTCCTCGCCACCGCGGGCCATGGTAATTCCAAACCACTTCCACCTTGCTCACTTGGCCCAAAACTCCGGTCTGCACCACGTCGCGCGCAGCGTTGGGGTGAGGTTCGCTGCGATGCTGCGTGCCCACCTGCACGATCCGGTTGTGCTGGATCACCGCGTCTCTCGCCGCTTTGGCTTCCGCCAGCACGTTGCCCATGGGCTTTTCCACGTAGGCGTCCTTGCCGGCCTCCACGGCCAATTTCAGAATTGGCGAGTGCGAATGCTCCGGCGTGGAAATGATCACCGCGTCTACATCTTTAAGCGTAAGGACGTCCTCGAAATGCTGAAAAGCGCGCGGCGGCCGGCCATAGTACTTCGCGTTCGTCGCCACGGCTTTCTCTCGATTCAATCGCCATAAATCGCAGACGGCGCTCATCTCCACGTTGCTCGTAGCAGTAAGTTTCGAGACGATCCAATCCAGGTCTTCTCCGCGGCTCCCGTTTCCGATGTGGCACAGAGAAATTCGATCGTTGGCGCCCGCGATTCTACCGTAGGAAAGAGCCGTGCTCGCGAAGGCTGCTCCTCCGGCAGTCAGCGCCGCCGACTTGCCCAGAAATGTTCTCCGATCCATCGTTCCTTCCGCTTTGCTCATAAGTCCTCCGGGAAAGTGAGGATGATTTCGGCCGACTGCGAAGTCAAGAGCCGGCATTCGGATTGCATTATAGCTTCCGGTCGTGGCCAGCTAGACTTCGCGCGGGAAAAGTGCGAGCATTTTAACCTGCTAGGTCACAAGTTCACCCAGACATGAGCAGCACTCCCATCAACCCCGCTGCTACGGGCGGCCGGGGCAACGGCATTCCGCGCGTCATCGTAGCTACCACCGCTCTCCTTACTTTCATTTCCTTTTGGCGCGCTGCCGCCATCGTTCTGAACGATCTGGCTTCCTCTGCCTACTACGCGGGCGGCGAGGCCGAAGGCTACATCGGCAAAACCGCGCCGTGGTTCATCCTGGCCATCATGTTGTTTTCCTACGCCGTGCGCGCGGTGTACGTGGAAAGCTGCAGCATGTTCGTGCGCGGCGGGGTGTACCGCGCAGTCAAGCAATCGCTCGGCGGCGCTCTTGCGAAATTCAGCGTCTCCGCGCTGATGTTCGACTACATCCTCACCGGGCCGATCAGCGGCGTGTCCGCGGGGCAGTATCTTGGCGGTTTGCTCAGTGATCTCTCTCAACACGCCCATCTGAGCGGACCTTTTGCGGAGTCAACTGTGGCTGGTATCGCCACGATCTTCGCCATTGCCGTCACCCTGTATTTCTGGTGGGAGAACACGAAGGGCGTAGCTGAATCGAGCGAAAAAGCGCTGCACATCATGAAGCTGGTCACCGTGATGGTGGTGCTGCTAATCGGCTGGTGCATTTACACGGCCGTGCTGCGGCATTCCCAGCTACCGCCTTTTCCTTATCCTCGGAATCTTCATTTCAGCCTGGGAGCACTCGGTTGGCTCGCGCATAGCAGCTTGCCGCACACGTTTGGAATCCTCGCCATTTTCATCGCGCTGGGCCATTCCGTTCTCGCCATGAGCGGAGAAGAATCCCTCGCTCAGGTGTATCGCGAAATAGAAAGCCCCAAACTCAAAAACCTGAAAAAGGCGGGCTTGGTCATTTTCGTGTACAGCCTGGTGTTCACTTCCCTGGTGTCGTTCTTCGCTGTGATGATCATTCCCGACGACGTCCGGCAAAGTTACCTGGAAAATCTCATTGGCGGCTTGGCCATGAGCCTTCAGGGGCCGCTGATCGCGCGCCTGATTTTTCACGGATTTGTCGTGGTGGTGGGCACGTTCATTCTTGCCGGTGCGGTGAACACTGCAATTGTAGGCTCCAATGGCGTGCTGAACCGCGTCTCCGAAGATGGCGTGCTCACCGAGTGGTTCCGCCAGCCGCATCCGCGGTTTGGCACCAGCTATCGCATCATCAATATCGTCGTCGGCTTGCAGATCCTGACCATCTTCATCAGCCGCGGCGACGTCACCTTCCTTGCGAACTTGTATGCATTCGGTGTGATCTGGAGCTTCGCCATGAATGGCCTTGCAGTGCTCGTGTTGCGCTACACGCGCCCGGGCCAGCGCGAGTTCCAGGTTCCCTTGAATTTCTACATCCGCGGCGTGCAGATTCCGGTGGGTCTCGGACTGATTACTCTCACCCTGTTCCTGATCGCCGTGGTGAACCTTTTCACTAAGCCCGTGGCCACCATGGCCGGTGGCGTTTTTTCTGTGATTCTTTACTTCGTGTTCACGATTTCCGAGCGGCGCGCCAAAAACCGCGGCGTCGCACATGTGGAGATGGACCAGTTCAATCTCGAGCTCGAAGGCGAGTTAAGTCCCGAGGCGGTCGGCGCGCGGCCGGGGAACATTCTTGTACCCGTCAGCAATCACTTCAACCTGTATCATCTTGGAAACGTTCTTGACCGCATCAAGCCCGGGCGCCGCGACGTGGTGCTCCTACACGTGCGGATACTCAGGCGTTCCGCATCCGGCGAAAATGAGCTGGACGCCGATCAGCTCTTCGGCAGCATCGAGCAGCACTTGTTTTCCCAGGCGCTTTCGATGGCGGAAAAGCGCGGGAAGTCAATTCGACTGGCGGTGGTCGCGGCAAACGACCTGTGGGACGGTATCTTGCGCGCCGCCACCGCGCTGCAGTCCAGCACCATCGTCATTGGCCGCTCCGCCAAGGACAACACTGAAGAGCAGGCGCGACTGATCGGCGAAGCGTGGGAAAAACTGCCGGATCCGAAGCCACAATTCAATCTGGAAATTCATCTGCCTAATGGCGACAAGATCTACAAGGTGCTCGGCCCACACGCACCCAACCTTACCGCCAACGAAGTAAATCTCCTGCATCGGCTATGGCTGCGCTTCAGTGAATCGCTTGCACGCGAAGAATTGCACCATCATGACGTCGTGCACTTCGCCTTGGAGGAAGTGCAGAAGGAAATCGAAGAGGGCCACGAAGACGAAGTCGTCAATCGTTTGCGCAACCACCTCGTATCTAATCAGAGCAAGCGCAAGTCCAAAGCGTAGGGAACCTAACCACTGCTTCACTCAATCTGCGCAGTGCAGTACGGGCACTTTCTGGCTTTGATGGGAACCGTCATCGCGCACTGCGGGCACTCCTTTGTCATAGGCGTGGCTGCCGGCGCCGGTTTCTTGGTCCAGCGGTTCACCTGTTGCACCAGCAGGTAGACGGCAAACCCCACGATCAAAAAATTGATCACCGTGTTCGCGAACTGGCCGTAATTAATCGTCGGCGCGGCTGCCTTTTTGGCGTCGGCCAGAGTCTCATAATGGGTCCCGTTCAGGCTGATGAAGTAATCGGTAAAGTTGACCCGGCCGAGCAGCTTTCCAAGCGGCGGCATAAGAATGTCATCGACAAGCGACGACACGATTTTCCCAAAAGCTGCCCCGATAATGATACCCACGGCCATGTCCAAAACATTGCCGCGCATGGCAAATTCCTTGAATCCCTTGAGCATGAGCATCTCCTCGTTCGTTTCGTGGGCCTGCTGACGGAAGTGTCCGTTGCGCGGATTATATCCAAGGAAAAACTGAAATCCAGAAAGAAACGGCTCAGAAGGCAGCTAGCGCGGCCTGAGGATTAGTATGGCGCCTATGAGGCCACGAAGCATCAGCAACCCGCCGGCGAATGCCAGCAGTTCTCCCACCCACGGAAACGGCACACGCGAGATCGCCAGCATCACCACGCCCAGCAGGGTCAAAGAGCACCCGCGCGTCCATTGCTCCATGGGCGACGACCATTGCCCGGGCTTATATAGAACGCGTACGCCCCATACGATAAGTGCTGCGCTCAGCAGCAGCCAGCCAGGCTTCCGCCGGTCAAACAAAATATGCTCGCTGAAGCCGAGCCAGACAACCAGGCCCCCGAGCAGCACAAAAATTATTTCAATGGTGATTCGCAGCACTTGCTGCGGCGTGAGCATTCTTCTCCGTGACCTCTGTGTTCCGCTCGCGGAGTCCTCGGTATTAATCCTTTGCTACTGCACCCGCTCGATGCGCACGTTTTTCAAAGTCACCGGTGTGCGCGGACGATCGTTGGCGTCGCGTGGCAGCTTGGAGATTTTGCCCGCCACGTCCTGGCCTTCCACTACCTCGCCGAAAATCGTGTGCTTGTTGTCCAGCCAGGGCGTGGCCGCCACCGTGACGAAAAACTGGCTGCCGTTCGTCCCTGGACCGGAGTTGGCCATGGAAAGCTTTCCGGCCTTGGAATGCTTCAGCGAAGGGTGAAACTCATCGGGAAACGTGTAGCCGGGTCCGCCGCGCCCGTCGCCGCGCGGGCATCCGCCTTGAATCATGAAGTCAGGAATCACGCGGTGGAACGTCAGGCCATCGTAATAATTTTTCTTCTGCTTCTTCCCGGTCGTTTCGTCGGTAAATTCCTTGGTCCCTTCCGCCAAGCCTGTGAAATTGGCCACCGTTTTGGGTGCTTCCTTCTCGAGCAGGCGAATCACGATATTGCCCTGCGAAGTCTCGAATACAGCGTAGGTTCCGGCCGGTCGAGTCATGCGTTCTCCTCACCGACCATCGTACACGACCGCGCGCAAACCGCGCCACTCGCCGTCCGTTCTTGCCAGTTGCAATATCCTCCGCCTCGTATATAATAATTGTATAATGCTATGGTAATATTAAAGGTCGAATAATCAAGAAAGCGCATTGCTTAAAACGGTGTTATGCAGCGGTCTGCATTTGCGGTAGTTACCACCCAAGAAGGCGCCATTGTGGTGCGCGTCCTGGCAGATACACCGGACGTTTGGCCCCAGCAGGAGTACGGCTGCTTTGAGACTTGGACACAGGCGCAGGGCTTTGCGAGTATGCTCAATCAAAGATACGGTATTGACCCTGTTGAAGCGATGCACATAGCGGTAAGCGCCAGCCTGGCTGCTGCGAGCTCCAGCAAACAAAAACGATAGCTCTGGCTACCAGCTTCGTCGTTTGCGCAATTCCGTGACGTGCGCTGTGTGATGCCGGCCGTGCCACGCGTATAGGAAGAGCAGCCAGTCCACCGTGCGCACTCCGTGGTCGGGATGCCGGAACGTGCGCGCGAAATCCTCTGCCTTCAGCGAGCGCAATAACCGCACCCAGCGCTCATGCAGGGAATCCAACAGCGCGAGAGAGACATCAACCGGCGCCGACTTGGCGTCCTCCAACTCCGCCCAGCGCGCCTCTTCGTAAGGTTTGATCGTGGGCTCCTGTTCGGTCAACGCCAACCGGAGCCGCACGTAGGCATTCATGTGGCTGTCTGGAACGTGGTGCGCTAGCTGTCGCACAGTCCAGCCGCCGTCGCGATAAGGCGTGTTCAACTGCTCCTCGCTCAGGCCCTTTACGGCCGCGCGCAGTTTCGCGGGTGCCTCCGCGATAGCGGAAATCGCTTGCTGCCGCAAGGCTGGCGTCACCTCCTGTGGCGGCGCGTACTTTCCGATGGGATAGCGCGGATCCATGTTTTCCTTCTCCTCCGAGCAAGGCAAGCTCGTCCCGAAAATATAGCTGCACCTGCGGATTGGGGTCAACGCGGCCGGCTCAAAACGTTGTCTCCAATTTGGCTGCCTGGAGGGCAACCGAAGGCAGAGCGCGACGATGTTACAATACCGCTTTCGCCGCACCGTTCGGGCGGCGCGGCGAATCTAATCATCAGGGAGCGTTTGAATGCATAACGTCGTCATCATTGGCAGCGGCTGCGCGGGACTCACCGCAGCAATCTATGCCGCTCGCGCGAACCTCAAGCCGCTGGTGATCGACGGCCACGAACCGGGAGGCCAGCTCACCCTGACCACCATGGTCGAAAATTATCCCGGTTTCCCAGACGGCATTCTGGGCCCAGAGCTGATTGAGAATATGCGCAAGCAGGCGCAAAGGTTCGGTGCCGAATTCAAATCCGGCGCGGTGAGTGAAGTTTTCCTTGGCCGCCGCCCATTTAAGATTGTCGCCGGCAAGGAAGCCTACGAAACCAAGACTCTAATCGTGGCTGCCGGCGCCTCCGCGCGCCTCCTCGGGCTTCCCTCCGAACGCCACCTCATGGGCCACGGCGTTTCCACCTGTGCTACATGCGACGGATACTTTTTCCGCGGCAAACCTATAGCTGTCGTAGGTGGCGGCGACACCGCGATGGAAGAGGCCATCTTCTTGACCCGCTACGCCAGCAAGGTCTACCTCGTTCATCGCCGCGCGGAGTTTCGCGCTTCCAAAATCATGCTCGATCGCGCGCGGGCCAATGAAAAAGTCGAATTCGTGACTCCCGCGGTGGTCGACGAGATTCTCCCCCATGCCAACGGACACGTCGGCAGCGTGCGCCTGCGCAATCCCGTGACCAACGCCACCACCGAGCTCGAGCTTGATGGTGTCTTTGTTGCCATCGGCCACGACCCCAACACCGCCGCCTTCCGTGGCAAACTCGAAATGGATCCCAACGGCTACCTCATCTCCCTGAATGGCAGCAAGACCACCATCCCCGGGGTGTTCGTCGCCGGCGATGTGCAGGACCACCGCTATCGCCAGGCGGTCACTGCTGCCGGCTCCGGCTGCATGGCTGCCATGGACGCCGAAAAGTTCCTGGAAGAGCACAACGAAGAAGCGCTGTCCTAGTAGGCCATCTCTCCCGCATGCATAATGAAACTTCATGCTTCGCGCGACCCTGCTGAAACTCTCGGAAAGCCGCGGCTTCGCTCACTGGGTTACCTCCAACCCGACCACCCGCCGCATGGCTCGCCGTTTCGTCCCCGGGGAAACGCTGGATGACGCCATCATCGCCGCGCGCGCCTGCAACAGTTTGGGAATGTACACCAGCCTCGATTATCTCGGCGAAAACGTCGCCACCGTCGCTGACGCGCAGCGCGCCCGCGACGCCTACCTCGAAATCTTCGATCGCATCGCGC
>WNFQ01004102.1_pt1 | contig 10607 bp, 9 predicted proteins | sample 5400171 | NCBI WGS metagenome assembly WNFQ01 (sample SAMN13153356, study PRJNA577476) | soil metagenome | isolation source: 20 cm soil under Madrone tree | place: USA:California | collected 2016-06-14 | reverse complement strand
GGTCGCCTTGGCGTCGCCCAGCAATACCATGTTATCCTTGACCCAGCGCTTGCTGCGGATCATCGGAAATTTCCGCCACATCGAACGGTTGGTCTGGATTTGATGCCCTTCAAGAAACCAGCCGAAAATTTCGGCCATGCGGTCGGCCGATTGCTTCTCGCTTAAGCCTTCCAGGCGAGCGCGCTTGAAGGTTTCGGGGTCGGTTTCAAAAACCCAGGTCGAATGCCCGACTTCATATTGATAGGCATGGGCGATAAACGGGCCCCACTCGGTTTCCTGAAAAATAAAGGTGAAGGCATCGAGCGGCCGGGTCGAGCCCATCCAGGCGAACATGTTGGAGCGAACATCCACTTCGGGCTGGAAGTGCTCGGCATGTTTGTCGCGGAAGCGGCTGTTGATGCCATCGGCCAACACCACCAGGTCCGCATCGGCAAAGCGCGCCTCGTCGTCGATCTCGGCCCCGAACAACAACGCGACGCCGAGCTCGCGCGCCCGATCCTGCAGGATCAAGAGCAACCGCCGGCGCGAGCAGCCGCAAAAGCCATTGCCGCCGACCCGGTGCACCGTGCCGCGGAAGTGCACGGCGATATCGTCCCAATAGGCGAATTCTTGCGTGATGCGACGATAGCTCAGGGAATCGTATTTCTCGAAATTGTCGAGGGTGGCGTCGGAAAACACCACGCCGAAGCCGAAGGTATCGTCGGCCCGGTTGCGCTCGTAAACCGTGATCTCGGCGTCCGGCCGCTGCTTCTTGAGCAGGATCGCCGAATACAGACCCGCCGGTCCGCCACCGATGATCGCGATCTTCATGAGAGCCTCCGGCGCAATTTACGGCTATCGGGTTTGCAGCTATCGGACCATCCAATTATTTTATACTTAAAGCATATGCCCGGCAAGACCCGCCACCAATACGTAGCGCGGATGCAACCAAGCACAATCCGCACCGGCTTGTTTTAGCTCAATTGCCCTGGAATATGGGCTTCACTTTGTTCGAAAACGCCTGGAAGGCACGCCCGAAATCGGCCGTCGTCATGCATAACGCCTGCGCGATCGCCTCCGCCTCGATCGCCTCCTCCACCGACATCGCCCATTCCATCGCCAGCATCCGCTTGGTCATGGTATTGGCGAATGTCGGCCCTTCGGCGATCTGCCTTGCAAGATGCTGCGCCTGCGACAGCAGCTGTTCCGGCACGACGATGCGGCTGAAGAAACCCCAGCGCTCGCCCTCCTCCGCGGTCATGAAGCGGCCGGTATAGAGAAGTTCCGAGGCCCGCGATTGCCCGATGATGCGCGGCAGGATCGCGCAAGCGCCCATGTCGCAGCCGGCGAGGCCCACCTTGTTGAACAGGAAGGCGACCTTGGCGCCGATCGCCGCCAGGCGCATGTCAGATGCCATCGCGACGATCGCACCCGCTCCGGCGCAAATGCCCTCGACCGCGGCGATGATCGGTTGCGGGCAGGCCCGCATCGCCTTGACGAGATCGCCGGTCATGCGGGTGAAGGCGGTGAGACCTTTGGTGTCCATCTTGACCAGCGGGCCGATGATCTCGAATACGTCGCCGCCCGAGGAAAAATTGCCGCCGGCGCCCGATATAACAATGACCTTTACTTCATCATCCATCGCACAGGCACGGAAAAAATCCGTGAGTTCGCGGTAGCTTTCAAAGGTCAGCGGATTCTTCCGTTCGGGCCGGTTGAGCGTCACCGTCGCAACGCCGTCGGCAACGATAAGCAAAAAATGCTTGGGCGAATATTCCGCCAATGGCAGCGTGACGGGATTAGCTGACCTGCTCATGTGATCTCCTTATATCTCTCCACCGGCGACCGCGATCGCCTGCCCCGTGATCGCGCTGGCGTTCTCGCCGCACAACCAGAGCACGGTATCGGCGACTTCCGCGGGCGTCACAAGACGGCCTTGCGGGTTGTGCCTGGAAAATTCGGCCACCGCCTGCTCGCGGCTGCGGCCGGTCTTTTTCATGATGTTGTCGATGCTGCTCGCCAAGAGGTCGGTGTCGGTGAAACCGGGGCACACGGCATTTACCGTCACGCCGGTGCTTGCCACCTCGAGCGCCAGCGAGCGCACCAAGCCGACCACCGCATGTTTCGCGGCGCCATAGGCGCTGACATAGGGATAGCCTTTAAGACCGGCGGTCGATGCCACCGCGACGATGCGGCCATAGCGACGCTCCCGCATCGACGGCAACACGGCACCAACGGCGTGGACCACGCCCATGAAATTGACGTCCATCATTCGCTTGAACAATGCCGCGTCCGACCTTCCAAACGGCGCGGATTCCGCGATGCCGGCGTTTGCAATCAGTATATCGATCGGTTGCCGCGCGGCGGCGGCCGCGATCGCGGCATCGACGGCTGCTTGATCTGTGACGTCGGCGACGCTCGCGAAGTGCGCGGAACCTGCGGCGACGGCCTCATCCAGTGCCGCGCGATTGCGGCCGAGCACGGTGACCGTCGTGCCCGCCTGCGCAAGCTGGGACGCAATCTCGCGGCCGATGCCTCGCCCGCCTCCGGTGACGAGCGCATGGGAGGAACGCGGCAGGCCGGACATGTGCACGCCTCCTCGAACGAGAGCAGCGATAAAGGGCCCCTTGCATATATTTTAGACTTCAAGCTTTGGCAACACGGGCGCAAGCGGCCGCGTCGATCTCGCCCGCTTGATTGCCGCCCAGGAAAGGTCGAACCTCATACCGAGCAGTAGCGTTCCTTGATGTCGTTGTCGGCCAAGAGTTCGCGCGCGGTGGCGTGGTGAACCACCGCGCCCTGGTCCAATACGTAAGCGCGATCGGCAATATCGAGCGCCAGCTCCACGTTCTGCTCGACCAGCAAGACCGTGGTTCCTTGCGCCTTCATGGCACGAAACAGCTCGAACATTTCGTCGACCAGCACCGGCATGATGCCTTCCGAAGGTTCGTCGAGCATGATGAGATCGGGTTTTGCGATCATGGCGCGCGCGATCGCCAGCATTTGCTGCTCGCCTCCGGACATCGTGACCGCCTCCTGATCGAGCCGCTCCGCGAGCCGTGGAAAAATCTTTGCGATGCCCTCGATCAGCTCGGCCTCTCTCCTCTTTTCGGGAGAGGCGACGAGGCCGAGGCGAAGGTTCTCCCGAACCGAAAGCCCCTGAACGATGCGCCGCTCTTCGGGCACGTAAGCAAGACCCAGGGCAAAGCGCAAATGCGCCGGCTGGCCCAGCAGCTCGTTGCCTTTGAACGTCACCGACCCGCGTATCCGGTCCATGAGCCCCATGACGGACTTCAACGTCGTGGTCTTGCCGGCCCCGTTGCGACCGATGAGGCAGACGATTTCCCCCTCGGCAACCTCGATGCTGATGTCCTGTAGCGCATGGCTCGCACCATACCAGGCGTTGAGATCGCTGATCTGCAACATCGCCTCAATGCTCCCGCTGACCGAGATAGACCCGCTTCACGGCTTCGTTCTGGCGGACCTCCAAGGGAGTTCCTTCCGCGAGCAATTCGCCGTGATGCAGCACCAGGATTCGATCGCTAATGCCGAGCACCAGTTTCATTTTGTGCTCGACCAGAATGACCGTTCGCTCGGTCGCAAGCTTGACGATCAGATCCATCATGGTCCGGGTCTCTTCCGGGCTCATACCGGCGGTCGGCTCGTCCAACAAAAGCAACCGCGGACGGCTCGCGAGCGCCATTCCGATTTCGAGCGCGCGCTGCTCGCCGTGAGCGAGCGTCTTTGCCGTGCGTTCCCGCGCCTCCCACAACCCGACCAGCGCCAGTAATTCATCCGCCTGCTCGGCCAATTCGCGAAGCCGGGCGCGCGGTCGCCACATGTCGTAACGCGAGACCAGCGCCTGCAAACCAACGCGGATGTTCTCGCGCGTCGATAATTGTGGAAACACGCTCGTGATCTGGAAGGACTTCGCAATGCCCATATGAGCGAAGCGATGCTGCGGCAACCCGGTAACATCCCTGCCCTCGAACTCGACGCTGCCGCTGGATGGCTGCAAGGCGCCGGCCAACAAATTGAAATACGTGCTCTTGCCGGCGCCGTTGGGGCCGATGATCGAGGTGACGGCGCCTTTGCCGAACTCGGCCGAAATATTATTCAGCGCGACGAATTTGCCGAACACCTTGCTTATGCCCTTGGTGCGGAGAATGACGTCGCGAGATTGCGCGTTGTTCTCGCTCATGGCTTGCGCCGTGAGATCAACGTTCCCCAGATCCCGGCCGGGAAGAACAACACGCAAATCACGAAGATCGCGCCAACGACGAGTTGCCAATGCACGGTCCAAAGCGAGACGAGGTTCTCGAGTAAAAGAAACGCCGCCGCCCCAACCATCGGCCCGAAGAACGTGCCCATGCCGCCGAGCAGCGCGATCATCACGACGATGCCCGAGGTGTCATAATGCAGGATTTCGATCGGCACGATCGAGAGGTGCAAGGCCTGCAGCGCGCCGGCCAGCCCGCAAAAGCCGCCCGAGAGAACGAACGTAATCAACCGCGTCGTCGTGACATCGTACCCTGAGGCTTTCGCCCGGCTTTCGTTTTCTCGCACCGCTTCGATCACGGCACCAAAAGGCGAAGCGAGAATTCGCGAGAACACGAAAAAGGCCGCGATCACGAAGGCAGCGATCACGTAATATCGCGTCAACGGGTTGATGAAATCCAGTTTGAGACCGAGCATATCGATCGTGCGGACGTTGATGCCCCGCAAGCCATTCTCGCCGCCGGTCCAATCGACGGCCTGGTAAAACAGATAGTAGACGCATTGCGAGAGCGCCATCGTCACCATCGCGAAGTAAATGCCGCGGGTTCGGATAGCCAGCACGCCGATCAACGCCGCCATCAAGAGACCGCCGAGAACGCCAAGCCCAATCGCGGCAAACCACGGCAACCCGAGGTGCACGATCGCGATCCCGCAGAGGTAGGCACCGGTGCCGAACAACGCCGCGTGTCCGAACGATAGCAAGCCGAGATAACCATAGACCAGGTTAAAACCGAGCGCGTAGAGACCGTAGATCAGAATGTTGACCGCGAGCGCCGTGAACGGCATGACAAGCGGAAATCCCAGAACGACGAGGCTCGCGATGCTCGCGCGATGCTTTGTCGCGAACTCAAACCAGCTCGCGGGTGCCGTTTTTGCCGGGCGATATGGCTGGGCCATCTCATTCATGAAAAGATTCTACTTTCAACTCATCAACCCGGCACGGCCGAAGAACCCCTGCGGCCGGACGATCAAGACCAGCGCCATCAGTGCAAAGATCGACACTTTCGCCATTTCCGGGGCAAACAGCGAAGTCATGCTGACGACGACGCCGACCAGAAGACCCGCAAGCACCGCGCCGCCGATCGATCCCATGCCGCCGACAACCGTAACCACGAACGCTTCCGCCAAAATCGTGCCGCCCATCTCGGGAATGACACCCTGGAGCGGTGCGGCCAGAAGTCCCGCAAAGCCGGCGATCGCGGTGCCGATGCCGAACACGATCAGCCACACTTTCGCGACATCGACTCCGAGCACGCGCACGATTTGCGGATCGCGCGCGCCGGCCCGAATGATCAGACCGAAGCTCGTTTTCTCAAGAAACAACCACAGCGCCAAGAGTACGGCCGCCGTCGCGCCGATCACGAACAGACGATAGAGCGGAAAATATCCGACGCCGATATTCACCGCGCCTTGCAGAATTTCCGGCGTATCGAACGGATATCCGGTTTTGCCGAACGCGATGCGAACGCACTCGACTATGACGTAGCTCAATCCGAACGTCAGCAGCAGCGGATAGTCGATGCCGCGGCCGTAGAGCGGACGGATCAAGATGCGCTCGACGGCGAGGCCGAACAGGCCGACGCCTAAGGGAACCGCAATCAAGCAAACCCAAAAATTTCCGCCCAAGGAGAGAACGTAAAGCCCGACATAGGCGCCGACCATGTAAAACGCGCCGTGAGCGAAATTCACCACGGTGAGCATGCCGAATATCAGCGAAAGGCCGATCGCGAACAGCACATAGATCGCGCCGAGCGCCAGCCCAGCGAACAATTGCAGTGCGACGAGATCGAGACTCAGACCGGCCATGCGGTTCTCCATGGGGCGGCGTGCGGCCGTGACAGGCGCACGCCGCTCACAACGTCAGGCCTTATGACCGAGCACTTCGCAGCTACGAAGGTTTGCTTCATTTGGCTCCTCGGTGCTAAGCACTTCGAACACATCGGATTCGTTGCGCATGTCTTTTGACTTCGACTGGATGACGAGCACTGACTGCACCGATTGATGGTCGCATTTGCGATAATATTGCGGACCCTTGTAGAAGTCGTATTTGAGCGCTTCCATCGCCGCGATTACCTTGTCGGTCTCGACGCTGCCGGCGTTCTTCACCGCGGTAAGCACCGTGCGAACGCCGCCATAGCCGAGCGCACCGTAGTCGGACGGCAATTTCCCATCATACATCTTGCGGAAGGCGTCATTGAACGCCTTGGTGGAGGCGAACTTTTCCTCTATGCCCCAGTAGAACGAGCATCCGCCGATCACCCCCTCGAAAGCCTGCGGCCCCGCCGCCACCCGGCTCGCATGGGAGAGCAGCGGCGCGATGATCTGCGTGGTCTTCTTCACGCCGAAATCGGTGGCCTGCTTCAGCACGATCTGCTGGTCGCGCCCGAAATTGCTGATGCAGAGAATATCGGGTTTCAGCGCCTGAATGCGCGGCAGCAACGTCGAAAAATCCGACGTGCCGAGCGGATGGCGGATATCGCCGAGGTTCTCGACGTTGAAGGCCTTGCCCACTTCGAGAAAGCCCCGGACCATTTCATGGCCATAGGCGTAGTCCGCGGTGAGGAACGCAACCCGCTTGCCGAATTTCGAGAACGCGTAACGGCCGACCGCGCCGGAGGTCATATGCGGGTTCAAGGCCTCGTGGAAGGTGTATTTGCTGAAGTCGGAGACCTCGTTGATGGCGTCCGACTGGCTGATCGAGTTGAAAATGACGCCGCGTTCCTTGGTAACGTTGTTGATCGCGAGTTGAACGGCGGCGGACAGACTGCCGACGACGAAATTCACCTTTTCTTTTTCGACCAACTCCAGTGTCCGCGTCGCGGCCTCACCGGGATTGAGCTTGTCGTCGCGCACCACCAGTTCGGCCTTACGCCCGTTGAGCCCGCCGGCGTCGTTGAATTGAGCGATCGCAAGCTGCGCCGCGCGCACCTGGTCCTGAGCCTCGGTGCCATACGGCCCGGTCAAGGGAACGGGAAAGCCGATCTTGATGAGCGCTTCCTGCGCCTGCAGAATATTGACGCGAAACGGCGAAGCCGCAAGTGCCGCGCCGGCGCCAACTGTCGTCAGCAAGCGACGCCGGGAAATCGAACCGGTCGTGAAGCCCTTCTCTGCCATAGCGTTCTCCCCTCGATGTTATTCTGGATTATATTGCCGCGCCGCTTCTGTTCAAATTCGTCCCAGTGCCGTCAGGATCACCTGTGGCGTCAGCGGGATCTCGGTAATTTGCACGCCGAACGGGCGCAGCGCGTCATTCAGCGCATTCGCCACCGCCGCGGCCGCGCCTGCGGTGCCGGCCTCGCCCGCGCCCTTGGCGCCCAGCTCGGTCTCCGACGTCGGCGACACCACATGCCCCACATCGATATCGGGCATTTCGGCGGACATCGGCACGAGATAGTCGGCCATGTTGGCGTTGGTCAGTTGGCCGCGCTCGTCGTAAACGCACTTCTCGAATAGCGCCGCACCGAGCCCCTGCACGACGCCGCCCCGGATTTGCTCGTCAACCAGTTGCGGATTGATGAGAGTGCCGCAATCCTCGACCACCCAATGCTTCAAGAGCTTGATGAAACCCGTCTCCGTATCGACTTCAAGCCACGAGGCCTGAACGCCGTTGGTGAAGGCGAAGGGGTATTCGCGCGGCACGAAATGCCGCGTCGCCATCAGTTCGGGTTGAATGCCGGGCGGCAAAGTATCGGGCCGGAAATAGACGATCCTCGCGAGTTCGCGCAGCTCGATCCGCGACGCCCCGTCGCTCGCGTTCACGACCGCGTCGTTCGCGACGTCGAGTTCGGTCGGCGAAGACTGAAGAATGGCGGCGGCAACATCGAGGATATTCTTACGAAGGACTTTCGCCGCTTGAAGCGCCGCTTCGCCGCCAATTCCGGCGCCGCGCGAGGCCCAGGTGCCCCCGCCATAGGGCGTCGCGTCGGTATCGCCGAGAATCACGCGGACGCGCTTCATCGAGACGCCAAGCACGCTGCCGACGATTTGCGCCGTGAGCGATTCCGAACCCTGCCCCTGCTCGGTGATGCTGGTCTGGCAAATCACGGAGCCCTGCGCGTCGAGCCGCACCGCGACGCCATCCTGCGACGAGATACGCGCTCCCCCGACGCCGTAAAACGCCGCGCTCGGGTTGGTCACCTCGATGAAGCTGGCGATGCCGATGCCGCGGTGAATGTTCCTTTTGCGCAAATCCGCCTGTTCCGCACGCAGCGCGTCGTAATTCATCATCGCGAGCAGTTTGTCGAGCGAAGCATGATGCGACAATCGCTCGAACCTCAAGCCCGACGGCGAGGCGCACGGATAGGCGTCATCGGCGATGAGATTGCGGCGGCGGATTTCCACCGGGTCCATCCCGATTTTCGAGGCTGCCAGATCGACCAGCCCCTCCGTCACCGAGCACGCGATCGGGTGACCGACCGCGCGATACTGACAGGTGACGTTTTTGTTCTGGAACACGACGCGGGCGCGGGCGCGATAATTTTTCGTCACATACGGCCCGCCCACCAGATTGACGACTTGGTTGGCTTCGATGGCGCTGGTGCGCGGATACATCGAATAGGGACCGATGCCGGTGAGATCGTCGATTTCGAACGCCGTGATCGTCCCGTCGCGCTTGATGCCGATCCGCCCCTTGCAACGGTGATCGCGCGCATGAATATCGGTATTGAAGCTTTCGATTCGGTCGGCGACGAATTTAATCGGCCGGCGTAACAGCTTCGACAACGCATAGGTCGCCATTTCGTCGGCGTAGATGTGGACCTTGATGCCAAAAGAACCGCCGACATCCTTGCAGACCACGCGAACCTGCGACTCCTCAAGTCCCAAATGAAGCGCCGCGATGTTCTGCACCATGTGCGGCGCCTGCGTGCCCTGGTAGATCGTGAGCCTCGCCTCGGCGGAGTTCCAGTCGGCCAGCACGGCGCGCGGCTCGAGCGTCACGCCGGTGTGCCGTCCGAAAATGAAATCCGCTTCCACCACTTCGTCGGACGAAGCAAACGCCGCATCGACGGCGCCTGTGTCGAGATTCCGTTCGAAGGCCAGATTGTCGCCGAGCGAGGGATGAATTACCGGCGTTTCCGGATCGAGCGCCGTGCGCATGTCCGTGACCGCGTCCAGCTCCTGGTATTCGACCCGCACGATTTCGGCGGCGTCCTCGGCCACAGCCCGGCTCGTCGCCACGATCGCCGCCACCGCTTCGCCTTGCCAGCAAACGCGCCCGATCGCGATCGCGTGCTGGGAGGCGGATTTGAGGCCCTTCAAATGCGAGAGCACCCCGACCCATGGCGTGATGACGGTTGCGAGTTCTTCGCCGGTGACGATGGCGACGACGCCCGGCAGGCGCCGCGCTTGCGCGGCGCCGATCCCGATGATTTTCGCATGCGCATGCGGCGAGCGCAGGAACACCACATGCGCCATGCGCGGCAATTCCATGTCGCTGACATAAAGCCCGCGGCCTTGCATCAACCGCTCAAGGTTGGGGCGCGGGACCGACTTGCCGATGTAGGAGTTCGGCCGGTCGAGTGCCGAAAGAAGCTCGGGATTTGTGGAAATCACCGTCATGCCGTCTCGCCCATGCGCGAACGCGCCGTGGTCTCGATTGCGTCGATGATGGCCTGATAGCCGGTGCAGCGGCAGTAATTGCCGGAAAGATGCTCACGTATTCGTTCCCGGTCCGGGTCCGTGTGCTGCTTCAACCAATCTTGCGCGGCGAACAGCATAGCAGGGGTGCAAAAGCCGCATTGCAACGCATTGCGGTCGCGGAACGCGGCCTGCAAATCGGCGATCTCACCGCTATCGGACAATCCTTCGATGGTCTCAACAGAGGCACCATGCGCCTGCACCGCGAGCATCAGGCAAGAACGAACGATCTCCCCATTCACGCGCACCGTGCAAGCGCCGCAGACCCCATGCTCGCAACCGACATGCGTCCCCGTCAATTGCAAATCCTCGCGAAGGAAGTCGGCCAGATGGAGACGCGGCAAAACCAGCGCATCGACGCGCTCGCCGTTGACTTCGAGCGAGATGATCACGGGGGTCGTCACGCAGATCTCCCGGCATTGAGATCGGGGCGTCCAAGGAGCGCGGAGACGGCCCGCGTCAATAGAACCTTCGCAAGGTGCCGGCGCATCGAAGCCGACGCTTGTTGATCGTCCTGGGGATCAAGCTCGTCGGCAAGGGCTTTCGACGCCTCAGCCAACAGCGCGGGCGTGACGGCGACGTTGACCAGCCTTGCCGCGGCCCTTGCCAATATCGGCCGATCGCCGACCGCAAAGAAGCAAAACCGGAGATCCGCGAAGCGGTCGTCTTTCACGATCGCCTGCGCCGCAAGACCTGCAATCGCGTAGTCGCCG
>WNFQ01004101.1_pt1 | contig 10607 bp, 7 predicted proteins | sample 5400171 | NCBI WGS metagenome assembly WNFQ01 (sample SAMN13153356, study PRJNA577476) | soil metagenome | isolation source: 20 cm soil under Madrone tree | place: USA:California | collected 2016-06-14 | reverse complement strand
TATTGTCGGACGAACTCCACCTGACAGTCTTGGTGAGGTCCTGGGTGCTGCCGTCGCTGAACGTGCCAGTGGCTGTGAATTGCTGCTGCGAACCTTCGGTTACGCTCGGATTTGCGGGCGAAACTTGAATGGACATCAGAAAGACGGTCTTGCAACCCGGAGTGCCAGGGACGCAAGTGGATGAGTTGCAGCCGGCGAGAAGGAGCGACGCAAGTCCGAGAGTCAGGAGAATTGTCGAAGAAGAAAAGCGTTGAAGCCGGATCCTTCCGTACATAGCCACCTCCGCTGAGGCCTGAGCCTCACTAGATATAACGAGATCCCGAGGGAGTTTCCTTTTCGTGGACGCAAACTTATTCGTGGCGCAGTAGGGCATCACGATCACCCGAAACGAAGGAATATCGGCTCTCAGGGATTGGTTAAAGTTTAGAACTTACTGCAATACGGGCTGAGCATGTAAAGGAGTCGGCGTCTGACTTAGATCGCGGTCTCTCATAGGGGAATGGCAAACCATGCAGGATCGCTGAGTGCTATTTCCTTCCTGGGAAACCAGGGCGTAAGTCCGCCCGCGCAGCGACCAAGTAACAACCTTGTAGCCCTCAACCATGCGGTAGTGGAAACTCACCTTCTTGAAATCGACTTTGACTCCTCCTGAGGCTGCAGCCACGGAATCGGGCGTCACCATCAGGCTCACAGGGCCTGTTTCCATCTGATAAGCGATGTACATAGCACGCTTGCTGCCGACTTGCACTAGTCGTGCGCCCTCCAGGCGGTAAGGCCGCTCCTCGCCAGGGGCAGGAGGGGACGCTGGCAAAGCCAGGGAAAACGGCGACTTCGCTCTAAACCATTCATTGAGCGTCTGCTGCGAGTCCGAGCGAACGTCAAGTACAAGGTTTCCCTGAGCGTGCTGCCGGTGAGTGTTAACGGCGAATTCGGCAAACTTCTGCCCAGAGAGTGGCGTGGGTGATGACGGTGGTCGCGTAACCAACACACCGACAATCACGATCAACGCTAGCGCTGGGACCAGCCACCTCATCAACTGCCAAGGTGATGGGGGCGGCGGCACGCGTTCAGGGGTGAGATCTGGCCGAGACTGCGCCCTCAGCTCTGCCAGCAGCTTTTCTTCCTGGGGAGTCGGGTCGTCGTCCACGGACGTAGCAGCACGAAGCAAGGGGCCGCAGTGGTCGCAGAGCGCGGCATGCATAATCAACTGCTTTGCCTTCAACTCCGGCCACAGTCCGGCGGCCACTTCGTGCCAGTTGACATCTCTGTCGTTTGGGCAGTCAGCTCCCGGTGGTGCGGCTTTCGAGACCACTACATTCGATGACCTGTTCACGAGTCGGCGGTATTTCGATACCTTCCCGCTGCAATCACGGCAGGACTTCACGTGACGCTCGGCCTCGCGTACGGCGTCTGCAGAAAGCCCATGCAGCTGTTCCCGGGTGTCCGCAGACGGGGCAACGAGAGCTTCAAGCTCCTCGTGATTAATATGTTTGTCGAATAGACGTCCCAATTTCTCACGCTCCCCATACAAACATCACGAGTTCCGGCGGGAGTTTGCTTTTGGCTCTACTCGCGGTCATCGTCGGAATCCGAACGGGACGCAACAATCTGCTCCCGAACGCAATGCTTCAGCCGTTCAATGACGCTCCCAACTCCTTTGGCAGTCAGTCCGATGGTCGGCAGGGATGCAATTTCTTTAGTGCTCATTCCCTGACGGAAGTAAAGCCAGAAAACCGTACGATCGCGCTCCTGGTCGGGTCCTGTCAAGCAATGCTGCAGGTGTTCATAGATTTCCTTCAAAAAGATTTCGAAAGCGATTCTCTCTTCGCTGCCATGAACCTCGTTCCCTGCCTCGGGGTCGACATCGCTCGTGGAAACATGGCGTTTGTCGCCGCCGCAAGATTGACTATGAAGATGCTTGAAATAGTCACGGGCAGTATTGGCGGCAGTTACCTTTAGATATCCCAAAACCGCTTCGGGGTGTTGGATAGAGAAGTCCCGCAAGTGGCGACAGCCGTCTTCCAAGAGTTTGACGTAGGTTGCTTGCCTCAGGTCCTCCACGAGGGACCGAGCTGGCACGTCCCACAGAGAAGCCGTGCGCATAATGGTGAGGCTGATGGGCCTTCCGACCCGGGAAACCAATTCCTCCCATGCCTCGTCATCACGAGGCCCGGCGCAGAGACAGACGAGGTCTTTCAGCGACAAAGCCGAATATCTCATCGGTTTAGGGCTGCCCGGCGCGTCCGTAGACTTCCGTATTTCGCCGTCCCCCTCCTCAATCGTCCGCGGCAACCGCCCCGGCTTAATTCAATCCATGAAAATACTGACAAGCGGCTGGCTTATCTGATTCCGCGCTCATAATAAACCTAAATGCCATCTTTGACGCGGTCTATCCTCCGCCAGCCGGGCTAAGTGCTGATAACGCGTTATCCGTAGAAATGACCCATTTGCGTACCGATTCGAGCCGCGACGCGAGACAGCTCCCGGATGGTCGGCAACTCGGAAGTTAAACCGGGCCCGGCACGCGAAACCTCCTGTTGAGCGCCTACAGGCCCGGCGCTACAATCTCTAATTCGATTGGAAGATTTAGAATTTTGTGGCTTGACATACTCGTGGGTAAGGAAAGTCCTCTACACAACCCGGGGGAATGGGAACAAATTGAAAATAGTTAGAGGACCCGTTCTCGACCTTGGAATCAAACTCGGCGCAATTCTGACGCTCGCTACACTGTTCGGCACCGCTACGCATCTACTTCTGTTCGCGGGCCAAGTCGCAAAACCGCAAACTATAGCCATTTCCGTTCGCTACACCGACGTTCGCAAAGAAGCGGGAATCACATTTCTTCAAGACGCGACGCAAACCGAAGAGAAATATTATCTGGAGACGATGGGGACCGGCGTGGCCTGGCTTGACTACGATCAAGACGGCTTGATGGATCTCTTCTTCGTGCAGTCTGCCGCGACCGACATTTACAAACCCACGCGTCCCCTGCGCTCCGCGCTGTACCACAACAATGGCGACGGCACCTTCACGGACGTCACGGAAAAAGCCGGACTCGGCGGCGAGGGGCATTACGGCCAGGGCGTGGCCATCGGTGACTACGACAACGACGGCTACCCTGACATCTACGTCACTGGCTACGGCCGCGCCATTCTCTACCAAAATAACGGCGACGGCACCTTCACCGATGTCACCGCAAGAGCCGGCGTCGCTGATGAAGGCGGATGGTCCACCAGTGCTGGATGGTTTGACTACGACAAAGATGGCTGGCTCGATCTGGTGGTCACCAATTACATCGAGTGGTCCCCCAAGAATAATCTTTACTGTGGCGAACATCGCCCCGGCTACCGTTCTTACTGCCATCCCGGAAATTACAAAGGCCAGAAGACCAAGCTCTATCACAACAATCACGACGGCACCTTCACCGACGTGAGCGACGCCTCCGGAGTCGGCAAACCCGAATCGAAAGGCATGGGCGTGGTGCTAGCGGACTTTAACAACGACGGCTGGCCCGACATTGCCATCGCCAACGATTCGTGGCCCAATTTTCTTTTCCTCAACAAGCACGACGGCACGTTTCAAGATGCCTCCCTCGTCTCCGGAATCGCCGCCAGTGAAGATGGCCGCTACGAAGCCGGCATGGGCATCGACGCCGCGGACGTCGACGGCGATGGCTGGCAGGACATCTACATTACGCATCTGGATTTCGAGTTGAATCGCCTGTACCACAACAATCACGATGGGACCTTCAATGACGAGACCTATCGCTCCGGCATCGGCAACAAAGCAATTTTGCTTAGCGGCGTCTCCATGAAATTTCTTGACTACGACAATGACGGCTGGCCGGACATCCTGCAACTGAACGGCGCCATGCTCGACAACGTGCACCTCTACCACGGCGAGGTTTCCTATAAGGAGCCGCTGCTGATGTTCCGCAATTTGGGCAAAGGCCAATTCGAAAAAGCCTCCGATTCGCTTGGGCCAGATTTCATGCGCCCCATCGCCGGTCGCGGCCTGGCCACCGCCGACTACGACAACGACGGCGACATCGATATCGTCACCAACAATCGCGGCGATTATCCGTCGCTCCTCCGCAATGACGGCGGCAACGCCAATCACTGGCTGGAGATTCTGCTCATCGGCACAAAGTCGAATCGCAACGGCATCGGTGCGTCGCTGAAGCTCACCTCCGAAGGAATTTCGCACGTCGAACAGGCCAAAGGCGGCATGAGTTATATGTCCGCAAGTGATCCGCGCATTTTCTTCGGCCTCGGCAAGCGCACAAGAATCGATTCCCTCGAAATCACCTGGCCGAGCGGTTTGGTGGAGAAATTGACCAACGTGCCGACCGACAAAATCATCGCGGTAAAGGAAGGCGCAGGAATCGTGCCGCATCCATTTCCGAAAATCGCGCCAAAGATAGCCAATAAATGAAATTCCCGCGACGACGATTCCTCGGCTCCTCCGCAACTCTTCTCGGCAGCACACTTCTGGACGCGCTCGCCACGCCGCTCTGGAAATGGAAACGTAGCACCCTGCTCGAAGCCGCAACTATTTCGAATCCGACACCAGCGTCGCCAGTCACTTTTGTTGATGTCGCAAAAGAAGCCGGACTCAATTCTCCGAACGTGTGGGGCGGCATCGACCACAAACGCTACATCATCGAAGCCAAAGGCAGCGGCCTCGCGTTCTTCGATTATGATCAAGACGGCTGGCTCGATATTTATTTGACCAACGGAACACGCCTGGACGCCAAGTGGCCGGAAGGAAAAGCGCCGACCTCGCGTCTTTACAAAAATAATCGCGACGGAACTTTCACCGACGTCACCGAAAAATCAGGACTCGCGCGCACCGGCTGGCAGACCGGCGTGTGCGTCGGCGATTACGACAACGACGGCTGGGACGATCTCTTCTGCTGCTTCTGGGGCCACAACATTTTATTTCACAACAACGGCAACGGCACCTTCACCGATGTAACGAAGAAAGCCGGCGTGTACGACGAAAAAGTTCGCTGGGGCGCGGGTTGCACGTTTCTCGATTACGACCGCGACGGCCACCTCGACCTTTTCGTTTGCAATTACATTCGACTCGATCCCGACAAAGCGCCGTCTCCCACCGATCCGTTGTGCCAATGGAAAGGAATTCCGGTGATGTGCGGCCCGCGCGGGATGCCCGGCGATACCAACGTTTTGTTTCACAACAACGGCGACGGAACCTTCAGCGACGTTTCCGAGAAATCTGGAATCCTGAAACCGGGGCCGAAATATTCCATCACTGCTGTTTCCTACGATTTTGACAATGACGGCTGGCCGGATATTTATGTTGCGGTGGACTCGCAGCCGAGCGTTTTATTTCGCAACAATCACGACGGCACGTTCACCGATGTGGCGGTGATCGCCGGCGTCGCTTACAGCGAAAACGGCCACGAGCAAGCGGGCATGGGCATCGGCGTGGCCGATTACGATTGCGACGGCTGGTTCGACATTTTCAAAACCAACTTCGCGGACGACACTTGCAATCTGTATCACAACAACGGCGACGGAACTTTCAGTGACGTCACGTTTGCGTCCGGCGTCGGAATCAATAATCAATACGTCGCATGGGGCTGCGGCTTTATCGATTACGACAACGACGGCTGGCCGGACATTATGCAAGTCAACGGGCACGTGTATCCGGAAATTGACGGCCAGAATATCGGGCAAACTTTCAAGAACCCGCGCCTGGTCTACAAAAATCTCGGCAAGGGGCAATTTAAAGATGTCTCCGCGCAGATGGGCCCGGGCATTTCGGAGCGATTTTCGAGCCGCGGCGCAGCGTTCGGCGATTATGATAACGATGGCGACGTCGACGCCCTGATTTTAAATCTGAACGATCTCCCTTCCCTGCTGCGCAACGACGGCGGCAACTTGCAGAATTGGATCAAGGTCAAACTGATTGGAACGAAATGCAATCGCACCGCGATTGGCGCGCGGGTGCGTGTGGTTACCGGAACGCACGCGCAGATGGACGAAGTGCACAGCGGCGCGAGCGTGATGTCGCAGAGCGATCTGCGGCTGCACTTCGGCGTGGGGAGAGCACAGACGATTGACGTGATTGAAGTGAAATGGCCGACCACGCAAAAAGTGGAGCGATTCGCAGCGGTGAAGGTGAATCAGATTCTGACGATTCGCGAGGGCAGCGGCATCATTGCGACCGTTACGCCCAAAACGAAGTGACCTAGTTGAACTTTTCACGCTTCTCATTTTTTCTTCTCAGGCTGCGGCGCGGAGGCTTGCGGCTGGTCCTGCAGGATAATCAGGAACTGCCGGATTTCGCGGCGCTGCTGCTCGACTGCGGCGGTTTCAGATTTGTCGGCTTGCTTGAAGAGCTGCAATTCTTGTTCTGACTTCCCTTCCTCGCCCACTCGCTTGTACGCGAGCGCCAGGCGGTAATGAGCTTCGCCGGATTGCGGATTTACTTCGATGGCTTTCTTGTACGCGCCAATGGCTTGCGGGAAATTGGCTCGCGCGGAATACAGAATTCCGAGTTGCACGTAGGCATCGTCGAGTTTGGAATCGGCGTTCACGGCCTTTTGCAGAAGCGCTTGGGCTTGCTGCAAATTGGGAGAATTTTCCGATCCCTTTTCGGCACCTCTAGATTGCTTCCAAAGCGCGACGGCGTAGTAGTAGTTAGCGAGCGCGTTGGTAGGTTGGTCGCGCACGAAGCGCGCGAGTTTTTGCTCGGCACAGGGCAGCGGATCGGGAGCGGCCTTTTCCATTTTGCCAAGAAAAAGATAGGGAGCGGGATCGGCCGGCTGCAAATCGGATGCATCGCAGACGCGGCGTGCGGCATCGGCGTAGGAACCGCCGGCGTAAAGGGCGGCACCGAGTCCCGCGAGCATTCGCGCCGACTTCGGGTGCGCAGTGCTGCCTTTGGTGAAGACTTCGGCGGCGGGTTTGATAGCTCGATGGAGTAGGAGTTCGGTTCCCCAGGCGAAAAAGTTTTTCTCGCTGGGATCCAAGTGGACAGCTTGTTCGTATTCACGTTCGGCGGCGAGCGGATCTCCGGAACGCTCGGCTCGGTCGCCGGCCAGACGATGCAAATCGGCGGCGCTGGGCGAAGCGGCGGCAGACGCGGGCGTCTCGGCCGGCCAGCTTGATTTGAGCGTAGCGGTTTCCTTGGCGAGGGTTTCGCTGGTGCGCAGCTTGGTGTCGGAACCGTGCCCGCCGACGCTGGTCCAGTCGGTGACGCCCGCTACGGTGAAGCTGGGCTTGTCGTCAAATTCCATTGCCGCGGAGGTTGAGCCGGATTTTTTGGCGCTGGGAGATGGTGACTCTTTCGCTTGTGCGCTTTCCAGGACCAGGTCGACTTGCTTTCTTTCTCCAAGGGAGAGAAGCAGCGATGCAGAAGCGGAGGCGCGCATCCCAGCTTTTTCTGCGCGGACGGTGTAGGTGCCGGGACGAAGAGCCAAAAAGGAGAAGGTGCCGTCGGTTTTCGTTTTCGTCTCGGCCGAAGCGGCGGTGGCTTTCTCTTCAAAGAAAACGGAGGCGTCCGCAACAAGATTTCCCGCGGAGTCGCGAACGGTGCCGGACACGGTGATTACGGAACGCGGCTCGGCTGCGGGAGTCTGCGCGAAGGTCGGTGCCGCTGCCGACAGGATCAGGAGCAAAATGGCAGCCGCGAAGGAACGCAACGTTCCCGAGAGGGGTCGCGAGTGCAAGTGCTTCGCGTGTCGCAAGCGGTTCATTTCTGGCATTTTACGCTCCAGATGACCTCTTGCAAGAATGGGTTTGGGGTACACCCCCGCGGTGACGGGAAGTATGCGCAATCGAGTGAGGGCACAGGGGATAGAGACGCCACGTGGCGCATGTGATGGATGGCGGAAGCGAAACTTGGCGCGGAAGTGTTGGCGTACCCCCTCCCCCGGTGTTTTTGCAAGTGCGGATTCTAAAGGAGTTACAAGAGGGGTGTCTGTAAGTGCGGATTATAAAGGACTTATTTGCACCAAAATAGTGCAGAACACGAGGTGTCACGGAAGTGCGGAATCCAAAGGAGTTAGGGGTGCTGCTTGGTGGCGGGTTTGTTCGAGATAACACGCGCAACCGTACTACAGATCTGGACGTCTGTCAACAGTAAACTTAAATGCAAGGTTGTGAACGGGTTAGCGCGGGCAACTGTCTGCGCGGCGATTGAGAAAAGCGCAGCCTTTAACGACGTGTGAAGGGAACGGCTGCACCACTCAAACTCATTTCTCGCCTTGAATGCACTTCGCCCAACTACGTCGCGAAATTGCGCAAACTTCTGCACATCACTCAAGCGATACGCGCCGATGTTCTTGCCCAAGTACAAGCGGCTCAGCAATTTAGGAATTTGAGTCGCCGCAGCAACGCGGCATGGCGATTGCTCCTGCGAACTGTAACTGGTGGTTTGCCCGATGCTGGGTGTGTTCGGCCAGTGTCACGAATCCAGCCAAGCTACGCCGCCCGACCTCAGTAAGCAGCTCCATCCAGTTGTCTGTATCAGTTTGCCCACAATCCACTGACGAAGAAGGGCCAAAAGAAAATTGTTCTGAATCTAGCGGGGTTGACTTACGTGGACAACTCGGGCGTGGGCCAACTGGTGGGCGCGTTGACGACGGCGCGCAATCAGGGCGGCGATGTAAAGCTGCTGAAGCCGTCTAGCCAAATCCTCGCTCTGCTGAAAACTACTAAATTGGACACGGTGTTCGATATTCATGAGGACGAAGCGGAGGCGATCCAATCCCTCTCCAAGGGAGCCGCAGCCAGAGCGTAAGTCGAGTCCCTTTCTGAGCGGCAAGCAAGAAAAGATGGCGAGATGAACTCGCCGCTACGAATCGCGTCGGCCGCTATATGGTGTTGAGAAGGCCGGTCCGCAGAAGAAGGGGGACAGGTACCTATTTTGGGTTCAGTCGGAGGCAGGCACCTGTCCCGTCAGCGAGGGTCGGTCTCGCTTTGGCATGGCTATATGAGTTACTTGAGGTTAGAACTTGCAAAGGAGCGAAGCTGTCCGAAAAGAGACAGAGATCTTTTATGCCGGAGCTTAAAAGCTCCGACCCCAAGGTTTTGCCGGGGCGGCGCATTGCCAGAGATTGCTACGCCACAAGAGGAACAGCGGACAGCCAGAAATGGCTGTCCCACGGTTGCACAAAGCTATTCATAACGGAACTGAACAGCCCCGGCCGCTTTCGCTGCCGGGGCTTTTGCCAGGACTGACTGTAAGAGGGCGCGAGAGTTTATTCTTCGTCGCCGTCTTGTTCGGCGGCTACTGGAGTTAGTGTGCCGAAGAGGCCATCCGTCTCGTTGTTGGGGCCAGCGGTAAAGAACAGAGTGTTGGAGGAGCCGGCGTTGCCGTTGTTGCCGAAGGTCAGGGACCACAGGCCGTCAATGAAAACGGGGGAACCGTCCTTATCATTGCGCATGAAGCCGATGAACTTCTTGGTGAAGCCGTTGAAGGCGGCGATCCAGCCGCTGCGGAAATTGCCGACGAGGATGGTGTTGCTGAACTCGCCGAAGTCGCGCGGGGTCCAGACGACACCCCAGGGAGCGTTGAACCAGTCACCGTGCTCGAGACGGCCTTGGAACTCGCCCTTGGTGCTGAAGATGTCGACGAAGCCGAGACCGTCGCCGCCGACGGGGTCGTGGCGGGGACCATCCTGCTTGGCATAGGTGACGAAGAGGCTTCCGCCGATGTTTTGCACGTTGAATGGGGCGAAGCCTTCGCGAATGCGCTCGTCCTCGAAGGCGTCTTCGCCGAGGTGCACACGCTGGAAATTTGTGTCGTAGACCTCGACGCGGGCGGAGCGGAAGTTGGCGACGTAGAGGAATTTTTTGCCGTCGATTTCACCGGAGGTCATGCCTTTGTAGACCGCGCTGTTCGCGGAGCCCTTGTCGGAGTTGTCGACTTTCAGGATCGCGTTTGTCACATTCACCATGGGATTCCAGCCGGAGATGGTGCCATCCTCGGTCGCAAAGATGAAAATCGCCTGTTTGCCTGGCGCCACTGGAAAGTCAGTGGGGCTGCCGTTGAAGACAACGCCCGTTGGCGCCGACTGGGTGCCGGGCGCAAAGCCAGGAGGTGGAACCATGACAAAATTGTTGAACGGACTGTTAATCCCGTTGCCGCTGGAATCAGGATGAGGATCTGTCGGGAAGGCGTTTGGGGCGATTCCGGCGCCGGTGTAGAGCGTGGAGGTTCCGGAGTTATTGTTGCCGACCCACCACGGGCTGCCGGAGGAGCGAGTCAACCCCCAGGGGTTTCTCAGGTTGGGGTCGACGATGGGGGCCTTACCGGAAATGTCGGAGACGAGATCTGTTTCCGTGTAGTGTTGTGCTGGCGTGAGGTTGGGAAGAGCGAAGACTGCCAACGCAAAGGCGGCTGAGAGCTTTGCGCACTTCAAGAAACACTGCATAAGAGATTCCCTCCAGAACGAGATTTAGATCAGCGAGGCGACTTCTTCGTGGTGTGATGAGCCACGGAATCGGTTAGCTGGGCCCGCAGGATTGCTTTTGCAAACCAGGTGCGTGCAGAAGCAACGCTGCGGGCGGGAACGAAATTAGCCTCTGAGGGCCAGGCAAATGTCACGGAAAGGTCAAAAAGGAGTCATCTTC
>WNFQ01004100.1_pt1 | contig 10607 bp, 10 predicted proteins | sample 5400171 | NCBI WGS metagenome assembly WNFQ01 (sample SAMN13153356, study PRJNA577476) | soil metagenome | isolation source: 20 cm soil under Madrone tree | place: USA:California | collected 2016-06-14 | reverse complement strand
AACGCCTCCGAACGGTCTACACCGTTTGTGTGGCTCTTGCTCGCGAAGTGATGAATAAGGACTGGCTTTTCTGGCTAGTGTTCTTGGCGTTTTTAGCAGTCGGTCTCATCGGAATGTGGGTCTGCCGCAGGCGGCCAACTATGGTCGTATTGATTTTGCTGTTGGTGGCGTTGGCCGGTGGGACGCAGATGATGACACTCAATCACGTTTACGCGGACGAAACAATCAGCGCCAGAGCGGGTCTCAGGTATGTCGTTTTGTCCTACGTCGCAATTGTTAGCAGCTTCATTCTGATCATCGTTGGAACACTTCAGGGACGGAGACGGCGCAGGTTAGGTGTCGCCGCCCGATAAATCGAAAAGGAACGGCCAGCAGCGTGGAACAACGGGGCCGACTGCGGAGTGATTCGGGCATTGTCGTGTCCCCTGTCATTCCTGACAGTGGCGGGTTGAATAGCTGAGACCTACCGTATTTCCTTAGCCACTCGCTCTCGGGTAGCGAGAAGTAACCAAGCATGGAACAAGACGTCACCGGTGGTTCTCCCGCCGGTCTCGGCCCATGGCAAAAAACGAAGGCGTACAGGAACTCCGCTGGAGCGCGTGTTGCGGGTTGCATTAAAGGGATGATGTGGATCGATCGAGAAGGAAACTCATCATGACCAGCGCAAGTAAGACAGCGTGACCCGCTTTCCTGCCGTGGAGAGAAGAAAATGATCGAGACTTTCACGAAACAGTTCTTGTCAACGACACTATCGCTCCTGCTACTCATTGCCACAACGCCATTTGAAGCTGGAGCTCAGCAATCGGGCCAACAGGAACCGGCGGGATCTTCGGGGCAAGGGGCACCGCTGTCGGCGGACGAGTTACAACAGCTGGTTGCGCCCATAGCGCTGTACCCGGATGCCCTGGTAGCCCAAATCCTTGGAGCTGCCACCTTTCCAGACCAGGTGGCTTCGGCCAGCGGCTGGCTTCAGCAGAACAAGAATCTCACCGGCACGGCATTAACGCAGGCGGTGGACACGCAGACGTGGGATCCCAGTGTGAAGGCACTCACACAGTTTCCCTCCGTGCTCGACAACTTGGCGAAAAATCTCAGCTGGACTTCGGCGTTAGGAGAGGCGTATCACACGCAGGCAGCCGATGCTATGACGGCTGTGCAGGTATTGCGTGCGAAGGCAACAGCAGCTGGCAATCTGAAGTCAGGTTCACAGATTACAGTCGTGCAACAGTCGCCGCAGGTGATCGTGATCCAGCCTACGAATCCGCAAGTCGTTTATGTTCCCCAGTACAATCCCACGGTAGTTTACGGCACTCCTTATGTCACGCCGGGTTATGTCACGCCGGGGTACAGCGCTGCAACGGTTGCTGCGACCGGCCTGCTCGCGTTCGGAGTTGGCATCGCCGTGGGCGCGGCTATAAGCAATAACAATTGTTGCGGATGGGGCTACAGCTACTGGAACTGCAACTGGCACGGCGGCGCGGTCGTATACAGAAGCACCGCCTACTATGGAAATACTGCCTGGCGCGGCGGCTATTACGGCTCCAGTGCCACCGCTTATGGACCGAACGGGGCCGCGCGAGTTGGCAGTGCCTACAATCCGTCCACCGGGACCTATGCCCGTGGCGCATCTACCGTAACTCCCTACGGCTCTCAAAAGGTTGGTCAAGCGTACAACCCAAATACCGGAGCATACGCAGCCACGCATCAAGCCTCCAACGCTTACGGGAGCTATGGAAGCTCGGTAGTTTCAAAGAATGGGCAAACTGCGTACACGCAACATCAGACGACTGCACAAGGGTCCGTAGGAACGGTACAAACTTCGGCGGGCGGCAAGGGTGTTGCCGCGTCGGGGGTGCACGGTAGTGGCGCTGCTGCCCAGACCGCAAACGGCAACAAGTACGCCGCGGCGAACGGGAACGTCTACAAGAACACTGGTGGCGGTTGGCAACAAACTCGCGGCGGAAGCTCAAACTACTCCGCTGCTTCCCGCGGCTGGGGACAGCAGGAAGCGAGCAGCAGATCGTCGGCCTTCAACAGCGGAGGCGGAGGTTGGCAATCGAGGTCAGCGAGTGCTCGTGGCTCGGCAAGTGGTGGTCGCCGCAGGTGAACCTTAACCGCGCAACCGCGAATAAGGTCAAGTCGGTTCAGCGCTGTTGGTCAAGTGTTTGCAGTCAGTGTTTGGAGCATGATTATGCCACTCAAATCTAAAAGTATTGTTGTTACAAACTGGTTCTGGCTTCTGCCACTAGTCATTTTGCTTGTCGCCTGTAGCAAGTCCGATCAAACCTCGCCCACAGGATTTGCTTCGCCCGATGACGCGGGCGCCGCGTTGTTGAAAGCTGCAAAATCAGGAGACCAAAACGCGCTATTGCCAATATTCGGCGCGGACTCGAAGGAGATAATCTTTTCCGGCGACGCCGTGCAGGACAAGGCTGTGATCGACAAATTCGTGACGGCTTATGGAGTAATGCACCGCTGGCGCAAGATGGCGGATGAAGTACAAGTTTTGCTGATCGGAGCTGACAATTTTGCCTTCCCGATTCCTCTGAAGAAGAACGCCACCAGTCAATGGTTCTTCGATACGGCTGCGGGAAAGGATGAGATTCTGTCGCGCCGCATTGGTCGGAATGAACTGGCAGTGATCGAAGTTTGTCAAGCAGTGGCTGACGCCCAGCTTGAGTACTTTTCCCGGCCTCACGACGCCCGAGCCACGAAGCAATTCGCTTTGAAGTTCATCAGCGACGCTGGCAAGCAGAACGGCTTGTACTGGGAGTCTCCAGAAGGTCAGCCCAAAAGCCCTCTCGGGCCGTTGGTGGCATTCGCAACTAACGAAGGATACGACGCAAAGCAGAACGCATCTACGCCCCTTCATGGCTACTACTTTCATATGCTGACCCGGCAAGGGAGTCACTCACCCGGCGGTGCGAGGGATTATGTGGTAAACGGAAAAATGATCGGTGGGTTCGCTTTCGTCGCCTACCCGGCGGAATACGGCAATTCGGGGGTGATGACATTCATTATCAACCAGGATGGCGTGCTGCTCCAAAAGGACTTGGGGAAGACCACAACAGAAACAGCAGCTGCAATGAGCGAGTTCGATCCCGATACCGATTGGAGCCTAGTTGAGGACTAGCTTGCTCCGCTTTTGTGTTTGCCTAGCTTCATGGAATCGATGCTCTCCGCACGCCATCGGCAATTCCAGCGCTAAAACTGTCGGGTTACCGGACACTGAGAATTTTTGCTTCCCTACCGAGTTTGCCACCTACAACGCAGTCTCATAGCCCTTTTGTTGGCTTCAATCAGCGTGAGCAGCGCGCTGATAATTATGGTTCTCCGCCCGCATACGTGCTTTTCTGCTGGCAACCTCCGCAGGCCAGCGAGCGCGATTAATGCTCCCAAGGGGCGTGCTGTCAGGTGTCGAGTTCGCTGTGACATCGAAATATGTGGTTTCGGAAGCATCCGCCGGAAGATGCGAATTCGATAGGAGGGTAAGCTGTGCAACTGTGTGAAACGGGGCGTCTGCTTCATTCCATTCGACGCTCGCGTTTTCAATCCAGAAGCTGGCATCCCGACACTTGCCCCAATAGGTCATCTTGTCGACGTCGAGAAACTGGACTCCGAAGTCGAAGGCGCTCATCTTGCCGTCCTCCTTGAGGTGCCGAATCAGTTCATCCTGCAGACCCTTCGGGTTACTCCTTTGCAGACGTCGCGCCGGGTTGCTCGAGAACGGTGTTGCTGAGTACTTCACAACGTCCATCGATCCGTGACGAAATGGTACGTTGCTCTCATATCTCAGTTGCTGATACGCTTTGATTTTCTGGTGTACCTGTACTTGCACTAAAGCGAGGGTCCTCAGCACTCTCAACTTGTCCCTGAACGGCAGAGACCACAAGCCGAGGGCCGGGTTCGGGGCAGTAAGCACCTTCATAGTCGCGAGAAATGCAGTTGCGTCGTTAATGGGCAGAGTCTTCGTGTTTTGCAGTGAGAAATCTTGTCTGCCAACGGTCGCGCCGAGAGCAGCCGTGCCATCCCGAGTAAGGTCGACCGAGAAAGACAGCGATCGGACGTCAGGCCTAAAGTCAGAGTTTACTTTCGGGTCCGCATTCCCAAATCGTACAGTAGCGGGATATACGCCGGGTTTCTTGAAAATCCCTTTCGCGAGCCGCGCCGCTAGTAGAGGGTGCCGACCGGCTGCGACATCCAATACTTCGAATTCGGCTCGGGCGCAAACGCCCTTCGCATGGGTACCACGGCAGAGCGACCGGTGCTGCTGCGCGGCAGCATTCCTCTGCAGCAGGAGAGTCTTCTCGACGATCTCTTCGATCTCAGATTTTTCCCTGGCAAGGTTCCGCTCGGCATCGCTGCCCGTTACTCCGAACCATCTCATCAGAAACAACATGCAAAACCTCTCAACTCAATTGCGCCATGAATTTGATCGCCGTGATGCTTGGCAGAAAGCAGTAGGCGGCGGCCTTCGTTGCAATGAAGCTTGAGAACCGTGTAATTTTTATCGGGGGCGCGCCATCCGGCTGCGGAATCGCGAAAATACTTTCCGCTGAGTCCTGAGTGCCAATCATTGGATCCTTCGATTTAGGAGGCAGCCTGACCGCCCCGGCAAATTCGCTGTCGTTGGCCCAGTGGCTCAGCACGAACTCATACTGATTCTCGATACTTGAGTTGATGAAGTAGCCGAGAAGCCCACGCTCGATGCCGTCGTAGGGTTTGGTCGGATCGTAGGCTGGTCCGTATGGCATGCCGCGACGGATCAGCCGGTGAGTATTGTTGCTCCCGCCGGGTTGGCCCTGGCCGGTGACGGGCTGGCCCCGCGGATTTAGGCGGCGCATGTGCGCGCCGACGGGACAGCGCAGTCCCTTCGGATCGCCTGACCCATCCTCGTTCACGTATTCGAAGTTGTTGAGTTGCTCAGGCGAAATCCCTCCCGAAGGGCTGGCGGTGTTCGGCGACAACGCGAGAGGAACTCCGTTGCGCCACCGTCCGCAAATCTTGGCGGCAAGAAGCTCGGGATCTATTTTGTCCTTGTTCGAGTGCAGGAAATTCTCGAATCCAACAACGTCGGTCTCAATCATTTTGAAGACAGCAAAGCTGCCATTCCGGCCGAGTTCCGGAGGTTCCGGGACAAAGTAATTCTCAGCCTCGTCTAGCAAAACGAATAGCCAAGGTTCACAAGGCTGCTGGTGATCCGGCGGATATCGTTCCGGCCCGCCGCGAACGGTGGTGGTGCTGATGCCGTCGGTGTAGCCGAAATGAACCTTAGTAGTTAGGACCGGCTTGCCATCTCTCACCTCCATCAATGCCATCCCGTCACCGCGCCAAATCTCACGAAAGGCGTCGGCTTCGGCAAAGAGAGCAGACAGCCGGGCACTATAGGTCGCCATCGCCTTCGAGCTGATGGCGTGCAGCGTCACCAGGACGTGATCGCAGCCCCTGCCAAAGCCACCGATCCAGTTTTGCGGTGCGCTGGCTCCGGTATCGCCCACCAATTCCGCTCGTTCGGCGGCGCCGGCGGTGAATGCGCCAAACGACTTGAATGAAAGCGTTGGGACGCGATTTTTGATCTCCAATGCAAGTAGTCCCGACCAAGTGATGCCCAAGTTGAGGCAATAGTCAGGCTTGTGGCGTGGAGGATCGGCGAGATTGTCTCCCGGTCCCGGCTCAAACCCAACGTGCCAGTCTTCGGCAGTGGTGATCTGCGGCGCGTCAGACTCGTCGCCGTTGACGAACCGTCCAAGCACTTTGCGCGCCTCGGCAGGGTCGCCCACCGTTAGTAAGAAATGCCGCACTATCGGCATCCTGTAACCGCGAAGGATGAATCCCTGAATATCGGCGAGATCGAGTACGGTTTTCGTGGTCGTTCGCGAGTCAGTATTAGGCGCGGAGATGTCATGTCCGCCTCGGCCGAACACGCGGCGGAGGAATCCTCCGCTCTCTTGTGTCGGTGGCTCCAGTGTCTTGCGTTCCTGGCTCATTGCTCTTTCCTGCGTGATCCGCGCTCGCGACCGCTGCCCCGCAGCAGATCGGCAGACGCCGTGGAGGCCTGGCTATCAAGCCGTTGCGGACATCGACTTGCTATCGGCGATCAGGGCATGGATGTCCTGAACCGTGAGGCCTGGATATGCCTGGTAGAACCCGATCGGCGTGCGGTTCGCGCCCGCTGCAAAGTCGATGAACTCCTGGAGGTGTTTTCTGCACGGCGATGGCGGTGGGTTCTTCGTGAATTTGAATATAAGGTCAAAGACTTCCCCGATGTTTTTGGTGAAATCGGCGATGTACGTCTCGAATGAGCCGTCATAGACAGTAAAGAAACCAATTTGGTTGTCCTCCAGCGGCACGAACTGTGCGAAGTGCGGCGTGCCGACTTTGTCGAGGTCTTTTGTTGTCCCGCGCCCTCTGGCGCGCAAGAGCAGTTGCACCTCGATGAAGGCAAGTTTTGATTTCATGGGCAAGATCACCAGGAAGGGCCGTTGTTCGCCCGCGCCAGTGACTTCTGCGGCGGACGCCAGAGCCTTAATCTCCTTAGCGGTCACTTCTGGATAGGCTGTATACAAATTTAACGGATGGACAAGATGATCCGCCGTCCAATCGACGAAATCGTCGGCGTGATCGGCGACGGGGGTGGGCGGCGGATTGTCCACATGGGGGAAGATCGCATCGAACACTGGCCCTGCATGCTTGGCGAACTCGGCCACCAGTTGGCTGAATTCGCCATCGAAGTCTCCAAGAAATAGCAGAGTCTTTTCGCTCAAAATTGTGAAGCGCGAGTAGTGAATCGTGCCGATCATCTCCGCCACTTGGAACAGCCCCGGCATTAGAGAAGGAACCTGCTCTGCCAGCGCTTTCGTGTCGGCCGGTGACTTCAAAGGAAACCTGATCGTAAAGTGGTTTTGGCTCATCCTGTCATCTCCTTCGCTAAGCGCGGAACGCCAAGCCGTTAACCGCAGCGAGTACTTTCACAGCGGTCTCTTCGTCCTCTGCCAACAACTCGTAGTCGGGCGGCAGGAGCAAATACTTGCCGTGCCTTTCTCCAAACAGCGGCCATGACGGCTCGGCGATGGACGGTGCGCCGGGCGAGGTCTTCGGAAGAGAACCTTGTGCGTTCGCCGATGCTGGCACTGCGCCACCGCTTCGTTCATGACTCTAAGCTGCGCTAGTTCATTACTCAGAGCAGAAGATCGCCAGAGCGATTCGCGTCAAAGGTAGTGATTATCGTGAAGTCGGAACTTCTCGACTACTGGTAGACCTAACAGATGGACTTGGAGGGAGAACGAGGCGATTTTGGGCACTCCTGGGCCTAGCTCCCGATCAGTAGAGTTGCCAGATTCGAGCCAACGCCCCCCGACGTAGATCTTACATCTGGTATTTGTCCTATCTTTGCAAAGCGCCGCAAGCCATTCAATCCACAGGCCTTAATTTCTCACTTGACAAATAGTAACGGATGCGGTAATCTCTAGCCCAAGGTTCTGCTAACAGTGTCCCCGTTTCCTCCCTCCTTTTCCCCGCGACCCAGTCTGTTTTCGGAGAGCTCACGTCTACTAACTGCCACAGTACGCTGCTCACTTTCGCGCTCCCTTTGTTTTCATGTACTTGTGAGTTGCCCCTCCCGGACGATCGATTTGCATGTCCTGTGCTTTCAGATAGTTACGAATTGCTTTTCCCGCAAATCCTTTCCTTTGATAATCATCTGCGTTGCCCGGGGTGTGGGGGGTATGAGTTTCCTTCCGAACTCTCTATGCAAGTGTTTAAGTCTCTCAACTCCATTATTCACATACTCTTGCGGACTCTTTGTCGTCGGCAGAAAACCCAACTCCTTTGCAATCAAGCAAGTCCAAACTCTTTCAGCAAAATACCCGGGTATGGGTATCCCGGACGCGGGACACCGGGAGGGGAACCCGCCTGCTCGGAGACGGGTGTCCCCTTCTCCGCCGCATCCTTTATATACGCAATACGCACACTTCTTGCGCCGCGGGATCCAAGACGCGCAACGCACCCGGCACGCTGGCCAGCGGAAACGCCGACGCACAACAGTTCTCCGGGAAGTTATCGCCCTATTTCCGCGATTGGAACCAGGACTTTCAGTCTGCTTAGGCTAGGATGGATTCGTCACGGAACCCAGATTCGCTCTTTCAAGGCGATCGTTTGATCGGCACCGAACCTTCGATTGTTGTGCCCTTCGACCGCACCGACACAATCGTGAACGTTCCGCCTAGAGAGAGCAGTTGCTCGCGCATGCTGGTCAGCCCTGCGCCGTCGCTGGACCCCAAACTGATGCCAATGCCATTGTCGGCGATCCGCAGAAAAATGTGTCCGCCGGCCGCCTTCAACTCAACCGCGGCCTCCTTCGCATGGCTGTGCTTCACTATGTTGCGCAAGGCCTCGTGCACAACGGAGTACAAGCGCCGAGAAACTTCCGGTGGCATATCAGCATCAGCGGGCGTGCTTTCTTCCTTTAGATTAATCGTAATGTGATTTTGGGCACCAGTCTCACGGCATAGCTTTCGTAATGCGGGCGAGAGCCCTAGGTATTCGAGCGCGAATGGATACAGTTCGCGTGACAAGCCGCTGGTAGCTTCATAGACACCCGCAAACTGACCGCAGAGCGGGTCGAAACGCGACTTAGAAGAGGGTTCGGACTGGTCTCGGAGTTGCTCAATGTTGAGGCCAACGAGGGTAAGTTGTTGAATGATGCCATCACGCAATTCTCTCGCTATCCGGTGACGGTCCTGCTCTCGTGCGCGGATCAGGTCGTTGCGAATAGCTCGGGAAGACTCCTCGGCCCGCCGGCGTTCCGCGATGACTGCCGCCATCAGCAGAAGAGGTAAGGCAAATATGGCGAGCAAGGTGTGGAGGGCCAGGACATCTGCTGTCATCGAACCTGTTACTAGTACTCGGCCATACATGGCCTTCCAGATGGAGATTAGTGCGATGACCAACATCGACGAACTCAGCCCGCCGACACCAAAACGCACCGCTGACCAAATCAAGAGCAGCAGGGGAGCGTAGGTCAATGCCGGACTGCTGCTAGCGTCTTGTCTGCCAAATGCCAGCGCGGTGGCGAACACAACTGTGAGCGTGAGCAGGCCTAGCTCGACAATCTGCGCGAAATTTGCTTTCCGGATCCAGGAAACACCCTTCGTTCCGAATACCACAATGGTGGGCACGATGGTCATGTTGGCGATCACGTCGGAGGTGAGTCGCGTCGTCCACAGCATCCAGTAGTTGTGGCCCAGTCCAGTTAGGACCGTGTTGGCAGCATCCAGAAACGATGTCAACAGAGTTGAGAGAAGGACGCCGAACACCAAGAAAATGGTGACGCCCCTTACGCTGTCGAACAGAGGCTTTCCTTTGCTGAAATGGCGGATACAAGCCGCGCCTATCAAGGCTTCGCCGGTATTCCCAACAAACCATCCGAGGGAGGAGAGAAGAGGGATCCCTACTCGTAGTTGAATCAGCAGGTGAGCTGGAAGCACCCCCAACAGAAGGGCCCACCACATGCGAGACGGAGCCAACAGAAACGCCGCCAGCAAAATTGCATTCGGCGGCCAGAACGTGCCGATGGGTGTTTCCGAGGGAGTAAAGAGAAAGCCGATCTGCGAACCCAGATAGTAGCTGACGGCGACCAACAGAGCGACGAGAGAGGTGTGGAGAAAAGGGTTGAGGGACAGGGTGGAATGCCCAAAACCTTCAACCGTTCGATTGGAGGCGCTCCAAAGCCGCGTGAAGGTAAAGACTGGTGCGCGGGTTACCATTGCCTTCTCCCAAGTCGGGTCATGAAGTCCGCTAGCACAGTCGCGAACCCCGACATAGCCTACAACTCCGCGACCTTGAAGACTACGCTACGCAGCACTCTGAAGATTCAGGCACAAATGCTGCGAACCAACAATCCTGTGATGCTTATGCTCGGCACTGTCCGACAACGGGGGCTTAAACCAAGCAAATCACCGGCATAAGACAGCTCCTGTTGATATCACAAAGTTATCAGAATCGCATCAATTTATCGGGTTTGGCGGTTGGAAGCCATAGTACTACCGTCAACTCGGGCAAGGGCGATTGGCGATCGAGACTCCAAGAGCAAGTCCGAAAAAGAGGAGGATAGGAACTCTGTACGTCATCAGCCCGGGCGGCCGCTTCTCTGCTGTCGAAAGTTATATCTTGCGTTGCGATTATCGGGAACGGCCCAGAATACCAGGTTGGCCCTGGCTTCAGCGAAGGGACACGAAGGACCGGCCCTGAGCAGCCAATCTCACGGCGTCGAGTAAGTCTCTCATGATGAATGCCTTGAAGACATAGCCCACCGCTCCAGCGTGTTGCGCAGCCTCGACAAATTCCTGGTCATTTTCGACAGAGCAAATCACAACAGCAGGACGATGGGACTCTCGCTTCAGTCTCTTAGTGAGTTGAATGCCATCAAGGGCTGGCATTTTTAGGTCTAGTACAGCCACGTCTGGACGGAGAGAGCGGATGGCCTCGAGTGCCAAACCCCCATCGGTCAGGGCCGCCACGATGTCGAATTCATTTTGTAAAAGGGAGGCAAACTGCTGCAAAAATGCCAGATTGTCGTCAGCTATCACAATGCGAAGTTTCATGCGAAA
>WNFQ01018027.1_pt1 | contig 10610 bp, 10 predicted proteins | sample 5400171 | NCBI WGS metagenome assembly WNFQ01 (sample SAMN13153356, study PRJNA577476) | soil metagenome | isolation source: 20 cm soil under Madrone tree | place: USA:California | collected 2016-06-14 | reverse complement strand
ATAAAAAAGATCACGCACATCACCAGGAATATGAAGAATAAGATCTTTGCGATTCCTGCCGACGCAGCTGCGATCCCACCAAATCCCAACACTGCCGCTATTAGAGCAATTATTAGAAAAGTTACAGCCCAACCTAACATGTTCTCACCTCCTTTAAGCGTTGATTCGCATTAACTCGTAACTGCGCGTGTCTTTGATTTCAGGAGTTGCCAGCAATAGGAGAACGACCTAGGGGTGGGCGCACCGCGATGACTAAAAAGGATCTGTTCTGTTCTGACGTTGGCCAAAGGCCCAGCGTCTTTGTGAGTATCACGTCAGCTCAGAAACTCTGCGAGCGGCTCCATTGGTTTGATGTGCGCGCAGAGAATCTTAAAGGCGGCTAAGATTGGAACAGCGAGAATAATGCCAATGATTCCCCACATCCAGCCCCAGAACGTAAGCGAAAGCAGAATGATCACCGGATTCAAAGTAAGGGAGCGCCCCATAATCCATGGGGTGATGAAACTGCCCTCCAAGACGCCAAAAGAGAGATAGACCGCAGGAAAGACGAAGGCATACCCCAAGCTATCGAAGCTTAGAGCGGCGCCGATGGTCATGCAGATAATGCCTGTCAGAGCTCCTAAGTAAGGAACGAAATTGAGCAGTGCCACCATCACGCCCCACATTACCGGGTTGCGCAGCCCAAGCAGTCCCACTGCGGTCCCGACAGCCACGCCAAGGCACACATTAATCGCCGTGACCGTGAATAGGTAACGAGAAATCTGCGCCTCAATGTCATGCGCGATACCGACGGCGGTCTTCTTATCCGAGAGCGTGGGCAACAACTTGACTAGTTTGGCAATAAACGCCTGGTCGTAGACAAGTAAGAAATAGAGCAAGATCAACGACAGAACAGCGCTGGAAATAAACTCCGGCGTCCGCATGAAAAGCGTCTCGGTAATCGGATGCCGCTTCACCTCTACGGCTTTAATTTCCGCATTAGCTGAAGCCAGCTTTTCGATTTCGCCGGTCGCCTGCGTGACTTGCGCTACCGATTTTTTTACCGGCACAAGCTTGCGTTGCAGTTCCGCGAAACCAGCAGGTGCTTTCTGGAGCCATTCCTGAGATTCCATAGCCGATGAGCCCAAAAAATCCGATGAGAAGAAGTGCCGCGCTCACTGGCAGTGGAATCTTCAATCTACCGAGGCCCCGCACTATGGGCCTTAAGAGATAACTGAGAAGCAGCGCAAGAACGATCGGCAGCAGGATCGAGCGCATAAAGTAAATGGTGTAGAACATCGCCAGGATAAACAGACCGGTGAGGGCAATCGATCTGACATCGAAAGGTCGCTGCGACAGCTCGGCGACACGTGACCGGGCACGGGATTCTACCTCTTCCGCTTTTTGAGCGTCCGAAAGATCACCGTTGGATTCCACGTTTATTGAGGGCAAGACCATTTAGGTTCATGAATCAACTGGTACTTTGCGCCCACGCATGTCATCTGTTACCCGAGCCTCGGTTTAGATTTTGTTCCGCTAGTCGTATTACTCGCGCTTCTTTGGTCGGACTGCATGGCCCGGCCGGCTTGCGTGACCAGCCGAACCCAGCGGCACTCAGCCTCCACCATCGCGATTGTTATCAAGACGTCTTCAGTTGGCGGTACCCATTCCATCGGTATCGCGTGGCAGTGGTCCGTGGGGCAAATGACACGCAGCGCGACGTCTCTGTCTGTGCTCTCAATCACCCGGATTTCACGTCCAGTGAAGATTTCGCCGCAAACAAGGCAATACCGTTTCTCATCCAGGGAATGCCACCGCCGGAATTGATCGAGTCGTCGCAGCACATTCAGTTTTTCCGCGTCGGACAATTCGATTGAAGATACGAGCCTCATGGAGAAACATCCATCCGTGCCAATTTCGCACAATCCGACGAATGTCGGATTGGCGTATAGGTCAAAATCCTAGCTGGAGTTCTGGCAAGGATCGGCAGTGAAGCCTCCCGTAAGATAGCCTTTCAGAAGCTGGATGGGCCGAACTCAAAGAAAGCTGGCCGTTTTGAAGCAAGACGGATTTGAGTTTGTTACGACTATATTCGCTCTGGCGCCCGAATATATAACGCCGATCCAAAGTACGGAGAAACGGCTATTTATGCCTGATCGTCCAAATCCAAAAAAGAACAGGAACCAGCAATCACCTGAAGACATTCAGGTTTCGGCAATTTCAAAGCAAACTGTCGGCGCGGTTGCTGGCGCTGCGATCGGCAGCGTCGTCGGTCCGATTGGCGCAGTTGTGGGAGGAGTGGTCGGCGCTCTCGCGGGAAAGGCCGCAGCCGGTAAGCAGCCAATCCGGAACGCGACCAGCCGTGCCATAGCAGCTTCTAAACGTTCACTCAAGCCGCATCCGCGGAAAAGGTCCCGGCCCATATCGCTCAAAAAAGCCAGGCGATCGCGCGGTACATCTGCGAAAAGGAAAAAATCAAAGCGGTCGCCAACAGCACAATCGCGCAAGCGCCTGTCGAGCGCGTCGCGGGCCAGGCCGAAGCGCCTGAACCGTCGCACGAAACGGCGTTAGAACACGTGTCGCGATGTTTAGCTAGTTTTGCGGGATCCTCAATCCTGCATTTCGTTGGTTTCTGAAAAATGGTCCTGAGTGCGAAATCATGGAGGAAATCTGAACGTCTATTCTGTAGAAGCTTCACGACGAACGCTGCATAACCGATGTCGAAGGCATGGAAGCCGAATAAGTCTGATCGCTCCTCGTAACTCCACGCGAAAAGGACTTTCTCAGTCCGGGAGCACGATCTGATTCAGAGAAACTGTTGCTCATATAAAGGGAGTTGGCTGTGTTTGTTAAGGAAGTTTTTGGAAAAGCCATTTCCTCGAATTGGACGGAATCAAGGGAACCAAACTAGACCAGCGCTCCGATTTACATGGGGAATTGCCCCTGGCGAATGAGTGAGGATCGATCTAATAAGTCAGCATTACATCGGACAGCCGAACAGTTCCACATTCTGGTCGATAGCGTCGAAGAATATGCCATCTACATGCTCGACGCGACCGGCAACGTCGTGACATGGAATACCGGCGCACAGAAAATCAAGGGATACATGGCGGAAGAAATTACCGGAAAAAACTTCGCCTGCTTTTATACAGCCGACGATGTCGCTGCTGATAAGCCGCAACGCAATCTGCGCGAAGCAGCCCGTAAAGGGCATATTCGGGATCAAGGCCCGCGCGTTCGTAAGGATGGATCAATTTTTCAGGCGGAAATTGTGCTAACCGCTCTGCGCGACGATGCCGGCAATATTCGCGGCTATTCCAAAGTCACGCGCGACGTCACGGACCAAATTCGCAGTAGCGAATTGGAAGCTGAAAAGATTGCAGCGGAAAAGGCAAACAAAGCCAAGGATGACTTTCTCGCGGCACTTAGCCATGAGCTTCGCACTCCCCTGACACCAGCCCTGGCGGCTGCACGCTACCTGGAAAACAACGCATCGAAATTTCCATCAGAGTTTGCGGAGGACCTAAAAATAATTAAGCGCAATGTACAGTTACAGGCGCGCCTGATTGACGACTTACTAGACCTCACGCGGATCACGCGTGGCAAGCTACAACTCCACTTGGAACCCGTTGACGCAAATGCCCTTGTCCAGGACGCAATCGACATCGCTCATTCAGCTATCGCGGCAAAGAACTTAAAGGTCTCGACCCAGCTGAACGCGAAGGCACACCAAATCCTTGCTGATTCGATTCGCCTACAGCAAGTGTTTTGGAATTTGATCAACAATGCTGTAAAATTCACGTCGCCTGGCGGACAGATTGAGATAAGCACTTTTAGCGATGATGGTTGTCAGTTTCATTTCGAGATTACTGACAATGGAATTGGAATTGAGCGCGATCGTTTGCCCTCTCTCTTTACACCATTCGAGCAGGCTGATCCTTCGGTCAGCCGGCAGTTCGGTGGGCTTGGTCTAGGTCTGGTCATTACCAAACGTCTGGTCGATCTTCACAACGGCACAATTCAAGCAGACAGCCGCGGCCGAAGCTTCGGAGCTACCTTCAGGGTCACGCTTAACGCTCTTCCAGAAGGAGCCCAAAAACCCTCGACGGATTCCGCTGTCCCCAAAAACACCGCAAAGCCCTTACGCATTTTGCTTGTGGAGGATCACCGAGATACGCGACATGCTTTGTCGCGCTTGCTTACCCACTTCGGTCATCAGGTTTCAGCCGCGGATACCATGCAAAGCGCTTTCAAACTGATAGCATCGCGAAAATTCGACGTAATCTTATGCGATATCGGCCTTCCTGATGGAAGCGGGTACGCAGTGGTCTCACAGGCGAAACAAGAGTGGCCAATCAAAGCAGTTGCGATCACTGGCTTTGGCACAGATCAAGACGTTCGGCGCTGCAAAGCCGCTGGATTTGATTTTCACCTCGTGAAACCAATAGATTTTCATGAATTAGAACAGGTGCTCGACCAAGTCGGCGCCTAGCTCGTTTGGATTTACTTTATCCGGATTGCTAATAGGTCCCGTGGAAGCGGTCCCGTCGGTAATTCACGTGATCGACAAAAAGAAAAACGGCGGGAGGCAACTCCCGCCGCTTCTTTTTTCGAGATAACCAGGCTTATCGTCCGCCCTGTTGGCTGCCACCACGTTCTTGGCCGCTACCTCCGCCTTGTTTTTCGCGTTCGCGCTGTTGACGTTCACGTTCCTGTCTCTCGCGTTCTTCTTGTTGTCCACCGCCTTGTTGGCCGGGAACATTAGGTTTGCCTGGTTCGTTTGGATTCTGTTGTCCTTCCATATCGCCTTTCATTGTTATATTACTCATTTCTCACTGATTTCTGACTGATCCTTTCGCGAATCGCGATCAGACCTAGCCTCTTTTGAATCGCCTCGCCACGGCCGACTGGATTGGAAAACTTTCCTATTAACGCCCGCCCGTTGAGAAGAAGCGCTATAAATGGTTACACTCCGTAATCTAATGCGCTAATCGACTCCTAACCGGCACCTGCGTGACCTAGGATCAAGCCTTAGCCGCAAGTATAACCAGAACTAGAACCCAAAGGGGTTTTGCCCGTTACTAGCTAGGTCATTTCCTTAGGGCCCTAACACGAGCGCTCCTTTTAACGATATCCTTCCAAAGTCCAACTATCGATCGGAACTCGCGCCCACTAGCTCACTTTCCCTGACGGCTTCCGGATTTATGATGCTTTCCGCCAGCCTGGTAAGAAGCTCGTTTGTTTCCGATTCTTCATCCAGATTGGCCTGCAAAAGCTCCGCGTCTTTGTTTTGGCCGAGAAGATGGGCAAAGGTGCGCGCGCTGCCATAACCGGCGATTTCATAGTGTTCGACTTTTTGAGCCGCAACAATGATACCGGCATCACGTACGGACTCGTCGCCATCTTGCTCCAAAATTTCCGATCCCTCTTGAATAAGTCCTTTCATAGCGCGGCATGTCTTACCCTTTGGCCTTTCGTCCAACTCCTTAAAGACTTGTTCAAGCCTTTCCACGTGACCTTTGGTCTGTTCCAGGTGTTTTTCGAAAGCGTCCTTTAATTCCTCCGAGGAGGCAGCCTTTGCCATTTTTGGCAATGCTTTCAAGAGTTGGTTTTCCGCGTTATAAAGATCGCGCAGTTCTTCGGTGTAAAGTTTTTGTAGTGTATCCAGTTTCATAATCCGAGTTTTCCTTTCTTATCCCTTAGTTTTTCCTTAGTTCTTTAGTTACGCGGCGCGTTTTTAAGCCAAGCCTAAGAAAGAAACGCCGCTAACTGGGCAACTGCGCGTCCATCATTTTAGAATTTTCCAAAGCTGGCCTGTTAGCCCTGATCTCGCGCCGTGATAATCCGATGCAGCGATCAAGGCCTCTCAGGCGACGGTCAATCGTTCGTCTATAAATCCTGACATAATCCCTTGCCATCCGTGTGACAGTGAAACGCTTTTCAAATATTTTTCGACAATGTGTGCGACTGATCTCCGAAACACGGTGAACTGCGTCGGCCGCATCCTCCAGGTTCTTCGCAATAAATCCTGTCTGGCCATCCTCTATCACTTCAGGCACCGCCCCACCGTCATATGCGATTACCCGTTTGAAATAGCGTTTGTCAACTCGATCAACCTTGGCGGCGATCTTAAGCGGCATTCCCGCCCGCTTGGCGATTTCGATCGCTCGATCCGCGCGCTTTTCTGGCGATATCCGCCCAAGAAAAGCCAGGTAAGTTCCGGGATTTGGCTGAAATCGGAATAAGTCTGGTGGCAAGCCATGGTAAATAGTTCCCGCCCAGTTCGCCCAAGGCAGAGGTTTCCGTTGGGCGTTCGAAATTGAGATAACAGGTATATCGCGAAATCGATCGTAAACAGGGATTAGGTCTGGAAGATCGAGCCGGCCATGTAGTGTCGTAACATGAGGAACGGGTACGTACCGAGCGACCGGAAAATGAAGGTAATCGGTGTGGAAGTGGATTACATCAAAGTTGCGAGCGTGTTCCAGCACCTGATCCATCATTACTAGGTGGTGCGCCAGGTGGTCCACGCAGTACTTATTCAGACGTAGCGAACCGCGGCATGCCGGAATAAGCCGCGCTCTCGTAATGGAGTCGCCGCTGGCAAACAGAGTCACATCGTGTCCAGCACGAACCAATTCCTCAGTAAGATAAGAGACGATCCGCTCCGTCCCGCCGTAATGTTTGGGAGGCACACTTTCGATCAGCGGCGCAACCTGAGCAATTCGCATATTCCCTTCCCTTGTTCCCTATTCCCGAGGTGTGTGTGTTTCCTCGAACACATGGCAGCCAAATGCACTTTCGGTTCGGAAAAGCCGGGTTCGCATAAAAGTTGACTCCCAAAATATTGATGACGGAAAATCATAATCTCCGCCAATCATTCGCATACCAGCGTCGTGATGGTTTTGCAGATTGGCGGTGAGATTCGACTTGGTCCCAGGCGTTGAACCTAAAGAAATTCAGCGTTCCGCCGGTCCAATTCGATTTCGGCTCGTTTGATGCGGACCGCGTAGTCAGCCGGTTCGACACCCCGACCGGTTCGATCCGCATAGACCTGGGTGAATTCAGCGCCAAAAAGGAGGATTTGTGACGAATAATAGACCCAAAGCAACAGCGTGATGAGTGAGCTAGCGGCGCCATATGCGGAACCGGCCGCTCCGCTGCTGAGGTACAAGCCTAGAGCCCATTTTCCAATGCCGAAAAATAACCCGGTCATCACGGCACCAATCCAGACATCGCGCCATTGAATCCTGACATCCGGCAAAAATTTGAAGATCATAGCGAAGAGCAGAACGATGACTGCAAAGTCAAAGATAAAATAAACAGTCAGCGAAACGACAATTCCACCCGGCAAGACAGATTGCGCATAGTGGCTGAAGCCTTTCAACACGCCTTCAAGGGTTAGCGAAACGAGTAGCAGAAAACAAATCCCGGCGACCATGGCAAAAGATAGAAACCGCACCCGTAAAAATCCCCAAATACCCGTGCAGGGCTTTGCCTTTACGCCCCAAATCGTATTCAAGGAATCCTGGAGCTGACCGAATACGCCGCTCGCGCCGAGAAGCGCGAGTGCGATCCCGATTATCGTGGCGATCGTGCTTTTACCAGGTTGCGATGCGCTTTGGGCAATGTCTTGAACCACCCGAACAGCACTTGGATCGAGAAAGTAACCCATCTGCTGCGTCACCTTGTTCCAAGCGCCTGCCGGATCATCTCGGAAAACAACACCAACAATTGCCAGCAGGAGAAGAACCAAAGGCGCGAGCGAAAAGACTGTGTAATAGGCCAGCGCAGCGCCTAGTTGCGGTGCTTTATCTTCTAACCATTCCTGAAATGTTTGTTTTAGTAGACTGAAAGCATTGCCAACAAGCGATTCTGACGTTTTCGGATTGCGCTGCTCTTCCACAATGAAGGACCTTTTACTTAAGGGTTCGCTCGTGATCGCACCTATGGTTGTTGCGAAATCGCGAACAGAAACAAGCGCCGCGTTGATCGCGGGCACTTATTTGGCGGGCACGAGAACCGCGACTGCGCGACTTAGTCGCACAGCTAAGCGCTTTGTCTTGGTGAGCTGTACCTTTCTGTCATCGCGCCATTTCCCAAACGGCCAGCAACCGTGGCAAGCCTGACTACCTCGGCTGCGTTTTCAACCTCAACAACAGCGGCTTCCAAGCGCTTGCTCGGAACCAGACATTTGGCTGTTTTTGCCGGACTTGGCATTTTCTTCCATTGCCGTTGAGATAACCGAGTTAGTTCGTCTTTGGTCATCTTGCCCCGATCACCTGACCTGACCTACGTGTCGGAGCCGCGAGGGAGCGAAAGGGTTATTCGGGTCCCGCGCTTGGGGCCGCTATGAATATGGAACTTGCCCCCGAAACCACTTACACGTTCGCGAATCTTAAGAAGACCAACCGTTTGCGAGCCAGTTCGCTTATCGTTAAGCGAATTCGGATCGAAACCAGGACCGTCATCAGCGACAATGATGCAAACCTTGTCTGGCCGACCATATTGCATCGTGATGTGCACGGCGCTGCCGCCAGCGTGCTTCGCCGAATTTAGCAACAACTCGCGCACCGCTCTGAACAGGAAAATACGCACATCGGCGGCTTTCGGGTTCGCTAAAGAGTCGGCTTCGACTGTGACTTCAATATTGTAATCCTTACGTGTTCCAGCGGCGAGCCACTCAAGTGCTGCCGCTAAGCCGTGCTCGTACAAAACTGGCGGCGCGAGCTCTACGCTGAGAGATCTTGTTAACTTAAACGAACGCTCGAGTACCTCAGCAATTTCACGGGCGATCGCTTCTCGTTGTGCCGCGTCTGGCGTTCTGCAGAGCGCGGCAATTTGCATCCGCGCCGCGACCAGTAATTGCTGTAGGTCTTCATGCAGCATCTCCGCTACGCGCCGACGCTCCGTTTCCTCTGCAAGCGACAATTCGGCCGAAAGGAGGCGGAGTTTCTTTGCCTGTTCGACCGCTTCGGCAGTGCGCTTGGCGACTCGCTGCTCGAGCGTTTGGTTTAAATTCGCGAGCTCGGCGACGAGATCCCGCACCTGATATTGCCGACGGCGGGAACGTAATGCAACCTGCACCGAGCGCGTTAGCGTCAGGGTGCTGATAGGTCGCTCCAGCAAAGTTACAGATCCGGCAGCCGCAGCCGCCAAATCGAGTAATCCTGCCCGGCGCGATTCGCCGCCGCTTGTCAGAATGATGAGCGGTAATTCGGACCAGGGCGGTTGCGCTTTAAGGGCGCTCAAAAGAAGCGAGCCCTGTGGTGATTCCAGCGCTTCTTCGGTAACCAGTAGCACGCCTGCCCTGTCCATAATTCGTCGGGAATATTCATCTGACCCATTACAAATTTGTATTTCAAAACCCTGAGCGTTGAGCAAAGCCGCCATGGCTTCGGCATCCTGTCCGACAGGTGCAATGATAATTACGCACTCATTTTTGTGGATTCGCGAAATGCGGGCGCGTTCGTCGTGAGTGATAACATTCATCAACAGCCTGTCCATTGGCGCACGGGAATTGAGATTGCTCCGCGATTGTATCCTTGTCTTCAGCGACCCTTCATCATTTGCTTTTCACTCCCACGGAAGATGGGCACGCCGGTAAGCACGGCTTGAAACTGTGTTAGAGGCTCGCCGACAACGATGCCTTTGCCCGACATCAATTTGAATTCGCGTATGGTTTTCTCGTGCGCGCCACTGCGCTTCTTAACAACCGTGATAGCTTGTTTCACTTCTCCATAAGCTTCGAAATATCGCAGGCTTATCACGGTGTCCGAAAGATAACTCAGGTCCACGGGCGCTTCGGCAGCAGTGGCCAGTCCGTGCTGGGCTAAAATGAGGATCGTCACGATACCCTGCTGGTTGAGGTAAGAGCAGAGTTCGTGCAGTTGGTTGTTGAGATACTTCTCCCCAGGCATGGCGTTGAGATAACCGTTGAGACTGTCAATCGCGACGAGTTTGCAACCTGCCTTTACACCATCCAAAATGCGAACGGCGAATTCACCGGGAGAAAGTTCGGCGGGATCGACTTGCTGGACCGTAATCGTGCCGCTTTCGATGGCTTTTTCCAACTTGAAACCCAGCGCCTTGGCTCGACTCAGCATCACACTGCGCGTTTCGTCAAACGTGAATATCATACAGCGGTCACCTTGATCGGCCATCCGGGCAGCGTATTGCAAAGCCAGAGTAGATTTGCCAGTGCCCACCGGGCCGAGTATGAGGGTGGTCGTCCCTCGATCCAGCCCACCACCGCACAAGCTATCCAACTCCTTGATGCCGCTGGAAACGGACTCGTTCCGGAAATGGCCGCGATGCTCGGCGGCGATCATACGTGGAAAAACGCGCAAACCGCCGGTGGCGATGATGTAGTCATGATAGCCCTCCCGAAATTTTACGGCCCGTAATTTCGAAACGCGCAACCGGCGGCGCGATGTGCCGTAGTCGGGCGAGAGTTGTTCCATGTCAATGACGCCGTGGGTGAGGCTGAGCACGTGCGGGTCGATCACCCCTTGCTTGTCCATTTTATCGTCAAGCAAAAGAACGGTGCTTTTGAATTTTGCGAATTGCTGTTTGAGCGTCAGAAGTTGACGCCGGTAGCGTAAAGCGGTTTCGGCCATTAATCGGAATTC
>WNFQ01008263.1_pt1 | contig 10613 bp, 12 predicted proteins | sample 5400171 | NCBI WGS metagenome assembly WNFQ01 (sample SAMN13153356, study PRJNA577476) | soil metagenome | isolation source: 20 cm soil under Madrone tree | place: USA:California | collected 2016-06-14 | reverse complement strand
CTACCGCGATCGTTATCGGGAAGGAATTCCCCGTCGCCCGATCGCCGACGAAGAAGCCGACGCGCGCGTTCTCTATCGCGTGCTGGCGGCGATCGGCGGCCGCGAAATTGTGGGACCGGCGCAAGAACTTGACCCCGGCACATTCTATCATGCGATCTCTGGAGACTGAGATGCTCCGTCTTCTGTCATTCACCGTGTTTCTTGCCACCTGGTGGGGCGCCGCGCTGCTCGCTGGCGGAGAGAAGCTGCCGCCTCCTCCCGCTGTGCTGGCGGCAATCGCTGCGGAAGCCAACTCCGGCGCGCTGTTCTTCAATCTCGGCGTGACATTGGCACGCGTTGCCCTCGCCTTCACGTTGGCGATGACGCTAGGAGTTGCGATCGGTTACCTTATGGGTCGGGTGCGACTTGCCGACCGACTCGGGGATCCTTGGCTGATCCTGCTGCTCAATCTGCCGGCGCTCGTCGTCATCGTGCTTGCGTATATCTGGGCCGGATTAACGGAGGTCGCCGCAATTGCGGCGATCGCCATTAACAAGCTGCCTATTGCTGTCGTCATGGTGCGCGAGGGAACCCGTGTACTCGACACGGCGCTCGACGAAATGACGACGGTGTTTGCAATCCCGCGCTGGAGGGCATTCCGGCACGTCATACTGCCGCAACTGGCGCCCTACATCGCGGCTGCTGCGCGATCCGGTCTTTCTCTAGTATGGAAGATTGTCCTGGTTGCCGAATTGCTCGGACGCCCAAACGGCGTTGGCTTCGAGATCGGCGTCGCCTTCCAGCTGTTCGACATCCCTCGTCTGCTTGCCTATTCGCTGACTTTCGCGGCGGTGGTGCTCGCCATCGAAACCGTCCTGGTACAGCCGTTTGAAACCCGGCTATCTAGGTGGCGGCCCCGTGCAGCTTGAGGTCGATATCGCACGCAAGGCGTTCACAAACGCGGCCGGCGAGCGGCACGACGTGCTCGCCGATTTCAACTTTGCGCTCGGCGCCGGAGAGGTTGCCGTGTTCGTCGGCCCATCCGGCTGCGGCAAAACCACCATGCTGAAGATCGTCGCCGGCCTCGACCACGACTATCAGGGCCGCGTCGCCTGTCCGGCAAGCGCACGGGTAGGCATGGTGTTTCAGGAGCCGCGGCTGCTGCCTTGGCGGTCGGTCGATGACAACGTGCGGCTTGCCGCGCCGAAGGCTAGCGATGAAAAGCTCTCCGCGCTATTCGCGGTTCTGGAACTGACCGCCCACCGCAACCATTTTCCCGGAGAACTATCCCTCGGCCTCGCCCGTCGGGTCGCGCTTGCCCGTGCGTTCGCGATCGAGCCGGATTTCCTCATCCTCGACGAACCGCTAGCATCGCTCGACGACGCCCTTGCCGCCCGCCTACGCGACCAGATAGCCACGTTGGTGGACAGCCGATCCGTGACGACACTGCTCGTCACCCACGACATGGACGATGCGATTCGCCTCGGCGACAGGGTGTTTCTGCTGTCGCCACGACCGGCGCGGATTCTCGCCGAACTGCCAATTCGCACACCACGCAACGCGCGCGGCGAAGCCGAGATCGCTGCGATCAAAGCAGAGATCGCACGGCGGACCAATGGCGATTGCGCGAAGGGAGATGTCTTATAGGCAGCGCTTGCGTCGCGTGTTAAAATACGTGTCGGAGGAGTTGGCCATGAAACGTGCGTTTGGAGGTGCAGCGCTCAGCCTTGGTCTTCTCGCCGTGACCGCGATGGCGCAGGACATGATGCGCGGCGTCGATCTGTCGTCGCCCGACATGGTCTCGGCCGAAATGACCCGCGCGGAAGTCGAAGCCGCGCTCATCATGGCGAGCGGCGCCGCGCCCGCCGATTTCACCGGAAAGAGGTTGTCCAGCCTCGACCTCTCCGGGCTCGACCTGTCTGGCGCGATTTTTCGCGCGGCACGGCTCAACAAGACCAAGCTTGCCGGCGCGAAGCTCGATCGTGCAATCCTCGACCAGGCATGGCTGCTCCAAGCGGACCTGACAGGCGCAAGCCTGAAGGGCGCGAATCTGTTCGCCTCGCAGATGCTCCGCGCCCGGCTCGACGGCGCCGATCTCTCTGGAGCGCGCGTTGCGGCCGACCTTACCGGCGCGAGCCTCGTCGGAGCCTCGATCGCCGGCGCGAACCTGGGCGCCGACATGCGCAACCAGTCGATGGGCCTCATGCGCGCGGTGCTGAAATCCGCCAATCTGGAGCGGCTGAATGCACGCGGCGCCGACCTGTCTCGCGTCGATCTCGAATTCGCTTCGCTGAAGGGCGCCGACCTGACAGGTGCTTCCCTCAAGAGCGCCCAGCTCGGGGGCGACAAGGCGAAAAATCGCGATCGTCTGATAAGGCAATGACGGCTCCAAGCGTTCCACCACGGGAGGATTGCCTGATGCGATGGATCCTGGCTTCGGTCGTGCTGTTGTTAGCGAGCGCCGGCGAACCTGCCGCGCAGGGCAAGGGCATCCGGTTCTGGAACCTGACCACCGCGACCATTTCCAGTTTTCAACTATCTCCTGCCGGGAAGGACACCTGGGGGCCTAACCAGACTTTGAACGACAAGGACAAAGAGGTCGACCACGACGAGCGCCTGCGCATCACGAGTGTCGAGCCGGGGCGTTACGACGCCAAAGTCGGTTATCGAGACTCAAAGCAATGCTTTGTGCGAGATATCGAGATCAAGGCCGATGCGGTGTTTTCGATCGCCGACAAGGATTTGAAGGACTGCAACAAGTAGCCTGCCGCGGCGTCGTCAAATCATGGGTCAGCCCGCGGGCGTTGCTCCGCGCGCATCTGCCTTGTCGTTGCTATGCGGATATTCGCAGCGCCAGCGCACCGCGTTCCATTTCGGATGCTCGCCAACCCACTGCGCAATGTAGGGCTGCGCAGCCATGACACACTGCTGCAACGAACCGCGCGAGGAAAAAACCAGGTGCGTCTCTTCGCAGGTAGTCGGCGCCAGAACGGCACATACGGTCACGATCAAGTCTATGGGATTCATGCCTGACATCCTTGCATCGTCAAGATCGCACAAGGAGCTACGGAACCGGCAGTGCGAAGAAATTAACCCCGAATATGAGCCGCGCCTGGTGACGCTCGAAATTGACGAGATCCAGTGCTGCGGTCGATCCGGCCGCTCGCCCCCAGGCCTGAGCGCTCCACGCAATCGTAAGCCTGGACCGCTCAGACAGCTGCAAGTATGCGGTCGGCCCAACGAACAGCGCCTGCCCGGCAAACTCTTCCAAACCGATACCCTCGTATTTCCTGAGGTAGCGCACTTCGCCGCCGACGAGGAAACCCGGGCGGATTTGCGCCATCACGGCGACCGCGCCCCCGGCCGTCGATTCCTGGTCGGCCAACCCCGTACCAGTGAAGCGGGTCCATTCCGGCTCGTAGAAGAGATTGAACGCAGCCACAACACGATTTGGAATCAATTCCCGGTCGAGCGCAAGCGTCAACTCAGTGCTGTATCTCCGAGCAAGGGCCGCCGTCATATCATCAATCCGGTCGGCATGGGTCTCCAGCGCGAAAGTCAGACCGAACGGCGCCGCATCCCGGTCCAAAAACCTGTAGCGCAAGTCAAGGGAAACGCCTTGCCAAGCCAATTGGCGGCGGTCCTCAAAACCGGCGATGCCGTTGATGTCATGAGACGCAAAGGCGCTTCCCACCTCGATCCTGAAATTATTGACGGGCACGAACTCCAATTCGAGTTCCTGGTTGATCGCCCGATATCTGCCGCCATTCTTGGAAAATCGTCCGGTGGTCTGGCTCTGGAATTCGCGTTCGCCGGCGGTGCCGACATCCGTACCGATCATGAAGCCGAACAGATGTTCAGTATCGATGCCTTCCGCATACACGCAGGCCGGGACCAGCGTCGATAAACACACGATCGCAGTCCGAAACACTGCAAGACCAAGAGGCATCCACAATCCGAGAACCGTTGATGAACGTAAAACGACAGCATCACTGACCGAGAATAATCCTATCACAATGCGAAGATCGATGGCGAGGCGCGGAAACGCTCGATTCGCCTGGACAACGCGGCCGGACCGGCTCCGACGTTGGACCCGGATTGGACGAATGACCCTGATGACTAGTTAGGACAGGTCGAACGGCAAAACTTGCCCTGCTCCATAAAAAACCGAAGAGCGCCGAAGCCTTCGACAGCCATTATTCTTTGCATTATTCTTTGGCTCAAATTCTTTGGCTCACACTCAGATGAGGGCTCTGAGCTTTACTCTTTCGACGCCAAAGACGTTTGAAGGGGGCATCACGGACACGCAGACGCTGCACGAGGCCGGCTGATTGATAAAGAGTTTGAGTGAGGCCAGCGCCTCGCAGAGGACAGACAGACGCCGCTGTTTTGACGTTCTGATCGGACGCCCTGCCGCGGCACGAAGCAAAAGCTCGCTTCTGGAGCCGGGCAGATCGCCCCTATGCAGTTTATTATTATTTGCGCGCGGCGCAGGCGTACATGTTGATTTCCATGCCCACAGGCACTTCGACAATTTTCGGAGTTTTCCAGGTCATTTGGGGCCTCCCGGGGATTATGGCTCGATGTTTGTGCCGGAGTGAAGTTAGGGCAACCTCGGACGTAACGCAAGTGCGGGCGCTACTACCGATTCCAAACTTCGACCTGCGGACTATCTCAACAATCGCAGGAGCGCCCTTCCGGCGCTGGTATTTAACTCCTTGGCATCCAAGGTTCCATCCTTATCCGGATTTGCCGCATTGAAGCGTTGCTCGACGACAGCAAGATATTCGTCTGCCGTCAGCGTTCCGTCGTGGTCAGGATCGGCAGCGGCGAACTCTTTGGGACTCAGTCTCCCTGCGAGTTCGTGCTTATCGAGAGTGCCGTCATGATCGCGGTCCAGGCGCGCGAACAAGGCGGACGCCGCCTTCTTCACTTCCGCAAGGTCGAGCGTTCCGTCGTTATCCGTATCGAACATTCGAATCGGATTGGTGCGGCGGGACCTTGCCAAGGCCGGCCGGCTTCCACCGGACAATATCGCAGTAGCCAATGTCAGCAGAATAGACCGGCGCGATATCATAACACCTCTCCTTCCGTTGAGGTTCCCGCGCCACCAATGGCCGGTGCGCGGCAGGTCGACCCAAAGTAGCGAACAGCCTCCGTGCTCGCCGCCGATGGGTTGACCGTGCTACGCGCCTGCCCGAACCCATTCGTTCGCGTATTCAACAGCCTTTTATCAGCCGACTGCGCTGAGGGCTCGACACCTTGAGCTTGCTGCGCCGCCGTAGGCTGGCCCTGCATCTGTTTTTGGACATCCTGCGAAGACGTTTCGACATCCCCAGCTGCACGATTCATCGTGCTGGTCGGCGGGTGCTCACTAACGTCCTTGCTGGCTCCCGTCGTCTGTCCGGTACTACCCACAGTGGGGCCGGAACCTGCGTCCTTTGCGCTCGCGGCCTTCCCGACGGTATCGCAAGGGCCGGCCTGCGCGGTGCCGGCGCTCAGAACTATAATGGCGCAGCCTGCGAGAATAAATCGTTTCGAGTTCATCTGCTCCTCCTTGTTTTCCGCTGCCGGTTTGAGGGGCGCCTTCGACGTACCCGGCGCAGACGAGAAACGGACCCGTGCGCCGCAGGTTCCGCGCCGGTGAAGGCCAATCTCGATATAATTCTAATAAGCTCTCTTACCGTTCGCGTCATAACCCTAGCTCAAAGGTTTGCAGGCCATCCATGCGACATCTACGCAAACAGTTACTCGTTTCATTGTTCGCAATTTTTCCGGCGTTACCGGCGTCCGCTCAAGACAGGCCGCCCGCCGGTGATCCGCCGACGCCAAACGCAGCGACCCAGCCTTTAAAGCTCCCTGAAGCGCTCACCGGTAAGGAGCGGCTCGGGAAGAAGTGGATGGATGAGCAGCGGATCGAAAATTGCAAGGTGCCGATCGACAAGCGGGGCACTAAGCCGCGACCCAGCATTTGCCCCCATGTTTCGATGGGGACTCTTCGGCCAGGCACGGAGAATCTGCATGTGTAAGAGCCACCGGGTCGGTCCAGGACTTCAGGCTTGCCTAATATCGACGTTTCTTATGGCACTTGCTTGCCCCGGGGCTCTCGCCCGCGAACTGTCCATCACACCTGCGACCATGGCTCGCATCGGCACGGTCGACGAACGTTTCCAATCCTATAATGTTGAAATGGTCGAAGTGACTGGCGGAAGGTTTTGGAAGCCGTACGGATCGAACACTTCGGATGTATATTCGGATTTATACGCGCACCGCGCGCCGATCGATTTAACTAACGCCCGATTACGAAGGCTCGCGGCGCCGTTGGCGCCTGCCTACGTTCGTGTCAGCGGAACCTGGGCAAACGCCACCTATTTTGCGGTTTCGGACAGCCCGCCGTCCGCGCCGCCCCCTGGGTTCAATGGGATTCTGAGTCACCAGCAATGGCGAGGCGTGGTCAATTTCTCGCAAGCAGTTGGGGCGCAGATTGTGACTTCATTCGCCATAAGCCCAGGCACCCGCGATGCGACCGGCGTCTGGACACCGGACCAGGCGCGTCACTTTCTCGCCTATACCCACTCGGTCGGGGGCACTATCGCAGCCGCGGAGTTCATGAACGAACCCAACCTTGCCGCGATGGGCGGCGCGCCGATAGGCTACGACGCGAGCGCATATGGAAGGGACTTCAGGATATTTCACTCGTTTATGAAGCAGACGACACCTGAAACGATAATCCTCGGTCCAGGCACAACCGGTGAAACTGCAATCGCGTCGAACCTGCTAGCCGCATCCGGGCCCGGCGTCGATGCGTTTTCATATCACTACTATGGGACATTGTCGGAACGCTGTAGCGGTAAGAGCACGCCGGAGGCGGCCCTTTCCGAAGATTGGCTTTCGCGCGCAGATCGGATCCTGAATTTTTATCAGACTCTTCGAGACCAGTTCGAGCCCGGCAAGCCGATCTGGCTTACTGAAACCGCGGATGCAGCGTGCGGTGGAAATCCCTCTGCCGTGACCTTCCTGGATACGTTCCGGTATCTCGATCAACTCGGGCGACTGGCAAGGGCTGGCGTTCAGGTCGTCATGCACAACACGCTGGCGGCGAGTGATTACGGCCTGCTCGACGAGAGGACGCTGGAACCCAGGCCGAAATATTGGGGCGCGTTGCTCTGGCGACAATTGATGGGAACCACGGTGCTCGACGCCGGTGTGCCGATACAATCAGGTCTTCTCGTCTACGCTCATTGCCAAAGAGGCACGCCAGGCGGCGTGGCTCTCCTGGTGATCAACCATGACCGCAACGCGCCGCACTCGCTCATGCTTCCAACGGCGGCGGTGCGTTACACACTGGACGCAGCGAGCTTGCTGGATGAGCGTGTGAGGCTGAACGGCCGCCCGCTGGCGCTGGGCCCGGGGGACGAGCTGCCACCGATCGCAGGCGCTCCGACGACCGCCAATACTGTGACGTTCAAGCAGGCCACAATTACCTTCCTGGCCATTCCGGCGGCGGGAAACAACGCTTGCCGATAACTGGCGTAGAACCTCTCCATGGGAAGCTATTCACTCACGGCTAGGTGCGGCGTCCATTCTATCCTTCTAAAAGCCGTCTCCTTATCTTGGCATAGGCTGGCCGCTGTGCCACCCTCATGGCCGGACATACTGCAACGAAGAAGCCTGCTCCAGGGAGAGACCGCCTTGTACCGCCATATCGTTTTTCTATGCTCGATCGTGGTCGCCCTACTGAGTACAGCGTCGGCTGCTCGCGCGGACGACTCCGAACGGTGCCAGGAGCTAGGTCGCCGGCTGGAAATTACCAAATCGCAAATCACTGCAATCGAAGTATCGCTGACACTGTTTTCGGCTGTTGACGGGAATTGCATCGCTTTGGCGACCGAACTGCTCGACCATGACGCGTCGGTCGACGCGCGCGACCGGTTTGGCGCCCGGCCACTCAGCCATGCCGCAAGATTCGGCCATCTCCCGATGGTTGATCTCCTGCTGGCGCGCGGCGCGCCGCTCAATGCCCAGAACCTTGCCGGCGCCACCGCGCTATTTTTTGCCGTCGAGGGCAACCATACCCCGGTCGCGCAGCGGCTTATCGAACGTGGCGCCGACGTGAATCTCGCCGGACGCAGTGGAGTTACTCCAGTTGCCGCCGCCGCGTACAGGGGCAACAATACCATTGTCGAAGATCTGCTCGTCCATGGCGCTGACGATCGAGCGCCTGATCAGACTGGCAAGCCGCCGATTGTCTACGCGGCGGCTGGCGCACGGTTTGACATCGTGAAGCGGTTGCTGGCGCGAAATCTCGATATTAATTCTCGCTACCCCAATGATCTCACCCTGCTGATGTGGGCGTCGGGTCCGGATGAAAAGGTCCCAGAAACTGAGGCGATCAAGGTTGTTTCATACCTGCTGGACGCAGGCGCGCATATCGATGATCGGGATGCCCGCGGCCGCACGGCACTTATGATTGCGGCCGAAGGCGGCCGTGCGGAGATCGCCAATTTATTGCTTGCACGAGGCGCCGATCCATCTCTCAAGGATAAGGCCGGCAAAAGTGCCGCAGACCTTACGGTGTTATCTTCGCTGCGCGAACGGCTGACGCTACCCTAAAGCGGCTCAGAGACCGGACAGATATTCCGCCAGCGCCGCAAGGTCTTCCGGAGCGGTAGCCAGCATCAAGTCGGACATGCCAGGATTATTGCCACGCGCGCGCGAACGAAAATCATCCATTGTTTTCGTCAGATATTCCCTGCTCATGCCCGCTAAACGCGGCACAGTTCCGTCGCCCTGAAATTGATCCAGATGGCAGCCGGTACAGCCGACCGAGCTGTTGGCGCGCAAGGCCCAATCTGCAATTTCCTTTGGCGCACGGGGTTGACCAAGATCAGGCCATGGCTTTTTCGAGAAATATTCCGCGATAGCCAGCATGTCCTCTCGTTCCATCGATGAAGCGATCGGTTGCATGATGTCATTCTTGCGGTCGCCCCGCTTGAAATCACGCAGCTGGATGTAGATGTAGCCCAGTTGTTGCCCCCAGATGGCAGGAATCGTCTTGTCGACCGGCTTGCCGTCCTCGCCGTGGCAGCCCGTGCAGGTCTGAGCCTTTTCTTCAATGCTTTGGGCGCTCGCGGGCACGGCGCGGATGCCGAACGCGATTGCAAGCGCAACAGCGCCAGAAATGCACCAGTTCAGTTTGCCGTACATCAATCCATTCCAATGAAGACCACTAATAAAAGCGGGACCGCAACCGGTCCCGCTTCACTGTTCGATGATCGCTTATGCGTTCAATTGAGCGAGAAAGCGATGATATTGTTGCCGCGGCGGAAATCGATTTGCGTGTTGCCTCCCGCGCCTACGACGACATATTGCTTGCCGTCGACCATGTAGGTGGAGGGCGGCGCGTTGACGCCGGCTCCGGCGCGGAAACTCCACAATTCCTTGCCGTTGGACGAATTATAGGCGGCGAACTTGCCGTTGCCTTCGCCCGTGAAAACAAGGCCGCCTGCGGTGGCGAGAATGCCGCCGATCATCGGTTCTGGCGTCTTGACCTGCCATTTGATCTTGCCGGTGTTGTAGTCAACGGCGGTAATGTTGCCCGACTGCGCCTCGCCCGGGATCGAGGTGAAAGCGCCGCCCAGCCACAACTTGCCGTTTGGATACGGTGAGCTCTCCACTCGGTAGGTCATGGGCTGATGAAGATTGATGGCATAGGCAAGCCCCTGCGACGGGTCAGTGGCGATCGGTGACCATTCGACACCGCCGTTTGCGCCGGGCAGCATTCGTGCGCCTTCTTTTGTGGGCAACACCCACATGTTCTCCTGCGGCACCATGGCCTCGGAGAAGCGGATCAGGCTGCAATCCTTGCGGTCGTGAACATAGATGTGACCGGTTTTGCCGGCATGGATTACGCCGGGAATGGTCTTGCCATCCTTACCCTTTACGTCCAGCAGCACTGGTGGGCTTGCCGCATCCAGGTCCCATACATCATGGGCAATATACTGAAAGTGACATAGGTATTTGCCCGTGTCGAGATCAAGCGAAACCAACGAGTTTGTATAAAGGTTGTCGCCGGGGCGGTTCGATCCATCCAGATCGGGCGATGGATTGCCAACGACAAAATAGATTCGGTTCGTCGCTAAATCGATGGCGGGATTTTGCCACACGCCGCCGCCCAGCCTTTGGTAGGGGTCGCCGGTTTTGGCGAGTTGATCCTTCTCAGCCTGGATATCGCGGTGCATGTCTCGGCCCGTGGCGTCTTTCGTCGCCCAGACACCGACTGTATTCTCCGGTATTGTATTGAACGTCCAAAGCAACTTGCCAGTCTTGGCATCGTAGGCCTTCACAAAGCCCCGGATGCCGTATTCGCCGCCGTTCGTCCCAATCAGAACCTTATCCTTGATCACCGTTGGAGCCATCGTCTCGCTGTATCCGAGCTCCGGATCCGCGATGTCGCTTTGCCAGGCGACATCGCCGGTTTTTGCGTTCAGTGCCACAAGCTTGGAATCAAGCGTGGCGAGGTAGACGAGGTCGCCGAGCACCTGGACACCGCGGTTATTGGGACCACAGCAATAGGTCGTCACCGGTCCCATCTTGTGCTTGTAGTGCCAAATTTCTGCGCCAGTCTTAGGGTC
>WNFQ01004096.1_pt1 | contig 10613 bp, 9 predicted proteins | sample 5400171 | NCBI WGS metagenome assembly WNFQ01 (sample SAMN13153356, study PRJNA577476) | soil metagenome | isolation source: 20 cm soil under Madrone tree | place: USA:California | collected 2016-06-14 | reverse complement strand
CGCATACGCAGTAGCAGCCGGGCCGGGGTCGTTTACCGGGGTGCGGGTGGGTCTGACTACCGTGAAGGCTTGGGCGGAGGTTTACGGGAAGCGGATCGTGGCGGTGTCGCGATTGGAAGCGCTGGCGGCAGAAGCGTCAGGGGGAAGACCTAGGGTGGCGGCATTTGCGAATGCACAACGCGGCCAGGTATTCGGGGCTGTTTATGAGCGCCGTGGGACCGGATTGGTACCGCTGGGTGAAGAGATGGTGGTTGCGCCAGGGAAATTTGTTGAATTGGCAGCAGAATTTGCAGGTGATGAAGGAATTTCCTGGGTGTCGACGGATGCGGAATGCGTTGTTTCTGAAGGGGCTTGGAAAGCGCGGGAGATGCGCGGCGAAAGAGTAGAGTGCGTTTCCAGTGTGCGCGCACCGATGATCGGGCGGATGGGATTGGCGGCATTGGCGGCGGGCCGGTTCACCGATGCGTTGGCGCTGGATGCGAATTACGTGCGGCGGCCGGACGCGGAAATTTTCTGGAAGGGGAACGCGGCGCATGGCCGCTGAGACGAAGCGCGAGCAGGCGGCAGCAACGATCCGCGCGTTTCTGCCCGCGGACGCGGCAGCGGTAACGGAGATTTTGAGGGGATCTCCGGAAGCCTCGCAATGGACAGAGTGGGGTTTTAAGGAGTTGCTGGGCTGGCGAGGCGTTGTCGCGCTAGTCAGCGAAGGCGACAGGAAAGTCATTGGTTTCATCATCGGGCGACAGGTGGGGGGAGAGGCCGAGATCTTAAACGCCGCCGTTGTTGTGACAAAGCGACGAAAGGGCGAAGGCGGGGCCCTACTGAAGGCAGCAATGGATGAATTCCGAGCACGGCAGGTAAGTCACGTGTTTTTAGAGGTTCGCGAGTCGAATGAAACGGGAATTGCGTTTTATCGAAAGCATGGCTTTTGCAAAACGGGGCGGCGCACGGGCTATTACCGCGATCCCGATGAGGCCGCGATTGTGATGGAGACGAAGCTCGCGGGCTAGGACTGAAATACAGTAAATACCCTCTTGACGCGGCAAGCCAGAGTGCTATCTTGCGTTTATGTAGTGCTCACATCCCATTCACGGAATCGTCAGGAGGAACGCATGGCAAGCGCGCAGCGGACACCTCGGGACATACCCTTCGAGGCAGACGCCGAGTATCAGCGTCTGGCAGAGCAGCACCGGCAATACGAAGCAGAACTGCAGAGAATCTCCAAGTCACCCTACCTGAATTCGGAAGACCTCCTGGAAGAAATCAAGCTGAAGAAGATGAAGCTCCACTGCAAAGATGAGATGGAGCGGATCGCTTCGCGTATCATACGCAGTCGTTCCAATTACACCCAATAACGGCATTGTGGCGGACGAAACTGTCGTAGAATGACCGTGCCTGCTCGCGGTGTGCCTGCCGTGCGCGGAAGTGTCGAGGTGTACTTCAGGAAGCATGGTCAAAGAAGGCTACTACTTTGGGCTGCCGCCGTTGTTGCTGGGCGGTGTAAGTTTTTTGCTGCATTGGTATGCGGCGGCTGTTGTCCTGGTATTGCTCGCCGCGTTTGTCTTCTCTTTCTTTCGCGATCCGGAGCGCGTGATTCCCACGGAACCTGGGGCGGTGGTATCTCCCGGCGACGGCCGCGTCGTGGTGGTCACGGATGAAGAAAACGCGGGAAGGCCGGGAAAGCGGGTGAGCATTTTTCTGGCCGTCTGGAACGTGCACGTGAACCGATCACCGGCTTCCGGAACGATTACGAAGATGGAATACCGCCCGGGGAAATTTCTGGCGGCGATGCGTGAACGGGCGTCGGTGGAAAACGAACAAAACGTGTTTACTCTCTCGACGGATGCCGGAGAAATGGTGTTCAAGCAGATTGCCGGACTGATCGCGCGAAGGGTTGTCTCGTGGAAGAAGCAGGGCGAAAAGGTGGCTCGCGGAGAGAGGATTGGGCTGGTACGATTCGGGTCGCGTGTGGACGTGTGGGTACCGAAAGAGGCAGAGATACTGGTTAAGCTGGGGGAGAATGTGAAAGGCGGATCCAGCGTGCTCGCCCGGTGGCCGGCGAAACCTGTGGCCGATAAATTGGATGGAATGGGTACAGCAGAGAGGGAAGGAAATCTAGCAGCGACGGGGAAGCGATCGTAGCCATGCCCGATCCCGAACAGCACGAGATACCATTCCAGGGGCGCCGAATCAAGAATCCCCGGCTGCGCAGGGGGATCTTTCTTCTGCCGAGTCTGTTTACGGTGGCGAATCTTCTGTGCGGGTATTATGCGGTGGTGGCGTCGCTGCTCGGCGGCAGAGACGATTTTGACCACGCGTCGAAGGCGATCGGTTTCGCGATTCTTTTTGATTCACTCGATGGGCGTGTGGCCCGGATGACGGGCACAAACACGGAATTTGGTGTGCAACTCGACTCGCTGGCCGACGTGGTGAGTTTCGGAATTGCGCCGGCGGTGATGGCGTACGCCTGGGGCGTGCGCAGCCTGCCGGGAGACGGGTCGGTTGCATTTCAACAAATTGGAGAGTTTGGCTGGGTTTGCTGCCTGGCGTTTTTGATTTGCTGCGCCTGGAGGCTGGCACGATTCAACGTGCAGGGCATGGCGCCGGGCGGATCGAAAAACTTTGTGGGCATGCCGACCCCGGCGGCAGCCGGGATGATTGCGGCACTGGTTCACGGCTTCAAGGAGCCCCTGCACGACTGGCGATGGTCGGTGGCCTGGTTCCTGCTGGCGGCTGGGCTGGGCGCCCTCATGACGAGCACGATCCGGTATTACAGCTTCAAGGATATTCCCTGGACCCGGAAGCAACCGTCGCTTTCGATTGTCATGCTCTGCCTGATGGTAGGAGTGATCTGGCGGTACTCTGAGTACGCATTGGTGATCCTAGCGAGCACGTATGCGGTGGCGGGCGTGGCGCTGCATCTGGTGCGCTTCGTGCGCCATCGTCTGGTTTCGCGGACCGCGTGATTCATGCCTTCGTTTGAACGGGATTCCAGCCGGATTGTGATTGCGGGCGCGTCTTCGCTGCTGGGCGTGGAGCTGAAGTCGCTGCTCCAAGAGAGCCGGTTCGCGGGCTGGGATTTGCGCCTGGTTGATGAGGGAGTTGCCGCGGGAACATTGACGGAAGCAGGCGGAGAACCAGCAGTTATACTGCCGGTGGAAGAAGGCAGCTTCGATTGCGCTCGCCTGATTTTCTTCACGGGATCACCGGAATTCAGCAGGGCAAATCTGAAGGCGGCGGCGCACACCGGGGCCAGCGTGATCGATCTTACTGGCGCTGCGCTCGAGGATGCCGACGACACGGCAGTGATCGCGTGGTTTCCCAAACTCGATTGGTTGCGGGGACAAGTATCCCCTACAGACGGAAAGCTCTTCGGCGTGCCTTCCGCGGCGGCCACTGCTACGTCGGGCCTTGCTCTGGCTCTTTCTAAGCTAGGGCTCCGGCATCTTGTCGTGGTTCACATGCATCCAGTATCAGAGGCCGGCCGGGCGGGTATCGAAGAGCTTGAAACCCAAACGGGGCAGTTGCTCTCGTTTCAAGCGGCTGGCCAGTCGGTTTTCGACGCCCAGGTAGCATTCAACATGCTGGATCGCTTCGGCGCTGGGAGCCGCCAGAAGCTACGAAGAATTGTCGAGCGTATGCGCCTGGAAGTTGAGGCCTGTGTGAGTAAAAAGGTTGCGCTTCCAGCGCTGCAAGTGCTGCACGCTCCAGTTTTCTATGGGGCAACTTTCAGTGCATGCGCGGCAGTGGACGTGCCTGACGGCCAGAGCATCGCTGAAGTTTGCAGAGAAGCAGAGTTCGTAATCGCCTCGGAAGACGACGGGGGACCCAGCAATGTCAGCGTGGCGGGCGAGAAGTCCATCCATCTCGCGGCTCCGGAGCAGGATTCGGGACGGCGCGACATTTGGTGGATCTGGGGAGCGGCGGATAATATTCGGTTGCCGGCGTGGAATGCCGTGAAGCTGGCGGAGAAATTGGTGCCATGAAGCGGTGGATTGCTCTTGCTGTGATGGGTGGCGCGGTGTGTTTAGCGGGTTGTGGCTACCACGTTGCGGGGCGGAGTAACTCGCTCCCGAAAAGCATTCACGTGATTGCGGTGCCGGCGCTGGAAAACAAGACGACCAGCTACCGCATTGAACAGAGATTGACGACCGCGACGGTGCATGAATTTTTAGCGAAGACCTCGTATCGAGTGGTGCCCGATCCGGCGAACGCGCATGCGGTGCTGCGTGGTAAGGTGCTTAGTTTGGAAGCGGTGCCGCTGCTGTTTGATACGGCGACGGGGCGCGCGACGACCATGCTGATCACCATGAGGTGCGAGATCACGTTCGAAGAGCGTGAGACAGGAAAGATTCTCTATCACACGGACAATTTTATTTTCCGCAACCAGTACGAAATTTCCACGAACGTGAACGACCCAATCAGCATTAAGAACTTTTTTGAAGAGCAAGACCCGGCACTGGAGCGCATGGCGCAGGACTTTGCGGCGCGGCTGGTGGCGGCGGTGACGGAGAACTATTGATGGCGCGGGTATCGCCGGAAGAATTGCTGGCGCGGCTGGAGAAGGGGAAGCCCATTCCGGCAATTCTCCTGCTGGGGGAAGAACCGTACCTTCGCGACGCCTGCCGAACAGAATTGATCGAGAGATTCGTGCCGGAAGCGTCGCGGACCTGGGCGGTGTCGCGGTATTCGGCAGAGCGCGGCGAAACGCGGGCGGCGTTCGAACAGGCGCAGACGCTTCCCATGCTTTCGCCGCAACAGGTGGTTTTCCTCGAGGACGTGGAAGCAATCGAGAAGCTCGGCGAGAAAAACCGGGACGAGGCCGTGGCGCAGCTCGACGCGTACCTCGAAGATCCCGCGCCATTCACGGTGCTGGTGGCGGAAGCGACGAGCCTGGATCAACGCATGAAATTGGGGAAGCTGCTGGCGGAGAAAACGCTGGTGGTGGAATGCGGGCTTGGCGAAAACGCCGGGGAACGGCGAGCGGCGGCCGTGGCGCTAGCGCGGACGATTGGGAAAGAGCAAGGAGTGGAATTCGAAAAGGGCGCCGCGGAAGATTTGGCGGAGTTCGTGGCGGTAGACTTGATGCGGCTGAAAACGGAGATCGACAAGCTGGCGACGTACGTGGCAGAAAAAAAAGTGATCGGGCGCACGGACGTGAGCGCGCTGGTGATTTCGGAGAAGACGACGACGGTTTGGGAATTAGCGGACATGCTGGCGTCGCGACAGCCTAGGAAAGCGCTGGAATTTCTTGACCGCTTGCTGCGAGATGGGGAAGAGCCGCTGCCGATGCTGGGCGCGATGACGTGGATGTATCGCAAGCTGATCGAGGCGAGCGAAGTGAAGGGTGTGACCAATGGATGGCAGGCGGCACGAGCGCTGGGGATGCGGCCGGAGCAGGCGGAGCTGGCGTTACAGAACGCGCGCAAGATTTCGAAGTCGCGACTGCTCCGTGGATTGCGCGCATTGCAGAAGGCGGATGATCGGCTCAAACGCGGCGGGGAAGATGCGCGTGCGGTGATGGAGTTCTTGGTGACGGAGTTAACGAGGCCCGAGGCGCAAGCGGCGGGAAGATAAAGAAAAGAACAACCCAGAGGTCACGGAGAACACAGAGTTTACAGTGCCGCATAGCGCTATCCGGACTGGATACGTCAAGACTCACGCGAAATTGCCTACCCACCGAACAATCGCGGCATACACACGACATTAAAAAATATTTGCGGATTATTCATTTTCGGAAGAAGCTTCTGAAACAAAGCCCGCCTAACGTGGCATCCCCCAGCCGAACGACCTGAAAAGGGAATGATGCTTAGGATCCACTCGACTTAAGACCCGAAATCTGCAGGGCAAACAGGAGGTAACAAATGTTGGGAAATGGCCGAACCCGCCGGCCGCGGGTGCGCTTGTCTGCGCTCGCGCTGGCGATCTCTACTGCTATCAGTATCGGTGCTGTGATTTCCGCCAAGGCGGATAACGACGGTCTAAAGAAAGGGACATTCGTTCCAACGGGTGTGCGCATCACGCCCTCGGCTGCCCCCGGATCGTCTTTCCAGGCATTGAATCCGGGATTGTCTTTCGATCCGAACTTTACCGTCGGACAGGCGGTGACCACGGCAACCAGTCCCGACGGAAACACGCTGCTCATACTTACGAGCGGCTACAACAGCCAGAATTTCACGTCAGGGCCGAACAAGGGCAACACCAATCCCGATGAATCCAACGAATACATTTTTGTCTTTGATATTTCCGGCGGGAAGCCGCTACAAACACAAGTACTTCAAGTGCCTAACGCTTTTGACGGGCTCGCCTTCAATCCAAGCGGAAAAGAGTTTTACGTCAGTGGCGGGCCGGACGACAACGTTCACTTCTACGATTGGAACGGAAGCAGCTGGGCCGAGAGCGGTGCTCCGGTAAAGCTAGGCCATCCCGCGGCTTTGGCTCTAGGGACAATCACGCCGGGTGCGATGGGCCTGGCAGTGACCGCAGACGGCAAGCGGCTGGTGGTGGCGAATTACGAGAACGATTCCATCAGTCTGCTGGACATCGCCGGGTGTAAAGTTCTGGCCGAATTGGACCTTCGTCCTGGCAACGGCGTGGCGGGAGGAGAATACCCGGTGTGGGTGGCCGTCCAGGGTAGTTCCACGGCGTTCGTTTCGAGTGCGCGTGACCGCGAAATCTTGGTCGTGGACATATCCACCAATTCGCCGGCGATTACGAACCGCATTTCCGTGAAAGGCCAGCCGACGCGCATTGCACTCAATCCCCAGCAGACAAGACTCTATGTAGCGGAATCCAGCAGCGACTCCGTAGCTGTCATAAACACCAAGACAGACCAAATCATCGAGGAGATTGGCACGACCGCGCCAAACTCCGTTTTCCCGAACAACAATGGAGTTAAGGGGAGCAGCCCGAACAGCGTCGCCGTGTCGGCCGACGGCCAATTCCTGTACGTAACCAATGGCGGGGCCAATTCGGTGGCCGTCATTCATCTCGCCCATGGCGGCGATGAAGAGAGCGCAGGCGGCTCCGGCGGCGGAAGCGAATTGCTGGGGTTGATTCCGACCGGCTGGTATCCGAATTCCGTCAGCGTGAGCGCCGATGGCGCGAAGCTCTATGTCGTCAACGGCAAGAGCAACACCGGGCCAGTGCCGCAGAATTGCACGGATGTCGCGGGGGCCACGAAGGGAGATTTTTCTGCCTGCGGTGCTGCGAATCAATACGTTTGGCAATTGACCAAGGCGGGATTCCTGACGCTGCCGGTGCCGCGTGGAGAAGCCTTGGAAGAACTAACCGCACAGGTGGCGCAGAACAACAACTATAGTGCACAGCAAAATGTTGCTGATGCGGACATGATGGGCTTCCTTCATGGAAAGATCCAGCACGTCATTTACATCGTTAAAGAGAATCGCACCTACGATCAGATTTTAGGCGACCTCCGCAAAGGCAACGGCGATCCATCGATCGTGGTTTACCCACAGCCGCTGACGCCGAACCTTCACGCGCTGGCGAACAACTTCGTCGATTTGGACAATTTCTACGACAGCGGCGAAGTGAGCGGCGATGGCTGGAACTGGTCGACCTCCGCGCGCGCCGCAGACACCATTGAAAAGACCGAGCCTATCAACTACGCAGGCCGCGGCTTGAACTACGACTATGAGGGCACGAACCGCAACGTGAACGTGGGCTTTGCCACACCGCAAGAACGCGCCGCAGCGTTCCCGGCGTACAACAGCTTGCCCCCAAGCGTGCAGAAAAATCTCTTGCTGGGCACGGCGGACGTTTCTGCTCCAGATAGCCCGGAAGGGGAAGAGGGTGCCGGGTATCTGTGGGATTCCGCGCTGCGTGCGGGATTGAATGTGCGCAACTATGGCTTCTTTATCGATCTGGGGCCGTACAGCGTTCCTGCTTCCCTCGGAGGCATCCCGGCGACGATCCGGCATCCGTTTGATTCCAACACTCCAGTTTCCGTCACTACTAAAGGAGCGCTGCGTCCGGTCACCGATCAGTTCTTCCGCGGATACGACAATAAATTCCCCGACTTCTATCGCGTGGATGAATGGGCGCGGGAATTCGACCACTTCGAGGCGAACGGCGACATGCCGAACCTGGAGTTCGTGCGTGTGATGCACGATCACACCGGGAGCTTCGGCTCGGCAATCGACGGCGTGAACACGCCGGAGATTCAGACGGCCGACAATGACTATGCCGTGGGGCGCATCGTGGAGAAGGTGGCCAAGAGCAAGCGCTACAGCGGCAACACGCTGGTGTTCGTGGTGGAAGACGACGCACAGGACGGACCGGATCACGTGGACGCGCATCGCAGCATCGCGTTCGTGGCTGGGCCGTACGTGAAGCAAGGCGCGGTGGTCTCCAACAAATACACAACCGTCAGCATGGTGGCCACCATCATCGACATCCTCGGGATCGAACACCTGGGCACGTTTGATGCTCTGGATCGTCCCATGACCGATGCCTTCTCGAAAACGGCCAAGAAGTGGGATTTCAACTCCATCGTGCCGGACATCCTGCGCACCACGCAGCTGCCCTTGCCGATGGCGACGGCGAAAAACACGCTGAAGAAGAATGCGCTGTCCGCATTCTATGCAAGACCCACTCACGACGCAGCCTATTGGGAGGCGAAGACGGAAGGCTTCGACTTCAGCCGCGAAGATCGCGTGGACGCTGCGAAATACAACCTCATCCAGTGGCAGGGATTGGTCGGCGAAAACGTCCCCTATCCCACCTTGCGCGACCGGCGCGACCTTAGTAAGAACCGTGAAGCGTTGCTCAGGCAATGGCGCGCATCGCGGCTCGTAACCTTGACGGAGAGTTCATCCACCACTCGAGCCGGCGGCGGGAACTAGAGCCGTTCACAATCGTCGTTCGGTCGGTCGAACGGGGAACCTGTGGGGTTCCCCGTTTGATGGCCTCCGATCACACCGTAGGTCATCGCATTCTAAATCAAGTATTCAGAATGGGGGAGTATGGACCGTAGCGCGTTCTTCCGAAGGGCGATTTTCGCCGCTGGCATGTTCGCAATTCTCCCGTGCGTGCTCCTCGCCCAGGAACATTCCGCTGAAGAAGCAAGATCGAGCGAGCCCCCGCCGGGTGTTTCCGTGCTCCACGCGGAGACCGAATCGCTACTGCGTGTGGACTTCCCGGGCCTCAAGAGTTGGAGGCACGTCGGGAAGGGAGCCGCGCTCGAAGGCCGCCTCTCGCTGCCCCTCTACGTCGGCGAACGCATTGTAGCGCCCGCCGACAGCAAGATTCGGGTCACTGTAAAGTCAATCGAGAAAGTCCGCGAGGATTTGGGATTCTGGCGGAAGACCGGACGCACGATTGTTCGCGCGTTCACTCCGCTGGAGACGAGCCGCCCAACCGAGTATCAGCTCGAATTGAGCGCCGCGGACCTGCTGCTGGCCACGGGCGAAGTGCTGCCGTTGGACGCGTGCGTTCTGCGCGCCAGCTCCGGAGTGATGGTAGAGCCGAAGGCCAAATCGTTGCAGACGCCAGGTGCAGCGCGAGAGAAAAGCAAAGCGTCCGGGAAACTCCTGATGGCGCTGCGCCAGGAAACAATGGTTCCTTTCCCGGCTCAGCCAATCGTCGCGCCAGTGGCCGCGTCGGGAGAGCAGCGTGTGGCGCGAGCCTACTTGCTCACCGCGCTCCGCGCCTCCCAGAATCACGAGGGCGACACATTCCGGGGCCAACTGGCGGAACCCGTGGCGGTTGCCGGCCGCATGTTCGCACCGGGCACGTTAGTGGAGGGCACGGTCGTGCGCAGCGTTGCACCTAAAATGCTGAGCCGCGCGGGGAGGCTCTATCTTCGCGTTGATCGCATATTGCCCCGTGACGGAGAGCCTCTTCGCGTCGGCGGCTCGATGAGCGCGGCGGAAGCCGATGCGCAAGCTCGCTTCGCCCTGGACGAAGAAGGCACGCTGCATGGCCGCAAGCCCGGGATGGTGAATGGGTTGGTCGACTTGGGTTACGCGTGCGCCCTTGGAAAGGTCTCCGATGATATTGCCGAGACTTCCATTCGCGCGATCGGAGCGTCAATGAGTAATGCAGCGGTCGCAAACGCCGCGAGGTACGCGGGTCTCGGAACCGCGGTGGCATTCCTCCTTGCGCGGCATGGCCGAGACGTTTACCTGGCGAAATATTCTCTGATTGAGTTCGAGCTTGGCCGGGTGAGTAAGGCTGCTTCGACCGCGAACCGCGACTGATCCGGAGAGCCATCCGCATTGATAAATGCGAACGCAGAACGGTTCCCGCGTCCTACAGGACGTCCCTAACGGCAATTTCGTAGTGACGGACGCGACGGTCGAAATCGGTGAGCAGGGCGTGAGCCCGGTCAGCGACGACGGCGGCTTCAGGGTCGAGGCCTGCGAAGTTGCGGATGGCTTCGAGGGAACGCCACGTGGTTTCGACGAGGATCTCGATTTCGCTTTCCAGGCGGCGAAGGGAAACGGTGGCTCCCAGGTAGCCGGAGACGCGGCGGAGCTCGGGCAGAACATTTGTGGAAAAATGTTCGAGATATTTGGGCAACTGTGCTTCGGTTGTGCGGGCTGACCAGCGACGCAAGATGGTCCCTGATGCCGGGCCCGAGGAGGCGGAGG
>WNFQ01004095.1_pt1 | contig 10615 bp, 7 predicted proteins | sample 5400171 | NCBI WGS metagenome assembly WNFQ01 (sample SAMN13153356, study PRJNA577476) | soil metagenome | isolation source: 20 cm soil under Madrone tree | place: USA:California | collected 2016-06-14 | reverse complement strand
GGCTCATGGCCGTCACGCTTCGAATGCCCCACGCATACGCAAGAATCGCCGGCGCCACCCCAAAACTGACGACATCCGCCAGCGAGTCGAACTGCACTCCAAACTCCGTGTTCGTCCCCGTCATTCGAGCGACTCGGCCGTCCAGCGAATCAAACAAAATCGCCAGTCCAATCGCCTTCGCTGCATGGTTAAAATCATCCGGCGTCCCCACCAGCGACGCGACGATGGCGTAATAGCCGCACAGCAGGTTCGCGGACGTGAATGCCGCGGGAATCAGAAAAATCCCCCGCCGCAACCTCGGATTCTTGATGCGCCGCTGCTGAAACGGCATTTCGTGTTGCTCGGGCTCGGCCATGGTTACGATCGCTTCCCTGTCGCTGTCAGATTTGCGTCCGCTTCGGCCGAACTTGTTTCAGCCGACTTGCTCTTGGCGGGTTTCCCCGTCCACCGAGCCAGAACACTGGAGCCGCCTTTCACGTTCTGCCCCAGCTTGACCAGGATTTCTGCATCTTTTGGCAGCCACACGTCCACGCGCGAGCCAAACCGGACCAATCCAATCCGTTCTCCGCGAAGCACCTTGTCACCCGCCTTCTTCGACGAGACTACTCTTCGCGCAATCAGCCCCGCAATCTGCTTGAACACCATTTCTCCCGCGTCGGTCGAAAGCGTAAACACGTTTTGCTCATTCTCGATGGAAGCCCGTTCGCGCATCGCCGCCAAAAATCTCCCCGGCCGATATTCCATCTTTGAAATGGTTCCTTCGGCGGGCGAGCGATTCACATGTACGTTCCAAATGGCGAGAAAAATGCTGATGCGCTTTCCCGGACGCCCCGCGTACTCCTCATCGGTCACCACCACCACGCGGCCATCCCCAGGGGACACCACCGCTCCCGGCTCTGCTGGAATCACCCGCTCCGGATCCCGAAAGAAGGAAAAAACGAATAGCGTCAGAAGCAGCAGGACAACCGCCGCCGCATTCCAATGCAGCAGGAAGAAAACACCGCCCAGCACCAGCGGCGGCACTCCAAAGTAGTAGCCTTCCTTGACCATGCTTGCGGAATGGACCTCGGCACTTTCGCGCTCCGCTTGCCCACCGCGAGCGCGCATGGTCATTCTACGACAGAATCGCCTGCGCGCCTGTCGTTATTGGCTGTAATTGGCCCGCGAGCGTTGGATACGCGCGGCAATCCGCTCCATCTCATCCTTGCAGTGGAGCTTCATCTTTTTCAGCTTGATTTCTTCCAGGAGGTCTTCCGAATTCAGGTAGGGCGACTTGGAGATTTGCTGCAGTTCCGCTTCGTATTGCTGGTGCTGCTGTGCCAGACGCTGATACTCGGCGTCTGTTTCAAAGAGTATGTCCCGAGGTGCCCGCTGCGCAGTTGCCATGCGTTCCTCCTGACGACCGCCGTGAATGGGATGTGAGTACTACATGAACGCAAGATAGCACGTTGTCGCCCCACGTCAAGTGGCAACCAGTAGTATTTCCGTCCTAGTGCGTCCGTTACTCGCGTGGACGCTTGCTTGCATCCAACTGAATTTCTTCCGAGTCTATTCCCGCCCATGGGGCATTGGCGCTTTGTTTTCCGCGCCGCTGAGTCTATAATCAGATCAAGATCGGAGTTCGCCTCGCCCGCCCTATGGAATGCCCAGTCTGCACGACAGAAAACTCAGCTGTCGCCTCGCGCTGTGGAAAGTGCCATACACCCCTGCCCGGCGCCGATTCGCCGGAAACACTAAATGACACGGGCAAGGCGTGGTCGCAAGCGGTAAGCCCGCAAAAAGCGAAAGTAGCGGCCGCTCGGGACGATTTTGAACCTGGGACCGTTCTGGCTGGCCGATACGAGATCATTGCGTTGCTGGGCCAAGGCGGCATGGGCGCCGTCTACAAGGCACGAGACACGGAACTCGACCGGTTTGTCGCCCTCAAGCTCATCCGGCCTGAACTCGCCAGAAACCCGGAAATCCTAAGACGTTTCAAGCAGGAACTGATTCTTGCGCGTCAGGTCACGCACAAAAACGTCATTCGAATTTTTGACCTGGGACAAGCCGACGGATTCAAGTTCATCACCATGGATTTCGTCGAAGGCCAGGATCTCCATCGCTTGCTGCTCGAAAAGGGCAAGTTTCCGCCCGAGCAAGCTGCTCGCATCATGCTGCAAATTTGCCGGGCTCTGGAAGCCGCCCATGCCGAGGGTGTGATCCACCGCGATTTAAAGCCGCAGAACATCATGTTGGATGCAAGTGGGCGAGTGTACGTAATGGATTTCGGTATAGCGCGTTCCGCCTACCTTCCGGGAATGACCCAGACGGGAGCGCTGATCGGCACGCCGGAATATATGTCTCCGGAGCAAGGGCGCGGCGAGAAGCTCACGGAACGTTCGGATCTCTTTTCATTGGGAATCATTTTCTATGAGCTGCTAACCGGCAAGTCGCCCTACTACTCGGATACTCCTCTCGCGACCTTGTGGAAGCGCATGCAGGAGAAAGCCACACCTCCTGCAGTCGTGGATCCCACGCTGCCGCAAGCACTGAGCAGCATTGTGGTGAAAGCCCTTGAGATCGAACCCGAGAAGAGATTCGCGAGCGCCCTGGAAATGGCGCAACAATTGGAAATATGGCTAGGTCCTTCGGCGGGAAGCTCGACGATCTTTCTTCCTGCGCCGCGGATCAGCGCATACTGGAAGTGGGCATCGGCGGCCCTCGCGATATTGCTCGTAGCGGCGGTGATTGGATTTCGACTGAAAGGCCCATTCAGGCCGAAAGTCGCGCACACCCCCGTTAGCGTTCTTGTGGCAGACTTCACGAACCATACGGGCGATCCCATCTTCGACGGCACCCTGGAGCCGATGTTCAACCTCGCCCTGGAAGGAGCCAGCTTCATTAATGCCTTCAACCGCGGGAATGCCCGCAAGCTTGCTGGGCAACTTCCGCACCCCACCGGCAAACTCGACGAGCAGCCGGCGCGGCTGGTCGCGGTCAGCCAAGGCATCGGCGCAGTCGTCACCGGTGAGCTTAGCCGGCGCGGCGACAAATACAGCCTTTCGGCAACAGCGCTGGACGCGGCAAGCGGCAACGTTATCGCCAAGGCGGAGGTCACCGCGGGGAATAAAGACGAAGTTCTCCTCACTATCCCTAAGCTGTTGGCTCCCATTCGCAAGGCGTTGGGCGACACCACGCCGGAATCGGTCCAACTGCAGGCTGCGGGAGGAGCGTTTACTGCTGCCTCGCTGGAGGCCGTACACGACTACGGCGTTGGCATGGAACAGCAATTCGCGGGGAACATAGAGGGCGCTTTGCAGTCCTTTTCTAAAGCCGCGGAGCTGGACCCGAACTTCGCCCGTGCCTACGCCGGCATGGCCGCCACATCTCGAGGGTTGGGCCACGCACAGGATGCCGAGAAGTACATCAAGCAGGCGATGGAACACGTCGATCGTATGACGGAACGCGAGCGCTATCGCATACGGGGACTTTACTACCTGCACGCCGGCGACTTCCCAAAATGCATTGAGGAATACGGTTCACTGCTCAAGCTGTATCCGTCCGACAATCTCGCGCACATGAACGTCGCAATTTGTTATAGCGAGTTGCGAAATTTCCCCAAAGCGGCCGAGGAGTTTCGGCGAGCGGTCGAGATTTACCCTAACGCCGCAATACCGCGGATGGATCTCTCGATTGCCGCTTCTTATTCGGGGGACTTTGGGACGGCCGAGCAACAGGCGCGGGCGGTACTTCAACTCAATCCCTCCTATGAAACAGCCTATTTCGCTCTTGCTTATGCCCAATTGGGGCAGGGACAGTTGGATCGGGCCGCTGAGACTTACGAGAAGCTAAAGAAGCTGAGCCCTATGGGCGCCTCCATGGGCGCCTCAGGCCTCGCTGATTTAGCTCTCTACGAGGGCCGTTTCTCGGATGCCGTGCGAATGCTCGAAAATGGTGCGAGCGCCGACTTGGCGGCCAAGAATTCACGTGCGGCCGAGAAATTTGCCGCGCTCGCTTATACCCAGCTTTCGTGGGGACACAACCGACAGGCTCTCGAAGCCGCTAAGCGCGCCCTGTCAAACACTAAAAAGGTGAACGTCCGGTTCCTCATGGCACGGATTTTGGTTGAAACCGGAGAGGCAGCAACAGCGCGTGCACTGGCCGCCGGGCTTACTTCCGAGTTGAGTCCCGAGGCGCAGGCCGATGCTAAGTTGCTTGAGGGTGAAGCCGCCCTCAAGGCAAAGGACGCGGCCAAGGCGATTCAGTTATTCACCGACGCCAATAAGGTGCTGGATACGTGGATGGGACGGTTTGACCTTGGACGAGCCTACCTGGAAGCCGGGCTCTACGTGCAAGCCGATTCCGAATTCGACCAATGCGTCATAAGGCGCGGCGAAGCCTTGGAGCTGTATGATGGCCCCACCTACGGCTATTTTCCGACCGTCTATTACTATCTGGGCCGCACGGAGGAAGGACTGGGCAGTTCCGGGGCTGCCAATTCCTATGCGAGATTCGTGTCCGTCCAAGTCAAAGGGGACGACGGCCCGCTCTTCCAAGACGCAAAAAAACGCCTCGCCGAGATGAACAAGAGGTAGGAGCGAATCAGCAAATCTCGTCCCGTAGAAGCACGGACTGTCAGTTGTCGCCTCGCGCAGTAAATGCGCAGGAAAAAAATACTGGCGGGACAGTTGGCGTTAACCGCGCGCTCTTGTCGGCGACACCGGAAGCGCAGGGGTTTTTAGTCCCGACCCGCTCGGCGTGAATTCGTCTTCGGACCTCCAAAGAATGTGGGCCGCTGCCAAGCGGCCCGCCGCCGTGAGACGCTCCTCAGAATTTCACGAATATGGTCTTCGGGGCCGACGGGCCGCTCTGAGCCCCTTGCTTGTTCTTATCCGTCACGAAGTACGTATAGGTCGTGTTGTTCTTGACATTGGGGTCGGTGAACGTCGTCAATGGCGGCGTGCCCGTTAGTGTTTTAATGTCGGTGAACTGCGCCAGGTTCGCAAGCACGCTAGCGAGCGTGGGGAAGGAGCCCGTGGCGCGCCAGATGTCATACCTGCGAACCTGACACAGCTCGGGCGGCGTCCAATTTAGGACGACACTCTTGCTGCCCGGAACTGCCGTCAGCCCCGTGGGCGGATCGGCGGTGGAGCAGGCTCCCTCCACATCCTGTTCGGTTCCACCTCCCGCGCTGTAGAGACTTCCACCGCCAGGGGCGAACAGGCTTCCACCACCAGGGGCGAACAGGCTTCCACCCCCTGCGCCGTAGAGACTTCCACCGCCTGGGGCGAACAGGCTTCCACCCCCAGGGGCGAAGAGGCTTCCACCACCAGGGGCGAAGAGGCTTCCACCACCAGGGGCGAAGAGGCTTCCGCCGCCGCCCGAGAACGCGAATGAACTTGCCCTCGCGCCGATTTGGCGCAGATCGAAATTTACCCAGTCATTGAACCCCTGCATATCATTGAATGTTGACAACGGGGAAGGATCTGGGGAACTTGAGGTGCTGCCGTTGAAATTCACGTCTTGCCAGCCGACCGGCCCAAGCATGTCATATACAAGGTTATTGTTCCAATCAATTGGGGCGAAGAAAGTGCTGCCGTCAACGCGGACGGCTGGTGGTTCACTGTTCCCGATGGGCGAACCATCGCAGTGAAGGGTAGCGAACCGCCCACCCGTGGTGTTCTGCAGTTGCGTGTCAAGCGCATTGGGCGGCGCATACCACCGCGTGAAATGAGCAGCCGACTGAAGGGGATTCGGAAACAGGTCCAAGCCTACCCCATTCATCTCGTTTAGGGCTTTTTCATCCAGACTCGGCAACGTTCGCCCGGAATAGCCAATTCCTCCATCGGGGAAACCCCGGACCTGGAAAAGATAATTCATCGTACTAAGGAATCCGGGGTTGCAGTTCAAGCCATAGGCCGGCGCGAAAAATGGAGCGTTATTGGCCTGCTGTCCCGCAAGGGGGGCGATCGTGACCACAGTGCCATTGGGGCTGCTAGGTGTGGGATAGAACGTACCCCCGTGCGTGAGGGTGAGCGTATGCCCCAGTTCATGCAGCAGCGTCCCAGCCTGCGCCGTGACGGTCCCCACTTGATTGAGGCAATACGTTTGGCCAGTTACGAACCCGGTAGGACCGGGAACTGCTTGGCAGCCGGAAACGTCATCCGCTGGCCACCCCCCAAACATCTCCGCCGTGTCAGCGCCACCGACGTCAGAGTAGCCGGAGGCACTCGTCGGTCCTCCGAACGCTAGCCCCAGTTGCGGCTCGCTGAAAAAGTCGTAAGTTCCGTCCGCCACGCCAGCCGTCTGGATGGTGAACGTTGTCTTGAACATAGTGCCGTCAGGCGTGGTCGATGGAGAACCGACGAACTTGTAAGTTCCGTTCAGAGCTGCATTCTGGGCCTGGAGCGCTCCTCCCACAGTGACCCGGTCGCAATTGGCATCGCTGCACGCAACATCCCCGGGCTTCAAGAGCGACGGAGGAGTTATGAGCTTTACCGTTCCCACGTTGCTGCTAACCATAATGGAGTCCAACGTGGCGATCCCGCTGCCCGCCAAGCTTGGCGCCTTACCCGCAGCGGTCCAGTAGGTCCTTGGTGACCCTAAGAGGTGGCCGAAAAGCACGTAATGGTAGCTTAATGCTCGCCCAGGTTGGAAGTTCCCCAGCAGAGGTACGGGGGGAATACTGGTCGGGTTGGGCACCGTGTTCCTAACGACCAAAAGGCCTCCCTTCCAACCAACCGTCGCCGGAGCCGGAACCAGCGGCTGACTTGGAAATTGGCAAAGCGTTGGCGTCTCTTTGCACACCAAGAGGCCCTCGGAAATAGCGTTTCCACCCGCTCCGGGAAAAGTCGGCACTCCTGACGGCGGCTGGGGAACCGGGTAGGTAATCACGTACTGATCATCTTGGTAGATGCCTGGGCCGAGATCGAAATGCACGTTGCTACCTTGGCAGAGGAGAGTAACTGGGTTACGGCGGCATAAGGCATTGCCTACCATGTCTAAAGCCGCCTGTTTGGGCAGGTGGGAATGTGCATAGGTTGAAGCACTAAGGTCGCCGTTGCTGAGCCAATCGATTTCAACAAAGAGATCTTTCTGCCCGAGGGTTGCCCCGGGAAGGCTGACCCACTGATTGCTTAGGGCGTCGATGTAGCCTTGGTTCTGCTTCCACACATCGAGCAGTCCATCGTCGTTAGAGTTCTGAACCGTGGTGCTGAAGATCACTGCGCCCCAGTCCACGCAGCCGGAGCCGGAGCCATTTGGCGTGACGGAAGTCGTTGCCGAAGAAACGTTGCCCAGCACTGCCCCCGTTGGAACAGACCAAGTCGGATTGTCCCAGGAGCCGCCACCGGTGGGGGAGATCAAGTTTTGGTTATAGATTCCGGGGAACGGCGGGAGGGTCCCGTAGAGAGAGAGAAGTGGTGCGCCGTTCAGCGATACACTTTCGGACTTATTCGGTTGGCCATTGCCTACTATGTGGGTGAGCTTGGCAATCGGGGTTGCGGCAGCCTGATAGAACCCTTGCATCGTCTGGCTCATGGTTGAGGAGCTATTGTTTGGCGCAGCGGCCCCGTCGTAGAGGACAATCGCGTTCAGTGGAACTGCCGGCGACTGGACCCGGTATATGATTACAAGACTCGCGCCCAAGGTAAAAGGAACCCCAGCGCCATTGGTTCCGCTATCGCGCAGCCTTACTACATGAGGGGTGCTAGGTGAGGTAGTGTTAGTGTTAGCTTGAATCTTGCCGTTCGCATCCAGGGGCAGAAACGGACGAACATCCGCACGATAGGCAACCATAGTCTTTGACCCCTGCGCTGAACCCGAGCAGCCACCTGTGCTCCAGGATGTGGGAGCATTGGGGTTGCCTAGCTTCGTTCCGGCGATTGGGTAACCATTGAAAAATCCCTGCTGCCCAGTTGCGGCTCCCGGGAGCGATGATTCGACGGTTTCCCAGTAGAGGAAGGCCGCGACGATATCGGCTCCCGCAGGCACACCCGTCGAGGGAACGGAATTCTGATCGGGAATACTGATGTTTCCAGTCGCGAAGCCCGTTGCGTTGCCCAAGCCTCGCAAGCCCACGCCGCCGACGACGTAATCGCCGGTGACAAAATAGTTGTTCGATAACGTTAATTGGTTAGTTGCATTTTGCGCTAGCCCTGGTTGGGCAAACACTAACAGTAACCCTAATGCCCATGCCACCGTCGCCGGCACTAGCCGACGCCCCCAAGAAATTGTGCCCAGTGTAGGAATCGCATTCTGCATAATTAGCCTCTCACACCACGAATTTTGGAAGGCGGGTGTCGACGCTCAGTTCTCCGCTCTATAATTCAGGGATGAGCGCGCCACGCCCTGTAACAAATCTTCTTTCGCCAACTTCCGTTTCTGGGAGCCGACACTGAGGGGGGACCAACCAACCGCTCTCAGAGCTAGGTTTGAGCCCTCGCCCTTCTACCAAACTGGGAGAAGGGTTCGGTAATGAACTGCCACGGAAGATACTACCATTCCTAAATTGCGTCAAGTATAAGCGTACTGTGTGCCTGCCGCCGCAAAGCGAGCATGTCGGACTTCAATAGGAGACCTCCGGTAACTTAACTGGCTTGGAGCAGGCGCAGCAGGAAGCGGCCCAAGAATTCATCGAGAGGATAGGGTCAGCAACTTCTATTCGTTGTGGTGAGCGGAGTTGCGCCGGCGGAAAGTGACTTTTCCATCCGCAAAGGAAAGAAGGCGATGGTTGGAGGTAGCCACGGGATAACCTCCGGGTCCTCGGCAACCCGGAAACTAACTGCCACAGCCTCTTCAGCTCTCGCGAACACCCGCATGGACGAAACGTCGCTTCTCGCCAGCTGTCCCACTACTGGCAAACCCGTGGCGTTTCCGTCCTAGCCTGTGAGTTTCTTTTCCATCAGGACGGCTGCCTCCGCCGGGTCCTGATAATACCCCGCCCGCCGCCCCGCCTCGGCAAACCCGTGCTTGCCATAAAACGCGATCGCCGCCTCGTTGGACTCCCGCACCTCCAGGAACACCCGCCTTGTTCGCCGGGCTCGAAACTCATCCAGTACTGCTCTCAGGAGCGCCCCGCCCTCGCCCTGGCGTCTTCTAGCTGGCATCACTGCTAGATTCAGAATCTCACCCTCGTCGGCGATCTGCCGCCCGATAACAAATCCCGTCACCCTTCCTTCCACTTCGCTGGCCAGCGCCACCGCGCCGCGCCAGCCCAACGACTCCACGTAACTCTTCTCCAACCAATTCGCCGCTTCCGCGGACTCCCTCAAGACCACTGTCGCCGCCGCCGCGTCTGCCGCACGGAACTCCCGGATTGTTGCCCCCGTCCCTTCGCGCTTGATCTCAGCCTCCATGCGCCGCGCCCTTCCAGAAAATCTCCGCATCCGACCGTCGCACGTAATTCGCATCCAGCGAAAGCGCATCCGTAAACCGGCCCGCCGTCAGTTCCCTCATCCCAATTCTCCCAATCGCCGGCGCGAGCACACTCGAAATACTTTCCACTTGGTCGCCTCGCGCTTCCCGGGCCTTCCAGTTTCCTTCCCAAGCCAGGACGGCTGCATCGATCGAAACCCAGGAAATACTTTCACCCTTCGCCAGCTCCGCCGCAGTATCGATGAACTTCCCCGGCGGAATCACCCTCTCTTCTCCCAGCCGCTCTAATCCCTCTCCCTTGCGCCGAAAAAGCGCCCCAAAGACCTGTCCGCGCTGTGCATCCACGAACGCCGCCACATGCGAACTCCCCAGCGCCCCCTGCGTGGCGATCGCCTCCAATCGCGACACCGCCGCAATCCTCTTCCCGTAAACCTCGCCCCACGCCTTCACCGTCGTCAATCCCACTCGCACTCCCGTAAACGACCCCGGCCCCGCGGCAACCGCGTACCCGTCCACGCTTCTCATTTCCACCCCGGAAGCCTCCAGCGCCCGGCCCACCGCCGGAAGCAGCCAGGACGAGTAATCCTCCGCGGACTCATGCACCACAACCTGCAGCACGGAATCGTCCCGCAGCAGCGCCACGCTACCCCGCGAATCGCACGTATCCATCGCCAGAACAATCACTTCCGTATTCTATCGCATCCCTGCCGAACCGCTCGACTTCCACTCTCCCCTTCGAACGCCACCCTTCCATCCAAGCCCCTACACGCCCCATTCGACTCGTCTCCACACCCGATTCCAACCGTGTCCGCCTCATTCGAATCGTGCCCATCCATTCGAATCCCCATTGTTTACCCTGCGGCACCTCTTATCCCCTACGCCATCCCACCCCCCCTCGAAATTCGTCCACCCGCAAACTAGTTTGCATCGCAAACCAAACTCCCCCGCCGCCCGAGCAATTCCAGTGCCAAATTCATACCCTATTTTCCCTAACCTCTTCATTCCACTGCATATATCTTGACTCTTGCGGCACAATCCCCTTATACTCATTCTGCATCTCTCTGGGGGGCAACCGAAGCTATGGACTACAAGATCGGCGACAAAGTCGTTTATCCGAATCACGGTGTGGGCAATGTTGAGCAGATCAGCTACGGAATACTAAACGGTAGAACCGAACGTTACTTCATGATTCGCATTGTTTCCAGCGGCTTGCGCGTTATGGTCCCGCAGTCGAACGCAGAAACCGTTGGCCTTCGTTCCG
>WNFQ01028610.1_pt1 | contig 10618 bp, 9 predicted proteins | sample 5400171 | NCBI WGS metagenome assembly WNFQ01 (sample SAMN13153356, study PRJNA577476) | soil metagenome | isolation source: 20 cm soil under Madrone tree | place: USA:California | collected 2016-06-14 | reverse complement strand
GAGCTGCTGCTGCCGATAAGAATAGTAAAGGTCACTTAAAACCCCCGTTTTACTGACAGATACGGAAGCAGTGCAATCTCGACGAGACCAGGAAGAGGGTCCTCGCGGCTGAAAACCGCTTCGACGTCGAAGTGTCTTAGCGACCGCAAATAGGTGCGCCAGTTCTGACGACCTTTGAGGATCTCCAGAACTCCAGTGGGCACGTCCGTGACTAACCGAACCCAACTGACTCCAGCGCGGCCACGACAGGGCGGCAGAGATTCACCCACCTGATCGGCAAACAGCAGATGGGGAAAATCGACTCCTGCACCGGGCCCAAGCGTGTGGTATCCCCAGGTCCGCCCATTGACGTCGAGCAACTTGTACTGGCCGTCCCGTGGATCGAGTTTGTACTCTAGCTCTACCAATCCGTAGTAATTGATCGCGCGCAAGAAACGTTCGGACAACTCTTCCAGCAGCGGTAGCTCGATGGTCTCGACGAATGTACTGGCCCGGCCAAATTCCGGGGGGTGCTGACGCGTCCTTCGCACCACCATGCTCCCGAGCGCTCGGCCCTGCTTGAAAAAAGCACAGTAGGCAAATTGTTGCCGGCCGTCACCAGGGATGAAGTCCTGAATCATCACTTCACCAGGCTCAACTTGTGCAGCTGCCCGTTTGAAGAGTTCTCGTAGTTCAGCGTGGCTACTCGCCCGCCATGCTTTGGCTTTTGTCGCGTAGAAGAAATGCTCTTTGATTGCAGGTTTGATTGTAAAGGGAGGGTCCGAGCAGACCTGTTCCAGTTCCCTCTCGTCGCGCAGGTACCAGGTTCGCGGAGTTGGGATACCCAGCTCATTTGCAAGACGATAGGTGTTGCGCTTATCCCACACCCACTTGATCGTGTCCCAGTGCGGTGTTGGCACGCGAAAGAACCCGGCCAGACGCGCCTGGGCGCGTGCGAACGCGGCGACGATTTCGTCTCGTGTTGGATAAAGGACCCATCCCTCGAGATCCAGGCGCCGGCCGATTTCCAGCACCGACTGGACAGTCTGGTCTTCATCGCGCAGATTGGCTACGGCCAATGCGTGTGTCGTGTAGCGAGAGAACCGGGCAATGGAACGCTCGTCGTCGATAACACAAACAGGTACTCCACGGCGTCCAAGACTTCGCACAATTCCGAGACCCTGGTAATCGCCTCCCACCACAACGGCACCGATCGGTTTCTCTGAGGAACCGACAGTGGAACTGCGTTCCTTGGAAGTGTCTGGCGCGGCAACAGTCATGAAAAGCCTTCAATCCTTCTCAGCGTTTGCTACCAATCGAACGGACCAACGCACGCGAGGTGTAATCCGTGCCGGAAACAAATTGCATCAGCGGGCCGAAGCTCCAAGCAGCCGGCGCGCCGACAATATGCAGTCCCGGGACGGACGTTTCGAGTCCCTCTCTGAGGCAAGGGTAACCATTAGAACGACTAGAACGACGAATGGACTGTCGGATCTCCGCAGCCAGGAACTCGTACTTCGAGACGTCCACGCGGTATCCGGTTCCTAGAAGAACGTGGTCGACGGGTCGCTCGCTTCCGTCATCCAATCTGACTTTTACCCGCTCTCCAGTGGCTGCAACGGAAACCACGGACTGCCCTAGCGTGATGGGCACGCCCTGGAGCCGCTGGAATAACCAGCGGGCGCCGGCCGGCCGAACGCATCGCTTCCTGAGCCTATCTTGAATCGTGCGAGGCAGCCACCTGACCAGGTCAGGCCGCTCCATGAGTCGGCTGATGCCCGCGGGGCCAACGTCAGTAGGCGCGTAGAGCAATTGCCTGGTGAAGTGGCCCAGTTCATGATGCAGCGTTCTGGAAAGACGTCCCTGCAGCCAATGAATTTGGGGCGATCGTCCGATGACTTCGACTTCCGCGCCGCTTTCATGTAGCAAGGCGGCCGATTCGAGCGCGCTTTGGCCACTGCCGACGACCAGCACCTGCTTTCCTGCAAACCGCCGAAGATCCCGGTGTTCGGACGTGTGCGAAGCCAAGGAACTTGGGAGACCCTGAAACTCGGGCGGACGCCACGCAAATGAACCTATACCTGCCGCGACAACAACACGGCGTGAATGGATCGCTTCGCCATCTTCGAGGATTAACCGGAAGCCCCGTGGAGCGGACTCGACGCGAGCTATTTTGCGTCGATCCACGTCCGGCACAGCGTGACGCTGGTACCACATCCCATACTGGACGAAGCGCTCGAGTGGAACCGGAGCCGACAGATGATTGCCACTTGCGGCCTGGTAGGCTTCGAGCGTCAGCGAGCGATGTGGATCTGCGATTTGTGTCGCCGTCCAATTGGAGCGGAGAAGCATCCCGGCCGGCATATTGCGATCCCAAAAGGACATGGGTTCGCCAAACACACGAACCTCCAGTCCTTTGATCGTCCGTAAGTGTGAAGCCGCAGATAGTCCGTAAGGGCCGGCACCGAGAATCGCCACATCGCACATTGTCATCGCGAGTTTTACCTCCCCACTGCTTATGGAAAGACCGTCGGGCAAATGATCGCAACTGGTATTCCATTCAATCGCTGGCTCGCCGCCGGCGGCTTAAGAGTCGAAGGCCGATGCAGTTTGTGATCGCACGAACGAGGTGTGTCGATGTGAACTTGCATTCGCAATTGAATTGTGAACCCGCCTTCATATTGGAATCACGATACTTACTGCCACGCCGCCTACGTCACCTTCAGATGGAAAATGCACTCGTTGCCCAGCCAGGCATTCCGCATGCGTGGATACCTGCCATAAATCAGCCGAATCAGCGCGTAGATGGAGTCTTGTGAAAATAGTCTCTGCATACCCGGCGGAGAATAGCTGTATCGAAATGAAGAAACAGGCCGCAGCCCGTGCTGTGCGAACATCCCCAGAACATCGCGGACAGAGTGGGCATTTAGCGTGTAGTCCGTAGGCTTGACTTGGTCCAGGATGCGATCGTAAGCCTTGAGCATATAGCTCCAAAAATGCTGACAATCTGTGGCCTCGAGTAAGATCGTCCCTCCCGGGCTAAGCAGTCCAGCCAGTCGGCCCACCACTGCCGCTGGAGAATCCACATGCGCAAGCACACCCAGACAGAGAATCAAATCGTAACCATATGGCTCCAACTCCGCTCGGACAATGTCTTGATTGATCAGCCGCACATTTTCGCTCAGCGCTGCGGGAATCTTAGCTCGTGCGCTCGACAACATCCCGCTCGACAGATCTAACAAGGTCAGTTGGTTCTCCTTGGTCAGAAGAGGCAAGGAAATGGATCCGTCACCACACCCTACGTCCAGGATGCGGTGGAACTTTTCGGAGCCGACAAAATCTTTCACTGTTTCGGCTCGAATTCTGATGTTGTAACCCCACCTGTCCACATACGATTCGGCTTGGCCGAATCGGAGCTTGACCTGCTCAACTTTGCTCACCGCGCTTGACATGCTCGTTTCCCCTCCAATGGTTTCAGTTGCTTCTTTCCTGTTGATGTATCATTCCACCAGCAAGTGCGCCCCCCAGCGCCGACCGGATCCGGCCGAGCTGTTCCGCGCGAAGATAGGCGACAAACTCGGGTGGAACTTCACGGGCGCTTCGAGTCATCCAGCTCCAGCAATAGCCGCACAGGCTGAGCACGCTGCCCAATACATAAGGTCGATGGACGGCACGGTTCAAACATCTGCCCAAGAGAAACAGGAAGTGATAGCCAAGTCTGTATGACTGCTGGCCGGACCGAAAAAACCGCTTCACGAGACCACTGCCCCTCGATGCGGTCTCGCGGTGATGCAACACCAACATCTCGGGATGGGGAAAAGATCTCACAACCCATCCATGCATCCTCGACATCACTTCGGCTACAGCGTCCACACCAGCGCGCACTGGAAGATATCCCCCGATGTCCTCGAAGCACTGCCGGCGAAACATTTGAATCGGACCGCTGACACTCCACTCCATGGTCGTGAGCTGTCGGACGTACTTTGTTCCTCTACGGTCAAAGAGGATCCCGCCGGCAAGCCCCAGCCGGCTGTCTTCGTCGAATCTCTTCAGAACGCTCTCGTAGTAATTCGACCCGAAGGTCACATCGGCATCCAGGATCCCCACGTAATCATGCGGGATCGAGCGGACCTGCTCGTAACCTTGACGGATCGCACGCGCCTTTGAGGCATAGGTTGGTTTGCCTTGAGTATCGATTCGCAGCAGCCTGATGAAATCGAATTGAGCGGCGAATTGTTTGACGATCTCATCGGTGCGGTCGATTGAGCCGTCACTTACGATCACCCACTGTGCCGGCAGCACCGTCTGGGATATCACCGAGCGGATCGTTTCGGCAATATACTCCTCTTCGTCCCTCGCCGCTGTTACCAGCACATAATGTGAACAGTTCATTTCCTTGCGCTCCTCTGACCGCGTGACGCTTGGCCGCAACCGGCCATACATCGCTCTTGAAGTATTCATCACTAACCTCCTAGGTTCCCGCGGTTCCCAGTCCTTGCCGGGCCTGGCCAATAACCCGCCGGATGGCCTCACGCTCTCGAAAGTTCAACATACCGAAATACACAAATATAACTCCGCCGGCCACGAGGAATGGGGAGACGACATATGAGATATGACCTTTGCCGGCACTCATGAGGAAAGACGCAGCGAGGAATAGAACGAGCATGCAAGCCGAAGCTGTGAGGCGTTTGCGTTCCAGTGGAATCCGGAAGGTTTTCATTCCCAGCCACATCAACAAGAGCGCCGTACCGATATAGCTCATGGCAACCATCGACAGCGCGCCGTACATTCCCCAATGACGAACAGTCCAATAACCTGTGAGGACAGCACACGCGGTAACTCCCGCGACTACCGCTCCCGTTATATGCGGCTTGTTTCTGATGGTAAGGAGTGACTCACCAATGAAGGACATGCCGCTAAAAGCAATGAGCGGCAGCGTCAGAAGAATAATCGGATAGGAAGCGGAGTATCCCGAAGGTGCAATAATCGCCAGCAAATCACGTCCAACAAATGCGATTCCGAATGCGACGAATGAAACACACAACATCAGGTGACTAAGTAGCCTGGCAATGACCGCAGGGGTTTGCGGTCTGTCGATTCGGGCGTAGACGAAGGGCTCGTATGCCGTTTGAAACGGCAAGATGACAAACATTCCGGCCATACAGGCGATTTTGTAGCCTAACGAGTAAACAGCCACCGTCTCGAGGCTGCAAAAGCGGCCCAAATAAAGAAGCGAAGCCAAATCCGTCAGGAACGGCCCGGTGAGAACAATCACAAGCGGCAGGCCGTAGCGCAAGAGTCTTTTGATCACGGGACGCGATACACCGATTCCGCCCTCGGCTCGAAGGCTCCGCGCAGCCACAATGGCCAGGCTGCTGTATGCAACAATCTGACTTAGAATGACACTACGCACGCCGAAATGGAGGATGACGAGCAGCAGCCAACTCAGCACATAGAGGATCGCGCCTGCTGAAGCGCTGCCCACCAGGTGCCGGAATGGCTGATTGCGAACCCTGTATTGAGACATGGTGTTGTGGAACAACGATTGTGACAACGCGGCAATGCAACTCAGAATGACCTCGGGAAGTATCGAGCTTTGATGACCATCACGCGGGACTGAAGATGTCAACAGCAGAACGGCCACACCGGTAACGATCACGCTATTCACAATACTGATCAGCAGGCAACCTCCGACCAATTCCCCGATCCGGTGCTCGCCGGCAAACCGTGTAATGGCCTTGCCGGAGCCGACGTCCATCACCATCACCATCACTTGAATCGCAGTCAGCAGAGTGGCCAGCAATCCATACTGGCTTGCCGGTAAGAAATGCGCATACAGTGGAATCAATAAAAAGGAACTGGCCCGGACCCCGATGGTTCCTATCGCATAGATACCCATGCTCCGTCCGAAGGACTGCAGGTTATAATTGTGTTCTTCTGAGCCGTTTTTACTAACTGTACTCATGCTTGCCATCAGACCATTCGCTTCTTCAGCTCTTCGGGTTCGGGCAGCTTCTGCAGGATATCGTGCCCCGCTATCACCCAGGCCACCCAGAACAGAATTCCCGTAGCAGCGCCCGTCGGCTGTATTTCGCTCTCGATAAAATTTCGTAGTAGTGAGGCGACGATCACGGATATCGCAAATGCGCGATATTCGTTTCCAGGTGAAAGAAGGCTTCGCGAGAGGGGAATCCCCAGCAGAGCACACCAGAGGACAAGCGCAATAATGCCACCGCCGATTGCTACAGAAAGATATCCATTGTGAAGCGATGTTTTCGCACTGCCGCTCCAGAGAAAATAGCCGGGTTTATTGAATCGCGGATCTTCCCACACTTTCCCTTCCACCGCGTATCCGTAACCCAGCAGTGGCCGCTCCATGAGAAGCTCGAGCGACGCCTGCCAAAACTCAGGTCTGCCGTTCAGACCCGTAGCGTCGTCAGTCTCCATTCGTTCGAACTTCGAGGCCAGTAGTGTTACTGCCAGGAGTGCGACAACACCCACAAGACTCACGAAAGCAATCAGTCGTGTCCATTGCCTCAGAGTCAAAAACCATACAGACGTAAGGATGGCGGCGGTCACGAGCGATCCGCGCGAGCAGGAACACCATCACACAGCCCACACAGACTACGATCCACTTCTCAGCGGCCGTGCCACGCGCATGCTTCCAGAGCAACACGGGATACGACAACATGCAGAAACTGCCCATCACGTTCGGTTGATCCAGCAAGCCCTGAAAGCGCGACATATCCGGATATAACCACGCCTTGTCAGGCAAAAACACTGCGGCGAACACATTTAGCGCGAGGACCAGGAGTATGCTCAGAAAAAGCGTTTCCATTACTCCATGCAAACGCTCTGGATCTTTGAGCCAACAGTGCAGTCCGAGCAGAAATGAAAAGACGGCGGCGCTTGAAGCGGCCCGTATAAAAGTAGTACGCGGGTCGATGGAGTACGCTGTCGAAGCGAGTGCGATCAAGACAAATACACCTAGCAGGACCAGATGTAACGGAACACCGTTTCGCGGCTTTGCCCTCAGGAACAAGATTGTGCCGGCAGTACCGCACAGCAATAGCATCCCTATTCTGAGGTACGATCCGAATCCGACCTCCGCCTCCATCTCCATATCGACACTTGGGTTAGGCATAAAGATCGTCGACGCTATTGGCGATATGGCGACCAGGAATAGCGCCAGCCGATAGTAGCGGGCAGAGCACAATGCGACCAACAGTCCACCCAGAGCCAAACAACTGGCAATAAGTACTAGTATGAAGCCATCCACAATCATGCGGCCTCGCTGGCAAATGGGACATTATTGCCCGTTTGGTGCATGTGGTAACGGATCCTGCCGTCTACCAGCCTCGCATACGCGAGCGTTGCGGTCTCCTTGCCCTCTCCATCGATGCACCATTTCCCATTAGTAGACACGATCTTCAGCTGATCGCGCTGCGCCCACCAGGCGGCGACATCAGCGGGCCGCGCGAGCCACAAGCGATGCTCTCTGGCAATCGATGCAATATATGCCAGCAAGTGCTCATAGACGTTGCGCTCGCGCTCATTAAGGATATAGTCGGGGTGAACTAAGAAACTCAGTAATCCGTGCCTCTCAATAACGGCACTTATTTGCCTCTGCCACAAATCGATTGAGAAATCGCCTATTATGTTGAACAGTGAATAGTCCTGCGTTGTCGTTAATGGCAGCTCGACCATATTTCCGATGAAAAAAGGCATCACCGTGCAGCATCCACCACGCTGCGGATCCAAATGGCCGATGTTTGGGAGCGACATATCGTAAGAAAACTCCAGCGCGTCAAACCAATCCACGTTCCGGTAGAGCACCGGCGAACGGAAACCGAGCGCACCATAGGCTTTAGCGTATGCATTGATCCGGCGCGCCTGTCGCAGAAACTCATTTCGCTCGTCGAATAGATGCCCATCATGATCCAGGCCATGTACGTTGATCTCGAAGCCGCGGCTCCGCATCTCCTCGAGCAGACTTTCCGTCACCCTATATCTTTTTTCTGGAACGACCTGAAATGACGATTTGATGCCGAAGCGATCATCCAGATCCATCAACTGGGAGCAAAAGTCACGGCCTGCTTCTGTTTCAACATCGTGGGTCATGATGATGCAGCCCTGATATCCGGCCGGCCAAAACCAAACAAAGGGCATTTCAAGGGCATCGATCGCTTGCAGGGACACCTTTACTGCGTGTTCACATAGATATTCAACACCGCAGTCGACGGGCCACCGTGGGAACGGTATCCTGGTCCAGTCGCTCAAGTATAACTGTTGTAAACGCTTCCGCAGCTTTACAGGCAGAAGGGGTCGACCGAGGTAATATGCATTCTTCACGACACGTTTTATAAGACTCTGGGCCTTGAAGTGGGCGCGCGCCTCGGGGTAACGCTCAAGGCGAAGACTATCGACCACCTCGGTAAAATCGAACGGCAACGTTCCATCCGCCGCTTCATTGGAGACTGAAGACCCCTCAACCGTTCTTCCAAAACCGATGATGTCCGGGCCGCTGCGGAAGTATCCCGGCTCCTTTGACAACTGCCCGCCGACCTCCAGACGAGAGTACCGTTCCGGACATCGGTAATACCGGAGAAATGCATTGGCGGCTGAGGTGTGTGACATAAACTCAAAGAGTCCCTGATCTTTGTCTCACGACTGCCTTCCGCAGATGACGGCGGACTGTGCAGACATTCGCTGACACCATGGAATCGATAAGATCGAGATATTCTCGCTTCTGGTTTTCCCAGTTATATTTCGCACTGAATCTCATAGCATTCGTTGCTAGCTCGCGGCGTTGCTTGGGATTGTGGTATAGATCGATGATCTGAGCTGCAAGGTCAGCCTCGTTGCCCGGTTCGACATATCGGAGCATGTTTGGAGCAAAATAATAAGAGATGGTTTCGAGCCGGGAAGCGATCACCGGTATTCCCATAGCCACATATTCCAGTAACTTTGCAGGCAACATATATCGAGTGAACTGGTCGGCCGGATACGGAATGACTCCGACGTCTGCCTGCCCGATTAGAGCGGGAATGTCTTCGTTAGGCACGTCGTTTACAAATCGCACACAACCATCGAGGCGCAGTTGCTTCGCCAACTCCATGGCCGCGGCAAGGCCATCGCCGGCACCAATCATTTGGAATTCGAGGTTAGGAATGGCGACGCGAGCCAGCGCCACTGCTCGGAGGACAACGCTAAATCCAGTCCTTTCCGCAATCAAACCGTGATATACCAACCTGAACTTTTCGGACTCCCGATGACGTGGTGCTGCCCGCGACATGCAGAAACTCGAATCCGGCACGTTCAGCTGAACAGTAAATGTCTCGCGTGAGTTTCCATGCCGGACGAGAGCATCGAGGTGAGGGTCGTGTACCGCGATGGCCGTATCGGCGAAGGCAATGCTCCGTTTTTCCACCCAGGTCAGAAGCCTGACGATCCAATCGCCTTCGCGGGCCCCAAATTTCGACACGTAGAGCTCAGGCATGAGCTCGTGGACATCCAGAACGATCTTTGTGCCGAGGATCTTTGCTGCTGCGGCCACAAAGACGAGATAGTCTGGAAGCGTGTGAACATGAACCACGTCATAACGTTTTCGGAGCTGCTGGCGCAGAACCATAAAAAACGCAAAGCAGAAGAAGAAGAAATGCTGTGTCAGGTGGAAACCGAGATTCGTACCTCGATATTTATCGATCGTATAAGGAAACAATCTCACGCCATTAACGACTCTCGGATTTCGATGCTCCTTCTTTCGGAGGCAAATACAATCCACTTCATCGCCGCGAGCAACCAGTGCTTCCGCCTGTCGGCGGGTTCTTGCGTCATGAAGATAGATGTTGAACGCGACCATACAGACCCTAGCCATCATGTGCTCCGTGTCTTCAGTCGATCATGGCGAAATGCCGGTATGGCTTCCGCGATTTGTTGAAATAGCGCAGGGAGTGTCTTCAGGAGTATCCTGAGATCCAGCCAAAGTGACATGCGTTCCGCATAGGCAATATCCAGGCGTATCATTTCCTTGAACGTCGTCCTGTTCTTTCCACTGACTTGCCACAATCCCGTTATACCCGGAACGACGTCGAACCGCCGTCTTTGCCACACAAGGTATTGCTGTGCCTCATACGAAATACATGGCCGGGGTCCAACCAGGCTCATGTCGCCACGTAGCACGTTGAACAGCTGTGGCAGTTCATCGAGGCCACATCGCCGAATCAAATTGCCTAGCGGAATGATTCGCGGGTCTCTATTCGTATCAAGCTTGGTCATCGGCTCGTCGGCCTTGATCAGATTGGTCAGGTGCTTTTGATGCAGAACGCTGTCGGCATGGACCGTCATGGTCCGAAATTTCCGAATCGTGAAACATTTGCCACCATGCCCAATTCTCTTTTGCCTCAGGATGACAGGCCCGGCAGACACCGACTTGATCAGAACAGCGACCAGCAGGAGCAGTGGCGACAGGAACACGAGCGCGAAGAGCGAACCCACAAGATCCAGAACTCTCTTCCACACTGGAATTTTGTCCGCGAATAGCGCTTGAGGCGGACCCTCGCACACGATCGAGGGTTCCCTTGTATTCTTATCTCCTTCACCACCGCTTTCGGCGGGAGTCCAGTCACCGGGATATGTG
>WNFQ01008219.1_pt1 | contig 10618 bp, 9 predicted proteins | sample 5400171 | NCBI WGS metagenome assembly WNFQ01 (sample SAMN13153356, study PRJNA577476) | soil metagenome | isolation source: 20 cm soil under Madrone tree | place: USA:California | collected 2016-06-14 | reverse complement strand
GGCCAAGAGGAGATAGGCCAGCGGCAGCGGCGCCGCCGCCAATTTCTCGCCGATGCCCCCCACGAAGCTGGGCCCGGAAGCAAGACACACCGGCAGATCGGCGCCCAACCCCAATACCTGCTCGGTGCCGGGCAGCGGCAGACCCCAGAGCCGGGCCAACCCCACCAGCGCTGCCGCAGCATCGGCCGAGCCGCCGCCGATTCCCGCCGCCACGGGAAGCTGCTTGGCGAGATGAAGAGATGCGCCGCGAGTCGGATCGATGAGGCGCGCCGCGCGCAGCACCAGATTATCGGCCGTGGACAACGCCGGGGCGAAAGGCCCATCGAGGGTCAGCGACAGATGCGGGGCTGCCGTGATGGTCAGTTCGTCGCCCAGTTCGGCGAAGCAGACGAGACTGTCCATCAGGTGATAGCCGTCGGCGCGCCGGCCGGTGACGTGAAGGTAGAGATTGATCTTGGCGCGCGCCGTCAGGCGAAGGGCGGCTGCGGCACTCACGACGATCGCTCGGATGCGGGCTCGGGCTTAGCCGCCGGCGCCCGTGGCGTCCAGCCCGTGCTGCAGCTTCGCCTCGATGGGCTTCACCTGATCGGCGTCGGGCTTGAAGGCAAGTGCGCGCTGCCATTGAAAACGAGCCTCGGTATGGCGCCCGACCTTCCAGTAGATATCGCCCAGATGATCGTTCAGCACCGGATCGCCGGGTTCGAGCGAAACCGCCTTCTCCTGGTAGAGCACCGCCTTGTCGTATTGCTTCAGGCGATAATAGGCCCAGGCCAGGCTGTCGATGATGAAACCGTCGTCGGGTTTTTGCTGGATCGCGCGCTGCAGCATCTTGATCGCCTCGTCCAGATGCACGCCGCGATCGACCCAGGTATAGCCCAGGTAGTTCAGGACATAGGGCTGGTCGGGCTGAAGCTGGAGCGCCTTCTTGAAATCGGGTTCCGCCTTGGTCCATTGATCGCTGCGTTCGAGCGCGATGCCGCGAAAATAGAAGACCGACCATTCGCCGGCCGTGGGATCGCGCAATCGGGCGATCGCCGCATCGTAGGCCTTGGCCGCTTCGGCGAAGCGCTTCTCGGCGCGCAGGATGTCGCCCAACTCCACCGCGGCCTCGGCGCGATCGGTCCGGCTGTCCACCAGCTTCTGCAGATATGCAACCGCCTCGTCATCGCGGTCGAGCTTGTGCAGCTCGTCGCCGACCTTGATCTGAGCCTGCCAGCCATAGGGCGCATCGGGCGGCACCCGACGATAGAGGGCGAGCGCCTGCTCGCCGCGCGACTGGGCATCCAGCACGTCGGCCAGCAGCATAACGAAGAGCGAATCGCCGGGGCGCCCGGCCAGCGCCAATCGGGCCATCAGCAAAGCAACATCGTTGGAATTCTCGCCCTGCAGCAAGACCGCGAGATTGAACAAGGCCTCCGCCATGCCGTCGGCGGCCGTTGCCAGCACCGGCGCCGGCTTGCCGCCCGCCGCAATGGCCTTGCGCAGCGGTGCCGTCAGCAGGTTGCGCGGGTGGTTCTTATCGAAGGAATCGCAAAGCGCTTCGGCGCCCTTGCGATCGCCCTGGCGCAGGCGGAAGTTGGCGACGATCTGCACCATGCGGAAGGCCTGGTCGCTCGCCGTATCCAGGGCCTTGTCGTAGTGCTTGCCCGCTTCCAGCGGGCGCTTGGCCACATCGTTCAGCAGGCCAAGCTGCAATTCATACAACGGCTCGAAGCCGTTGACCTCGCCCAGCGGCGCCAGCGTTTTGTCCGCCGCCTCGAAACCCTTGGTTTTCAGCTGGGTCCAGGCCTGCAATGTGGGCGTCAGGAATCGCTCCAGGCCTTCGCCATGGATGCCGGCGAGATAAGCGTCGGCCGCGGCGTAATCCTTCGCCTTCGCTTTATCGAGCGCCAGTGCCACCCGCGCCAGACTGCCCAGCGCGCCTACCGATTCCATGCGCTTGGCGACGACCAGTGCATCGTTGATCCGTCCGTCGCTCGCCAGCAGATTGAAGCTCGTCTCCAGCAGTTGGCGATTGTCCGGATCGGCATTCAAGGCAAATGCCAGAAGATCGGCCGCGGCGGGCAGATCGTGGGAAATCTGGGCATGCCGGCTTGCCAGATAATGGCCAAGCGGCGAGGGCGTCAGCTGGGCCAAAGCGCCGTCGGTGGAGGAAGTCCCCGCGGCGGCGGCAAGCCCGGCCATCATAGCCATGGCGAGGACGGCAGCACCGGCGATGCGGGGAAGGCTTCGTTCGGTCGATTTCAGCACGGGCATGGGCTCCGTTTGGATAAAGGATGCGGCGGGGGTGGAAGAGGGTGGCTTAAGATAGTGCATGCAGCAGGCCGGCGCCACCCAGCGCCTGATCCCGAGCCTGTCGAAGGATGAAGCCGCCAGAACAGCTCACATATTGGGGTAATTGGGCCCGCCGCCGCCTTCCGGCACCACCCAATTGATATTCTGGGTCGGATCCTTGATGTCGCAGGTTTTGCAATGCACGCAGTTCTGGGCATTGATCTGCAGGCGCGGATTCAGGCCGTCCACATCGCGAACGATCTCATAGACCCCCGCGGGGCAATAGCGCTGCTCCGGCGCATCATAAAGGGCCAGGTTCACCTCGATGGCAATCGCGGGGTCCTTCAGTTGCAGATGGATCGGCTGGCTTTCCTCGTGATTGGTGGCGGAAAGAAAGACCGAGGACAGGCGATCGAAGGAGACGACGCCATCGGGTTTGGGATAGTCGATGGGCATCGCCTCGCTGGCCTTCATCAGCTTGCTGTAGTCGGGCGTGTGATGCAGCGTCCAAGGCGCGTGGCCGCGGAAAATATAGGTGTCGAGGGCCGAGCCCAGCAGCCCGCCCCAGAGACCGAGATGGAAAGCGGGCCGGACATTCCGCACGCGCTTCAACTCCGTCCAGACCCAGCTTTTCTTCAGGCGCTCGGGATAAGCGATCAGCTCGCCCGGCTCGTCCTGGGCCAAAGCCTCGAAGGCGGCCTCGGCGGCCAGCATCCCCGTCTTCATCGCCGTATGGCTGCCCTTGATCTTGGGCACGTTCATGAATCCGGCGGTGGGCACCATAGGCGATGCGCCGGCCGCCCTCGAACAGCGGGCGCATGGCGGGATGATTCTTGAAACGCTGGAATTCCTCGAAGGGGCTGAGCCAGGGATTGGTGTAGTCGAGTCCGACCACGAGGCCGACAGCGACCTGATTGTTCTCCAGGTGATAAAGGAACGAGCCGCCATAGGTATCGCTGGAGAGCGGCCAGCCGATGGTATGGACGACCCGGCCGGGCTGGTGCTTGGCCGGGTCGATTTCCCACAGCTCCTTGATGCCGATGGCGAAAGTCTGAGGATCGACGCCCTCACGCAGCTTGAACCGCTCGAACAATGTCTTGGTGAGCGAGCCGCGACAGCCCTCGGCGAACAGTGTCAGGCGCCCATGAAGCTCTACGCCGGGGGTGAAATTGTCGGTGGGCTTGCCGTCCCGGCCCACGCCCATATTGCCCGTGGCGGCGCCCTTCACCCGGCCGTTCTCGTCGTAAAGCACTTCGGCGGCGGCAAATCCGGGATAGATCTCGACCCCCAGCCCTTCCGCCTGCCGGGCGAGCCAGCGGCAGAGGTTGCCCAGGCTGGCGATGTAATTGCCGTGGTTGTTCATCTGCGGAGGCGTGGGCAGACGGATGGCGTGCTTGGCGGTCAGAAAGACAAAATTATCGTCGGTCGCCGGGGTGAGCAGCGGGGCGCCTCTCTCCTTCCAATCCGGAATCAACTCATCGAGCGCGCGCGGCTCGATGACCGCGCCGGAAAGAATATGGGCGCCGATTTCCGCGCCCTTCTCGATGACGCAGACGGAAGTCTCGCGGCCCTGCTCGGCCGCCAATTGCTTCAGACGGATCGCAGCCGCCAGACCCGAAGGGCCGCCGCCGACCACTACCACGTCATAACTCATCGACTCCCGTTCCATCGTCTCGGACCCCTCCAGATCGCCCACGTTCTATGCCCCGCTTATGATCTATCGCAGAGCCCTCGAGGTTCACAAGGGCGCAATCCGATTGGCCCGTGGCCCGGGGCAGCGCCGGTCGTCATGCGGCGGGGCACGACGGCGGAGAGAGGGGCACGAGGAAAGCGCCAATTCCCGTGATTATCGATCCTCGCCCCGGCAGCGTGAGCGCGCTAGATTTCGGTCATGTCGACGTCGCCCACCGATCCGCGGGACTTGGCCACCCTGCTCGCCTGGCAGGCGGCGGCCGGTGCCGACGAGGCTATTTCGGAGGCGCCCGTCGATCGCTACAAGGCCGCCGCGGGCGCGCCGCCGCCGACCAGGCCCCTCGCGGCACCCGCGGCGCCGATTGCCAAGCCGGCGGCGGCCGAGCCCGCGGCCCCGCGCGTCGCGGCAAAGCCGGCGCCGGCATCCATCCCCCTCACCCCCGCGGCGGTCAGCGCCCGCGATTTGGCTGGCGCGGCCAAGTCGCTGGAGGAATTGGTGGAAGCCCTGGCGGCGTTCGACGGCTGCGCGCTCAAGAAGACCGCGACCAACCTGGTCTTCGCCGATGGCAATCCGAAGGCCCGAATCATGTTCGTGGGCGAGGCGCCGGGCGCCGATGAAGACCGCGCCGGAAAGCCCTTTGTTGGCGTCAGCGGCCAGCTTCTCGACCGCATGCTGGGCTGGATCGGCCTGAACCGGACGAAATTCTATATCACCAATATCGTCTTCTGGCGCCCGCCGGGAAATCGCCCCCCCACTTCCGACGAGGTGGCGGCCTGTCTGCCTTTCGTCGCCCGCCATATCGAGCTGGTGGCGCCGGCCATCCTGGTGCCCGTCGGAGGTCCGGCGACGGAAGCCTTGCTGCGCCGGGGCGAAGGAATCAGCAAATCCCACGGGCGTTGGTACGACTATCAGACGCCCGGCCTTGGCGCACCCATACCCGCCATGCCCATGTTCCATCCCGCCTTCCTGCTGCGCTCCCCGGCTCAGAAACGAGCGGCGTGGCGCGACCTGCTGAACCTGGAACAAAAATTGGGCGAGCTGGGGATTTCATAGGGATAGTAGGAACCAGGTTAACACCTACTATATGTAGTGGTCTCTCCGGTTGATTTGGGTTGCCCTGCCGTTTTTGCTCCTGTATGACAGCTTCAGTCATGAGAGAAGCGCCAACGCTATACCCCTGGCCGGGCCGGGGGCGAGCTTGGAATTGGGGACTAATTCTGGTTGTAGCGGGTCTCGCGGTCACTGCCTCTGCTGCGCAAGCGCAGCAAGTCAATGTGCCGACCCTGCGCTCAGAAACGTCCACCAACCAGGCCCCGTCCGTCGACCGACCGGAGACGGCTGCTCTGCCGCCCAGTCCCGATCAGGCGATCGGGACCGCGGTGGTGCCCCAGACCCTCGACATCACCGATGCGAACCGCTATCGCCAGATCTTCGATCTGCAGCGCCAGGGCCGGTTCCGCGAGGCGGAGGCGATCATGGGCTGGGTGAACGATCACCGGCTCATGGGCCATGTGCTGGCCCAGCGGTATCTCAATGCCGCCTATGCGGCCACCTATCGCGAACTCGCTGCGTGGATGCGGACATATGCCGACCATCCCGAATCCCTGCGCATCTATAATCTGACATTGAAGCGCCGGCCGGCGGGTGCCGCCATGCCGCCCAAGCCCGAGGTCGATCTTTTCCTCGCCGGCACGCCCGATTCCAGCGTCATCAGCGGCGATCCCCATTGGCAAGCGGGTCTTGCCGCCTGGCGCCGGTCCAATCTTTCCGCCGCCGCCCAGGAATTCGAACTGGCCGCCGCCGCCCGGAACGGCAACGCCTGGGATGTCTCCGCCGGCGCCTATTGGGCCGCGCGCGCCCACCTGAAGAATCGCGAGCCGGCCAAGGTCAGCAGCTGGCTTCGTCAGGCGGCCCAATTCCCGCGCACCTTCTATGGCCAGTTGGCGCGCCGCGCGCTCGGCCTCGATCCCGATTTCGATTGGACGGCAAAGCCGATGAGCGATGCCAGCGCCCGGGCGCTCGCCCTCAGCAGCAAGGGCCAACGCGCCCTCAGCCTGCTGCAGATTGGCGAACTGGCCCTGGCCGAGCAGGAAATGCAGGCCCTGTTGCGTACGGCCGGGCCCGACCTCGCCGCCGGGCTCCATGCGGTGGCCCAGATCTATCAGCTGCCTTCGATTTCGCTGGGCCTCGGCGTTCTCGCCGAGCAGCAGGCCGATGTGCATGCCGATGCCGATCTCTATCCCGTGCCCCATTGGCGCCCGGTCGGTGGTTTCACCATCGACCGCGCCCTGCTGTTCGCTTTGGTGCGCCAGGAATCGGCCTTCAACGCCTTGGCGGACAATCCCTCGGGTGCGGCCGGGTTGATGCAGCTGATGCCGGCAACGGCCAAATACCTGGGCGGGCGCCGCCAGGATCTGCACGACCCGGCGGTCAATCTGGGTTTGGGTCAGGAATATTTGCGCCGCCTGCTGGCCGACCCCGCGGTGGACAACAATCTGTTCATGATGGCCATCGCCTACAACGCCGGACCGGGCACGCTGGCGAAATGGCGCGCCGCCGATGCAACGCAGGATGCCCTCCTGTTCATCGAATCCCTGCCCAAGGATGAAACCCGGACCTTCGTGGAGCGCGTCATGGCCAATGTCTGGATCTATCAGCAGCGTTTCGGCCAGCCCACTCCCAGTCTCGACCATATTGCGGCGGGCGCCTGGCCGATCTATCAATCCCAGGATGGATTCGCCGCCGCCATCAACGGGACGACCGCAAGCGGGTCGAATTGACGAGACCCGGCCTTTCCAGCCGGTCCGTATCGCCGTCCTAACCGTTTCCGATACCCGCAGCGAAGCCGACGACAAATCGGGCCGCACACTCGTCGAATTGATCGAGCGCGACGGCCATCGCCTGGCCGATCGGGCCATCGTTAAAGACGACATCGCCGCCATTGCCGCGAAACTCAGAGGCTGGATCGCGGATCCCAAGATCGAGGTGGTGATCTCGACCGGCGGCACCGGCGTTACCGGCCGCGATGTGACGCCCGAGGCGTTCGAATCCCTCTTCGAGAAAAAGATCGACGGCTTCGGCGAATTGTTCCGCATGCTGAGCTGGCAGAAGATCGGAACCTCCACCATGCAGAGCCGCGCCGTGGGCGGGGTTGTCGGCGGCACTTACCTGTTTGCGCTCCCCGGATCGCCCGGCGCCTGCCGCGACGGGTGGGAGGATATCCTGCGCTGGCAACTCGATATCCGATTCCGGCCGTGCAACCTGGCCGAACTCATGCCCCGGTTGCGGGAGCATTTGAAGAAGGATCCGGCGCAATAGTTCTTGATTTGTTCCCGCCTAGGAGTCACGCTTCCGGGATGGATCAGGCGCCAGAAAACCGACCAAGAGGCAGCGGCTATAATGACAGCCGCGACCCCGACGAGGTCCAGCCAAGCGCCAGCAACCGCCTGCCCGATCTGCCGCGCAAGGGTCGCGGCGCGGTCTCCAACCGGCCGGGGCGCTATGAACGAGGCGATCGGCCGCGGGAGGACGATGGCTGGAGCGATCCAGCCGACGAAGACGATCTGCCGCCACTGGCCACCACCGTCACCATCGATGCCACGCGCAGCGCCATTGCCTGGAACGAATCCCCCGATCTCGGTTTCGATCGCTCCATCAATCCCTATCGGGGTTGCGAGCATGGCTGCGTCTATTGTTTCGCGCGGCCCACTCACGCCTGGCTCGGCCTCTCGCCCGGCCTGGATTTCGAAACCAAGCTGTTCGCCAAGCCCGACGCGCCGCGCCTGCTGGCCGAGGAACTAGCCAAACCCGGATACAAGCCGGCCTTGATGGCGCTGGGCACCAACACCGATCCCTATCAGCCCATCGAACGGCAGATGAAAATCACCCGGGGCGTTCTCGAAACGCTGGCCGCCTTCAATCATCCGGTCGGCATCGTCACCAAGTCGGCGCTCGTGCTTCGCGATGTGGACATATTGGCGCCCATGGCCCGCAAGGGTCTCGCCAGCGTAACGCTCTCGGTCACTACGTTGGATCGCGATCTGGCCCGCAACCTTGAACCACGCGCCGCCACCCCGCCCCGCCGGCTCGAAACCATCTGCCGCTTGGCCGAAGCGGGCGTCCCGGTGGGCGTGCTGGCGGCGCCCATGATCCCGGCGCTGAACGATGCGGAGATGGAGGCGATCTTCGAAGCATCGGCTGAAGCGGGCGCGACCGCTGCCGGCTATGTGTTGCTGCGACTGCCGCTCGAGATCAAGGATCTATTCGCCGAATGGCTCGCCGCCCACGCGCCGGGCAAGGCCCAGCATGTGCTGAGCCTGGTGCGCCAGACGCGCAGGGGAAATCTCTACGTCGATGAATTCGGCGAGCGCATGCGCGGCCATGGCCCCTACGCCGAACTGCTGCAGCGGCGCTGCAAACTGGCCCTCAAGCGCCTCGGTCTGGAGCATCGCCGCGTGAAACATCGCACCGATCTCTTCAAGGTGCCCCCGCGCAAGGGCCAGCAGATGACGCTGTTCTAGTAGCGGCTTCCGAGAATCGGGGGCGCGGCTGTAGACTCCACCCCATGCGCCGCCCCAATCTCGCCATCGAGCAGGCAATCGACGGACCCGTCGCGGGCATCGACGAGGCCGGGCGCGGGCCACTGGCGGGACCGGTGTTCGCCGCGGCCGTGGTCTTCCAGCGGACGCCGCCGCGAAAACTTCTGCGCTGCATCGACGATTCCAAGAAACTTCTGCCCGAGGAGCGCGCCGCCGTCTTCGACTGGCTGCCCGACTACGCACTCATCGCCGTCGGCCGCGCCAGCGTCGAGGAAATCGATCATCTCAACATCCTCTGGGCATCGATGCTGGCCATGCGCCGGGCCCTGGAGGGGCTGACCATTCGTCCCCTGCTAGCCCTCATCGACGGCGATCGGGCACCCGACATCGCCTGTCCCGCGCGCTGCGTCGTGGGCGGCGACGCCAAGTGCATTTCCATCGCCGCCGCCTCCATCGTCGCCAAAGTCACCCGCGATCGTGAGATGGCGGTGCTGGCCGAACACCATCCGGGATATGGCTGGGAACGCAACATGGGCTATGGCACCCCGGAACACCGACTCGGCATCGATCTGCTGGGCATCAACGCGCAGCATCGCCGCACATTTAGGCCAATTTCTGAGCTTCTAACCACAACATATTGATTTAATTTTCTTTATTGACGGCTGGACTCGGCTGAATCATGCTGCCCCGCCATGATCAAGCCCCTGACCAACCGCATTTTGAGCGGCGATTGCATCGAGTTGATGAGGGCTCTGCCGGAAGCTTCCATCGACATGATCTTCGCCGACCCGCCCTATAATCTGCAGCTGGAAGGGGAGCTTCACCGCCCCAACCACAGCAAGGTCGAGGGCGTCGAGGAATCCTGGGACAGCTTCGCCGATTTCGCGACGTACGACCGTTTCACCGAGGAATGGCTCGCCGCCGCCCGGCGCCTCCTGAAGCCCGATGGCACGCTCTGGGTCATCGGCAGCTATCACAACATCTTCCGGGTCGGCGCGCGGCTGCAGGACCTGGGCTATTGGATTCTGAACGATGTGGTCTGGCGCAAGACCAACCCGATGCCGAATTTCCGCGGCCGGCGCTTCACCAACGCGCACGAGACCATGATCTGGTGTGCGCGCGACCGGGAGTCCCGATACCGCTTCAACTACGAGGCGATGAAATCCCTCAACGACGATCTCCAGATGCGCAGCGACTGGCTGCTGCCCATCTGCAACGGCGGCGAGCGGCTGAAGGATGCCGAGGGCAAGAAGGCTCATCCCACGCAAAAGCCCGAGGCACTACTCCATCGCGTCATTCTGGCGGCGACCCAGCCGGCGGATATCATCCTCGATCCCTTCTTCGGCACCGGCACTACCGGCGTCGTCGCCAAGCGCCTGGGCCGTCACTACATCGGCCTTGAACGCGACCAGGCCTATATCGCCGTCGCAGAAAAGCGCCTGAAATCGACGCCCGCCAACACCGATCCCGATGTGGTGGCCACGCCGGGCAAACGCGACGAGCCGCGCATCCCTTTCGGCTGGCTGGTGGAGCGCGGTTATCTCTCGCCGGGCACGCTGCTGTTCAGCAACAACCGGCGCTGGACCGCCAAGGTGCGGGCCGACGGAACCCTGATCGCCGCCGATTGCCGCGGCTCGATCCACCAGGTGGGCGCCCAGCTCCAGGGCGCGCCTGCCTGCAACGGCTGGCAGTTCTGGTGGTATGAGGTCGAGGGACAGTTGAAGCCCATCGATCTCCTGCGCCAGAAGCTACGCGCCGAACTGCACTAACTGTCGATCGTCCTTAGCGCGTGGTTGGCGACCTTCTTCATCAAGGTCGGCAGCGCCATGTCCGACAAGCGATCGATCGGACACCACACGCCAGTCTGATTTGCCCGTGCCCGGCCGGTGAAGACCCGAAGCTCCAGTTCGAAATGGGTGAAGCCGTGGCGCACCAATCCGGGCAGGGCCATCCATTTGGCAGAAAGCGGCGCCGAGGCTAACGCCTCCGCCGGCCCCCAAGGCCTCGCGCGCCAATCGGTCGACGGGAATTCCATCATGCCGCCGAGCAACCCCTCCTCTGCCCGTCGGCGCAGCAGCACGGATCCGTCGCGCCTGACGGCCCAGAAGACCAC
>WNFQ01006978.1_pt1 | contig 10618 bp, 14 predicted proteins | sample 5400171 | NCBI WGS metagenome assembly WNFQ01 (sample SAMN13153356, study PRJNA577476) | soil metagenome | isolation source: 20 cm soil under Madrone tree | place: USA:California | collected 2016-06-14 | reverse complement strand
TGGTTTGCTTAACGCATACGCGGCGATGCCCAGCCCGAGGGCCACCACTAGAGCAAACGCCAGCGCCACCAACATTCCCAGTACCGAAGCCACCTTATTTACTACTGCTTTGGAAGAACGCAGCGAATTCCGCAGCAGCGTCCACTTCAGCCAGATTATTGTTAAGAGTTGTGACAAGATCTTTTTTCGTTGTCAGATGTCAGTTGTTCGCAATCAGTGGTGCAGTGCTTTGTGCTTTGATGCTCGCGATGATGTGCATTTATCGACGTCCGCTCTATCAGCAGTATAGGATGAAACTGCATTTGCGATGAAGGAGCAATGCATCTTGTTCATTTTGAAAGACGGTTCGTCTACGTCGTCTTTTGGCGACCCTTTAGTAGTGACATTCGCTTGACGCGTCAGAAGAACCTGGCTTATGAGTTTCTGTAGCTTCTATGCCGCAAGCAAACATCTATGTCGGTCTTGGCTCAAATCTTGGCGATCGAGCTGGCTATTTATTGTTGGCCGTGCGCGGGATGCTTGCAGCGGGTCTGCCAGTCAAACGACTCTCATCGATCTATGAGACGGAGCCAGTGGTCCTTGTTGACCAGCCGTCTTTTCTCAACATGGTCGCTGAACTGAGCGCCGACATACCCTTTTCTGCCGAACAGGTGTTGGCGCGACTACTGCGTGTGGAATATGCATTGGGTCGTTCGCGCGAAGTGCCGATGGGCCCGCGCACCATCGATCTCGATTTGCTTCTCTACGGCGAGGAAACACGCGCGACCGAATTGCTTACTCTTCCTCATCCGCGCCTGCACCTACGCCGTTTCGTGCTGACGCCGCTGGTTGAGCTTTGCCCCACGTTGGTTCATCCAACATTTGGGCGAACCATCAGCGATTTGTTGCAGAACGCAGAGGACACCTCGGACGTTCAGCTGTGGAATCCCCGCTCACAGTAATCCCTGCTTGTTCGCTTTCTTCTTTTCCGCCGTTTGCCGTTATAATGGGCTCACTTGTTACCAAGCCTTCGACATTTCAACGCTTTCCGCTTCCCTGGCAACACAATTGACCATAGACCGTCGTGTAGAGAGAGCTGAAATATGCCATATCTAAAGCCTGAACGTCCGGAAAAGGTGAGCGCTCCATCGTTGCGCTCCAGCAAACAGCGAGGCGAGCGGTTAGTTTGTTTGACAGCGTACGATTACCCGACCGCGCGCATTGTAGATGAGGCAGGAATCGACATCATCCTTGTGGGCGATAGTTTGGGAAACGTAGTACTGGGTTATGGCAATACAGTTCCTGTCACCCTGGATGAAATCCTGATCCACTTGAAGGCCGTGCGACGCGGAGTACAGCGGGCGCTGCTTGTTGCTGACATGCCCTACGGTTCGTTTCACACCGGCGCAGACGAGGCGGTGAGAAACGCGTTGCGTCTCGTGAAGGAGGGTGGAGCCGAAGCCATCAAGCTCGAGGGTGGACGCAAGCGTGTGGAGCTCGTAAAGAGACTGGTCGACGAAGAAATCAGTGTGATGGGCCATATAGGCTTGACGCCGCAGTCGATTAATCAGCTTGGCGCCTATCGTGTTCAGGGAAAAACTGCCCTGTCCGCGCGTGAGTTGGTCGACGACGCGAAGGCCCTGGAAGACGCGGGGGTGTTCGCGATCGTTCTCGAGGTTGTGCCTCGCGAAATCGCAAAAATGATCACGGAAAGTGTGAGTGTTCCAACTATTGGAATCGGCGCCGGTGTTCACTGTGACATCCAAGTGCTGGTTCTTCACGACATGCTGGGATTGTCATTTGGCAAACAGGCGCGTTTCGTTCGTCCTTACGCAAACCTGCGCGAAGCGATAACCGAAGCTGTCACCAAATATGCCGACGATGTAAGAAACGGCACGTACCCTTCCCACGCGGAATCGTATTCGCTTCCGGCGGAGGCTGCGGAAGAGATGAATATCAACGTACCTGCAAAGAATTCGAAAGCCGAGAAATCCTGATCTCCCCAAAACTATGGAGATTATTAACCGCCGTCAGCGCATGAGTTCCGTCGCGCGCAAAATTCGCCGCGAGCAGGACAGGACCATTGGCCTGGTTCCCACGATGGGCGCGCTACACGAAGGCCACCTGAGTTTAGTCCGCGAAGCCCGCCGGATGTGCGACGTAGTCGTTGTTTCTGTTTTCGTTAACCCGGCGCAGTTCGGACCGGGTGAAGACTACGAACGCTACCCACGCGACTTGACGAAGGACACTGCGCTTCTTACCGACTACAACGTCGACTATATTTTCGCCCCGACCGTCGAGGAGATGTATCCCAAAGGCTTCGCGACCTACGTAACTATTGAAGGGCTATCGGAGCAACTGGAAGGCTTGGCTCGTCCGGGGCATTTTCGCGGTGTGGCCACGGTCGTAACGATTTTGCTGAATACCGTCAGGCCTGACTTTGCGTTCTTTGGACAAAAGGACGCACAACAAGCATTGATCATCAAACGGCTCGTAAAGGATTTGGCGTTCGATAGCGAGATAGTCGTTCTGCCCACTGTTCGCGAAGATTCGGGCCTTGCGATCTCTTCTCGCAATTTGTATCTCAGTGCGGACGAGCAAGCGGCCGCGAGAGTTATACACCGGGCATTGGTGCAAGCTAAGACTGCTTACAAAGAAGGTGAACGAAACGCGGGGAGACTTGCTGACGGCATACGCTCAATAATTGACGCCGAACCGCGCGCACGACTTGACTACGTAACCGTTGCTGACGCCGAAACGCTGGAGAAACTTGATAAACTTGACGACAAATCAGTCTTGATTGCTGTAGCTGTCTACATCGGCAAGACCCGCTTGATCGACAATACGATTCTCAATAGCGCTAAGAAGAAAGATACGGCGATGGCAAGATCGTAGATCCTGTATTTCTTGCCAATGAAGCAAAAGACCCACATCAGTTTCACTCTTAATGGCGAAACGACGGAAATCGCTTTCGCCCCACATAAGACTCTGCTCGAAGTGCTGCGTGAAGATCTGGCCCTAACCGGAACAAAACACGGTTGCGAACTGGGTGAGTGTGGCACGTGCGCGATTCTGGTTGATGGCCGCGCTATTCTCTCCTGCCTGATGCTGGGTTTGGATGCCGAGGGACGCGAAGTAAAAACGATCGAGGGTATGGCGCAGGGAGCCGAACTCCACCCACTGCAACACACGTTTGCCGATCTGGGTGCTGCGCAGTGCGGCTATTGCTCACCCGGCTTTCTGCTTGTCGCCGAGGAACTGTTGAAGAAGAGACCGAATCCAACGAGAAGTGAGATTCAGGAAGCGCTATCGGGAAATCTCTGCCGCTGCACTGGGTACATAAAGATTTATGAAGCGGTTGAATTGGCCGCAGCAAAAATGCGCGGTGAAGAGATGGAATTGCCGCGGGAAAGTGTTTATGGCCTGGAATAACCATCCCCCCACCGAAGCTGTAAAAAAAAGTAGGCACAGATTACCGCTAATACCGCGGATTAGAACGATAAGAAGGTGACAGCTAAGAGCTCAAAAAACGGAACCTCGTTGAAGGTAGTCGGCAAGCCGTTTCGGAAGGTCGATGCGCGTGCGAAGTGTAACGGTCAGACGAAGTTTGCCGACGACATTGTTTTGCCCCGCATGCTCTTCTGTAAAATGCTGCGCAGTCACCTTCCGCACGCCTCAATCAAGAGCATTGACGTTTCAAAAGCGCTTGCGCTTCCGGGCGTTATTGCCGTAATCACCGGCAAGGATCTCCCGATACCATACGGCATTCTTCCCGTCAGCCAGGACGAACACGCGCTCTGCATCGACAAAGTACGCTTCATCGGTGATCCCGTAGCGGCTGTGGCGGCGATTGACGAAGACGTCGCGTTCGACGCCATAAATTTGATCGAAGTGGAATATCAACCGCTCAATACGATCTCTTCGATTGAAGAAGCGGTGATGATCGACGAACCCCGCATTCACGACTACGGCGACGAGGGAAACATCCACAAGAAGGTATCGCTGGAGTTTGGCGATGTCGAAGAGGGTTTTGCCGAGGCAGACCTGATTCGCGAAGATACTTTCTTCTACGAAGGCAACACCCACTTGCCGATGGAGCAGCATGCAGCCGTCGGCCATTACGATGCAGACAAAAAACTAACGCTGTGGAGCTCAACGCAAACGCCACATTACGTACACCGGGCGTTGACGAAGGTTTTGGAATTGCCTGCAAGCCATATTCGCGTTATTGCCACTCCCAATGGCGGCGGTTTTGGCGGCAAGAGCGATCCTTTCAATCACGAAGTCATAGTTTGCAAGCTCGCGATGATAACCGGCCGGCCGGTGAAGGTTACGCTCACGCGCGAAGAAGTTTTTTACTGTCACCGTGGTCGTCATCCGGTCTTAATGAAGGTCAAGACCGGCGTTAAGAAAGACGGCGCAATCACGGGAATGCACTTCCAGTCGTTTCTCGACGGTGGCGCTTATGGCAGCTATGGCGTCGCGAGCACCTTCTACACCGGCGCATTGCAAACTGTCACCTACGATGTACCGCGATATAAATTTCAAGGCTTGCGTGCTTTTACAAACAAACCGCCGTGTGGGCCAAAACGCGGACACGGAACACCTCAGCCTCGCTATGCGTTGGAAGTTCAGCTCGACAAGATCGCTGAAGATTTGCGACTTGACCCTGCGGAGATGCGGCGTACGCACCTCGTTGAACCCAACTCGATAACAGCAAACTATCTGCGTATCGGCAGCATGGGTTTGGGTGCTTGCATTGACAAGGTTGTCAAAGGCTCCGATTGGAAGAATAGATTTTCCGGTTGGGATCAAACCAACCGAAAGCTTCCCTTCGGCAAAGGCATGGGGATCGCCTGCAGCTCCTACATCTGTGGCGCCGGGTTACCAATTTACTGGAACAATATGCCCCAGTCGGGCGTGCAGCTCCGGCTGGATCGACAGGGCGGCGTTTGCGTGATGTGTGGCTCAATAGACATTGGACAAGGATCGGATTCGATTCTGGCTTACATCGTCGCGGAAGTACTCGGAATCGATCCCTTTGATATTCGCGTGGTGACTGCCGACACGGATCTGACTCCGGTCGATCTCGGAAGTTACTCCAGCCGTGTGACCTTGATGACCGGTAATGCTGCAATCCAGGCAGCCGAGCGCGCACGAGAGTTGTTAGTGATTGCCGTCGCTGAGAAGCTCGGTGTGCCGATTGAAAATCTTTCGCTGGCTGAGCGTCGTGTGTTTGATGTCGAAAATCCGGAGACTGGAGTTTCCTTTGCCGAGGCGGTAGTTCTCGCTGAGTCGAAGTTTGGCACGATTGGGACCGTCGGTTCTTACTCGCCGCCACGCTCGCCTGGCAAATACAAAGGCGCCGGCGTCGGACCTTCGCCTGCATACAGTTATTCAGCTGCAGTCGCCGAAGTGGATGTCGATCCTGACACGGGTATTGTCATCGTCGAGCGTATATGGATTGCGCATGACATTGGCAAATCGATCAATCCGATGCTGGTGATGGGGCAGGTTGAAGGCAGCGTCTACATGGGACTCGGCGAAATCCTAATGGAAGAGATGACCTATCGTGGGAACCGCAACGTCGTGCACAAGTTTCCCTCGATGTTGGAATACAAGAGTCCCACCACGATGGAGATGTGCGACGTCAAGACTTACCTCGTCGAAGATCCAGATCCAAACGGGCCGTACGGTGCGAAGGAAGTTGGACAGGGACCGCTGTTGCCCGTGCCCCCAGCAGTGGCGAATGCGGTTTACGATGCGGTGGGAGTGCGCATCGATGAAGTTCCGATAACACCGGAGAAGGTTTTGAAAGCATTGCGAGACAAATCGCGCGGCCGCGACGGACGATATGGTCCTGATTCGATTCCCACAGTTGAATGGCCGGAACCGCTGCGGGTTTTGACGCCGGCGGAAGGCGGCGATGGAAGAGAGATGCCCCGCGTTGCGGTGCATTCGTGAACGCGTTGAACTCGGCGGGGATGTTTGTCGTACCATAGGATGAAAGCCGCCTGGCTTTTGATTACCTCACCTACTTGAAAGGAAGGAAGGCAAAGATGAGTGAAGATAGAACGGCAGAAACTAATGAGTCCAGATCATTTCAAGACCGCGTGTTTGCACGCTTCGATACAATTGACGACCGATTTGAACGAATAGAAGGACGACTTAGCTCGGTGGAGATTAGGATCGGAAAACTCGAAGATCGGCAGTACGACACGAAGCCAATTTGGGAAAAGGCTTTGGCTGCGATCGCTGAGACAAACACAGCCCTGCTCGCAGGTTTTGACGAGTTTCGCCGCCAGGTTGAATCGATAAACGCAACGCTTGACTCGATGGACGCCAAATTTGAAGCACTCAGCGACAAAGTGGAAGCTGGTTCTAACAGACTACACGTCGACTTGGAAGATGGTTTACGTGGGGTGGAGCGTAAGATTGATGTGCTCAATAAGAACATTCTGGAGCTGCAGGCAGATCAGCGCTACGTCGACAGTCGCCTGGAAAAGATCGAATCGAAACCCTCATGATATCTTCGCCCGAGTTAACTTCGGATGAGTAGTTGGTATCAGTTTCATTCTTGAGTCGTAGCAGAACTTTATGATCGAACGTTCAACGGATAGAGCGTTAGTCTTCTCTGTAGTTGAAGACGATGGTGAAAACGTGACCATCGAAATCTCTGAAGAGGACTATCAAGCCGATCTGGCGGCTGGAATCGATAGAGACGCTATTCTCAAACCCGGCCGCTATAAGATGAAACGCGGTGGCTTTCTGGCGCGGCACCCAGAGTTGAAGCCAAAGAAGCAGAAAAGAGCCTGAAGGCATTACAGTAATGGATGACATTCACAAAAACGATCTCGTGGTTTGAGAAAGTTTGGCCTCGTGATCTGATTAGTATTGTTCAAGAGATGTTCCGACCAGAAAGATTTCTTGCCGTAAAGGTCGATTCCCCCTGGGGACACATTGAAGCGCTTTCTGCTCATATTCGACCAGCTAGCTCTCACAGGCCAGCAACTAATCCTTCAGGATGGATCAAGGTATACATGATCGAGGCTCTCTACCAAAGATTGGCCCACAAAAGCCCCTCCGCCAGAATTTTCTGCGGTGACTTTAATACGCCAAAGGAAGAAATGGCTGAAGGGCAGTGTCGAACTTGGGCCACATTAACTAAAAATGGCTCCTTCACTTTGCAACGAGGCTATGATTCGCGGCTTTGGGATGAAGCAGAACGAAGGCTTATTTCAGGATTGGCGAATTTCGATTTATCTGATACCTATCGCTCAGTAAACGGTTGGAAGAATGTCACGGACTTTAGCTACTACGCACGGGGAAATGGGCGGCGCTACGATCATATCTTTGCTTCTCAATCACTTTGTGTCGCCAAGTGCGGCTACCTCCATTCGCTTCGAGAAGCCAAGTTAAGCGATCACTCTCCGATTGAAGCTACTTTCAAACCTGATACTTTGAAAGTCTCTTCGAAAAGAGGACATTAAAAGCCATGATGCGTCTTCCCAAATTTGATTACCGCGCGCCGCGAGAGATCGCGGAGGCAGTTAAGATCATCGCTGACTCAGGACCGGTTGGTCAGTTTGTCGCTGGTGGTACCGATCTTTATCCAAACATGAAGCGCCGGCAACAGATGCCGAAGACAGTTATTTCGGTTATGCGACTTGCCACGTTGAATCAAATCGGCGGAGACGGCAAGTCTGGGGTCAGGATTGGCGCATCGGTTACGCTCACGGACATCTGCGAAAATCCAATCATCAATCGCGACTATCCGGTGGTCGCTTACGCCGCTCGCACTATCTCAACGCCGATACTGAGAAACATGGGTACCATCGGCGGCAACCTGCTACTCGACACGCGCTGTAACTATTACGATCAGAACTACGAATGGCGGAAAGGCATTAACTTCTGTCTGAAGATTACCTGAAGAAGCGACCTGATGAATTACTTGCCGATATTCATCTGCCACCAACCGATGGTTGGCGCGCTTCGTATCAAAAACTGCGTCGCCGTGGCGCATTCGATTTTCCAGTGTTGGGAGTGGCGGCTTATGTTCACCTGGATCGGGCTGGTGCCGTCGATGATGCGAAGATCGTTCTCGGTGGCATCGCCCCTTCACCATTGGAAGTGAAAGAGGCTGGCGAAGCATTAATCGGACAACCGCTCGACAACGACCACATCCAAGCCGCCGCTGAAGCCGCCTATGTCAAAGCCCGCCCGCTCGATAATACGGACTTCGTTATGAACTGGCGCAAACAGATGGCGCGACAATACACGCTGCGCGCGTTGAAAGAATTAGTAACCACGCCGTAACAGCGCTCCGGTCTTTGGCCTTTGGTCTTTGGTCTTAGTGTTTCTTCTTTTGTACATTAGTGATCGACAGCAGGAATGCTCAATTCAAAGTCCAAAGACCAAAGTCCCAAGACCCTGGACGAAGTCTCTGCAATCCTACTCGCCGCTGGCCGCTCTGAACGCATGGGAGCCTTGAAGCCCCTACTTCCGTTTGGTGCAAAAACGGTCATCGAAACCTGCATCGACTATCTGCGCGAAGGTGGAATCCGAGATATCGTTGTAGTTCTCGGACATCACGCGGAGAAAATACGTGACCAACTCAGAACTACTTCGGTGAGTTTCGCTGTGAATCCTGATCCTGCAAGCGAGATGAACGTCTCGATTAGCTGTGGGGTTCGTGCACTTTCTCTGAAAGCTAAGGCAACGGTCATTGCGCTGGTGGATCAGCCCGCGATACCTGCACATGTCGTCGCCGCGCTCTACAGTGAATGGTCAGAAGGCGCACGCCTGGTGGTCCCAACCTGGAAAGATCGAGGCGGGCATCCGGTGCTCGTAGATCTCCGGTTTCGCGAACAACTGTTGAGCCTGGATCCCGGTCGCGGTTTGAAAAGGCTTTTCGACGAACATCGAACGGAGGTTCTACGTGTCGCTGTCGATTCTCCCTATGTTGCTAGAGATATGGATACGTGGGATGATTACCGAGCTTTGTACGAGGAAGTTGTTGGAACACCGCCGCCAAGATTAGTTTAGGTTAGCCCAACGAAAACCTGGTCGGTCTCATCTAATGCACTGCCCGACCTTCTGAGCAGGTCTCGGCAAAGGAGAGCTAAATGCGATTGAGTAGGCAAAAACGGTTAATAGCTGGATTGATGTTGGTTCTGCTGGGATCTCTGGCGTTGGGTCAGAACCGACCTACCGGCCCTGTGGAGTTCTCTATGCGATCTCCCGATGGACAGACAGTAAGCTCCGAAAGCTTGCACGGTGAAGTGGTGATCCTGGCCTTCGGTGCTTCGTGGTTACCGCTGTCAAAGACCCAACTGCAGGGAGTAAGAAAACTTGCCGACGAGTACAGTAATCGCGGGGTAATTGTCTATTGGGTCAGCACAGAATCGGAAGACTCAAAATCGAAGAATTATGCGAGCGACGAACAACTTCGCGCTTTTGCCCAGAAGTATGGTTTGAAGGTCACAGTTCTTCGTGATCCTGATGGCGTCATCTCGAAAAGGCTTGGCGTTAGTCAGTTGCCTTCAACGATTATTATCGACAAGCAGGGAAACGTTGTCGGCGAACCGATCCAGGGCCTTGATCCGAATGGCAATCTTGCGGGGCAATTGGCTTCACGCCTGGATAAAATTCTTTAGAAACAAAAAGCTAATTCGCGTTCGCTGAGCCGCCGCTCGGGGCGGCTTTTTTCTTTTCTATTTACTATTGACCACTCACCATTTACCCTGTGATGCGCATGGCCTTCAAGCTTATTAATCCAGCGTCTCTTGGCGCACCAAGAGGTTTCTCAAATGGAGTGCTGACCGACGCCGGTGGCAGGCTGCTCTTCATCGCGGGACAAGTTGCCTGGCACGAGAAGCAGGAGATTGTGAGTCACGATTTTGTCGACCAGTTTGATCAGGCTTTGGCAAATGTGATTACAGTTGTCTCGGCAGCCGGCGGAACAGCGACCGATATTGCGAGACTGGTTATTTACGTCACCGACCTGAATGAGTATCGCCGATTTACGCGAGAGGTGGGCGAACGCTATCGAGCGCGAATGGGGAAACACTTCCCGGCAATGGTGCTGGTAGAAGTGAGTGGTTTGCTGGAAGAGGCCGCTAAGGTGGAAATCGAAGGTGTGGCGATATTGAGAGCATGAAAAGACCACAAAGCTTTCTTTACGAGCAGACGGATACAGGTATCGGGACGATCATTCTCAATCGTCCCGAACGTCTGAATGCACTTACGTTCGAAGTTTACCGCGAACTCACTGATACGTTTGCGTCCTTGCGTGACGACAAAGACGTGCGGGTCGTCGTCATTACCGGCTCCGGGCGAGCGTTCTGCTCCGGCGGCGACGTGCACGACATCATTGGCGAGTTATTCGAGCGAAACATCGAAGGGCTCCTCGAATTCACACGCCTGACGTGTGCACTGGTGCGCAACATGCGAGCGCTTCCGAAACCCATTATTTCCAGTTTAAATGGCACCACGGCCGGCGCGGGCGCATGCATTGCGCTTGCTTCCGACATACGTCTCGCGAATGAAGACGCTAAGATCGCATTTCTCTTTGTGAAGGTAGGACTTTCAGGCGCCGATATGGGCGCAGCGGTTTTGCTTCCTCGAGTTATAGGACTGA
>WNFQ01004089.1_pt1 | contig 10621 bp, 8 predicted proteins | sample 5400171 | NCBI WGS metagenome assembly WNFQ01 (sample SAMN13153356, study PRJNA577476) | soil metagenome | isolation source: 20 cm soil under Madrone tree | place: USA:California | collected 2016-06-14 | reverse complement strand
GCCGAGCATTTCAAGCGCCGGGGCCTTGGATTTGGCTTGCCAGCTCCCTGCCAATTTGTCCGTTGCGCGGGTACGGCGATTGCGCGAAAATTAGGATTCCCGCCGTGGCAGGAAGCTTTCCGAAATCGTCCCCGCGGGCGGCTTGCGGCTTGTGAACGCGGCTTACGCGCTGGAAAAAGAAGGACAAAACGTCATGACGCAGCCCATAGGGGAGCTCAACCCCCCCGTTCGTTTGATGCTGACTCCGGGACCCTCCTCGATCGATCCGCGCGTGTACCGCGCCATGGCCACTCCGCTTGTAGGGCACATGGATCCGTGGTTCAAGGGCTGCATGGAAGAGACGCAAATCCTGATGCGTCAGATTTTTCAAACGGAAAACCGGGTCACCATGCCGCTTTCGGCTTCGGGCTCCGGCGGGATCGAAGCGTCGGTGCTGAACACGCTGGAGGAGGGCGATGAGGGCATCGTGGCCGTGAACGGCGTATTTTCTGAGCGCATGTATGAGATCGGCATTCGTGCTTCATCGAAAGTCATCAAGGTCGAGGCTCCGTACGGCAAGCCCGTTGATCCAGAAGACGTGCGCCGTGCCGCCAAGGGCAAGAAGATCAAAATTATCGGTTTTGCACACGGAGAAACCTCGACGGGAGTTGTCACCGGAATCGAAGCGTATCGAAAGCTAGCCGACGAAGTTGGCGCGCTCCTGGTGGTGGACACCGTGGCATCGCTGGCGGCCGTACCGCTGCACGTGGACCGCGAACGCATCGACGTTTGTTTTAGCGGCTCGCAAAAAGCCATCAGCGCGCCGCCGGGAATGTCGCCGATCACCGTCAGTCCCGCCGCCGAAGAAGTTTTTCGCAGGCGCAAGACGAAAGTGCAGAGCTGGTATTTTGACCTGACGACGGCGATGAATTATTGGGGCAAGGACCGCCTTTACCATCACACGCCGCCGATCTCATTGATTTTCGCGTTGCGCGAAGCCATGCGGCTGGTGTTGGAAGAAGGACTGGAAGCGCGCTGGGAACGGCACCGCACGAATCAACTCGCGTTGATCGCTGGACTCGAGGCCATGGGTTTTGATCTCCTGGTGAAGAATCCAGCGGATCGTCTGCCGACAGTTACGGCGGTGATGATTCCTGGCGGCGTCGACGATGCGAAAGTGCGCAATCAATTGCTCGACGAATTCAATATCGAAATTGCCGGCGGATTCGGAGCGGTGAAAGGCAAGATCTGGCGAGTCGGCTTGATGGGCTACTGCAGCCAGAAGGCAAACGTGCTGCTGTTCCTCGCGGCCTTTGAGAAAGTGCTGCTGGATCAGGGATTTCGCGTGCCGAGCGGCGCAGGCGTCGGAGCGGCGATTCGAAGTTACAGTCAAGTGGAAGCGGCGGCCGCCGTCAGCAGATAGGGCATTAGAAATAGAAATTTGAAGACGGAAATTCGAGAAAAGAAAAGGGAGATTGCTTGACGACACGCCCCGTACTCGCGAATGCCGGCGCCATGAGCCAATTCATCGGCGCGTTCGAAGTGACTTCGAAGCTCACCGATCAGACGTACCAATGCCGCTTCTCGCACATGTGGAACGGCATCGCCACCCGGCACGCGGACACCATCGACACCAAATTTTTCGTGGACGGCGCCGCGCACGTTGTCGGGCTGGCGCATACCGCTTTCGTGAAGTTCCGTGAAAAGAGCAAGCGCGACTTGACCGATCGCGAAGCCAGCTTTATCGCCGCGGAATATTTGCGCGAGCGCCTCGAAGAAGATGATTTGCGCGCGCTCTACGACGTGCCGGAGAGCGAAGTTCTGCGCTTGATCGCACAAATTGGCATAAAATAGCAATTCTCAGCTAGGAAAGTGGAAGCTACGGGCTTCGCCCCGCCCTTTTGTTTGCGAGGATCAGTCGCCCGGTTCGGCATGGAACGTGTCGAGGGTCGGGTGGCGGATGCCATCCCGCCGGATGAAGTGTATGACGAGAAGCATGAGCAACGCCCCGCAGACCATGACCGCCACGGCGAGTTGCAGCCCCACCTGAAGGTCGCGGAGATCCGAAATCTTGCCGACGATGTGCGGTCCAAGCCCGCCGACCAATTGTGTCGCAAACATGTAGACTCCGATGGAAGTGGCATGCGCGCGGCGCGGCATCATGTCATGAAGCACGGCCGTGACAGGGCCGTGATACCAGGACATAAAAAAGAACGCGATCGAAAGGCCAATTAGCACCGTTGATTTCTCCTCGGACTGGATGGCCAGCAAGAGGAACGGAGTCGCCAACAAGAACGCGGCCGCCACGGCAATGATGCGTCCGTAGGTCAGGGACCGTTGCAGCCGGTCCGCTACAAACCCCCCCGTCAGAACGCCCATCAGCGCGGACAACAGGCCAATGACTGCCAGCGAGACGGAGGCTTCACGCAGGCTGAAATCCTTGTAGTTGACGGCGAAGTCCGTGCTCCACGTGAGAAGTGATACGCTCGCAAATGTGATGCAAATCCCCGCGCAGATCATGGAGACAAACGCCGGGACTCGCAGAAGCCGCAAGATCGGCACGACCTCCGAGCGCGGGCCTCGCGGTGGCTCTTCAATTCCAAACAGCGCAATGCCTGGAAGAATTCCGGCAATGGCGACGACGAAGAGGGCAATCTGCCAGCCGTACCGTGGCCCGAGGATGCCGCCGAGCACATGGCCGCAAGCGCCCCCGAGCAACATGCCCGTCGCAAAAATGGCCTGGGCGACGGCACGGCGCTCCTGCGGAAATGCGCCGGAAATCATGGACTGCGCCGCCGGAGCGTAAGCCGCTTCACCTAGGCCGACCACGGCACGCGCGATGAGGAAGAAGACGAAACTGGAAGCAAGACCGCCCGCAAAAGTGGCAACGCTCCAGAACACGATGCCCACGGCGATGATGGCCTTACGGCTGAACCGATCGGCGAGAAATCCAAACGGGATGCTGGCCGCGGCGAGAACAATCAGCAGGAAAGTCTGGAGCGAGCCGAGCTGCGCGTCCGTCACCTGCAGGTGGCCGCGCAATAAGGGAATCAGCGGCACAAAGACCTGGCGCGCCGCGAAGTTGACAAAATTGATCAAAGCAAGTACAGCAAGAAGACGAATTTGGTACGACGAGAGCGGAATGGACTTCGTGGACATTCGGAATTCGCCTGGTGACCCGCGTGTAACCTGGTGGAGCGTGAAGGTGAAGCTACCAATCTTTGCTGAGCCTATCAATACTATATTATGTCCATGAACGGCGCCCCTTCTTCTAATACGACGACGAGTGACCGGCTAACTACTCTTCTTTCCTACGGCTTTTTACTGCTGCTCATCTACCTGGTGTTCCGCATCTACGAACCGTTCCTGCCCGCACTGGGCTGGGCCGCCATTCTGGTGATTTTTTTCTACCCCATGCACCACTGGCTCACACGGCGCTTCCAACCCGCCCGGGCTGCTGTCTTCAGCACGCTTGCCGTGACGCTTCTGCTGATTGGGCCCGCGATTCTGCTGACCACTCTGTTCGTGAGCGAAGCTGTTTCGATTTCACGCGGCGTTCATACATCCCTCATGCAAGATCATGCGCCGGCGATTTCGAAAACCTGGGCGTGGATCGCGCAACGCGTCCCGGGCCTCGATCCCAACGCCGACGTCGTGGATCTGCTCCAGCAAGCCGTACAGAAGCAGGCTGGATATCTTGCCCAACGGCTCGGCAGCGTCCTAAAAAACATCGCCACCTTTATTTTCGATCTTTTCGTGATGATTTTCGCGCTGTTCTATTTCTTTCGCGACGCCGACGAAATTATCCGCGGAGTCCGCAGCATCCTTCCGTTCGACGCGGAACACCGCGACACGATGATCGTGCAGGCGCGCGACCTTATCTCCGCGAGCGTCACTACGAGCCTCATTATTGCCGCGATTCAGGGCGTGCTCGGCGGGCTAGGCTTCGTGCTGGTGGGCCTGCCGACGCCGTTGTTCTGGGGCGTCGCGATGGCCTTCTTCTCCCTCGTGCCAGTCGTCGGCTCCGGTTTGATCTTCGTGCCCGCGGCGCTCTGGCTGGGATTCACCGGACATTGGGGGCGCGCCCTTCTGCTGCTCGTGATTTGCGCGGGCGTCACCACCATCGTGGACAATGTCTTGCGTCCCATCTTGCTCGGCGGCCGGACGGAATTAAGCGGGCTGGTCATTTTCATCAGCGTAGTGGGTGGCGTCGCGCTCTTCGGAATGCTCGGCTTGGTGCTCGGTCCCATTCTGGTGGCCACGGCCGCCAGCGTCCTCGCGGTCTACATGAAGCGGCCGGAAAGTCCGCCGATGACGGCTGGGTAACAGGTAGCGCGTCTTATGGTGGGAGCGCTGCCCGTGTGTGCTAGAGTAGCGCGCTCGAAGGGTTCTCATGACCACCAAGCCCGCTCCCAAGCACGCGGAACTCCCGGCGGCCAAGTTGCGCTGGAGGTGCGAGCTGTCTCGCATCCCTTTCGAAACCACCGCGCAAGCGGAACTCCGCGAAGGCTTCATCGGCCAAGAACGCGCACTGCGCGCGTTGAAGATGGGCGCCGAGCTTTCCGCTCCCGGTTATAACGTATTCGTGTGTGGCCTGGCCGGAACCAGCCGCGGCGGAACCATCGCGCGCATGATTGAAGAGCTGCACCCGCCAACGAAAGAATCTCTCGACCGCTGTTACGTCAATAGTTTCAAGCTGCCGGACCGCCCGCGCCTGCTGGCGCTGCCGCGAGGAAAGGCCAACGAGTTCAAGAAAGACATGCAGGCCGGCATCGATTTTCTGCGGCGCCGGATTCCGCAGGTATTCGAAGGCGAGCCGTTCCAGCGGCAAAAGGGCCGCATCGTCGAGCGCTTCACGGTTCGCGAAAAAGACTTGATGGACGATTTCACGCGCCGGATCGCCCGGGAGCAGTTCGCGCTGGGCCACATGCAAGTTGGCGCCGTGGCGTTGCCGGAGATTTTTCCCGTCCTCGAAGGTCAGATGGTGCCGATCGAAGACATTTCCAAGATGGTGCACGAGGGGAAGCTCGAGTCGCCCGTGGCGGAAGATATCGAGCGCAAGTACGAACAGTTCCGGCAGGAATTTACGGTCGTCTACCGGAAAACGCTCACGCTCTCGCGGGAACTTGCCAGCGAACTGAGCTATCTCGAGCAGGAAGCCGCATCCGTGCTGGTGGACGGTGTGATCGAGGAACTCAAGGAAAAATATCCCGGCGCGGACGTTTCCGAGTACCTCGAAGAAGTCCGCCACCACCTTCTCGACAATCTCGATCCTTTCAAGGAGCGTGAGGGCGAAGGCGAGCACGACGAAGAGACGCCGGACGGTTTGCCGAAAATGACCGGTGCCCCGGAGCGCGATCCTTTCCGCGTGTACGGTGTGAACGTCATCCTCGCGCACAGCGATGAAGAAATTTCCCCGGTGATTTTCGAAACGACGCCGACGTACGCGAATTTGTTCGGCACGATCCAGCGCGCCTACGACGCGCGCGGCGGCTGGACCAGCGACTTCATGGATCTCCGCGGCGGCTCGCTGCTGCGCGCCGATGGCGGCTTCCTGATCATGTATTCGCTGGAAGCCCTGTCCGAGGTCGGCGTCTGGCGCGCCTTGAAGCGCACCCTCAATCACAACCGGCTCGAGATTCAGCCGTTGGAAATGTTCTATCCCTTCGGCGGAAGCGCGCTGAAACCGGAAGCCATCGCCATCAACGTGAAGGTGATTCTGATCGGCGACCGCGAGCTGTACGAGATGCTGTACGAGTACGAGGAAGATTTCCGCAAGATTTTCAAAGTTCGCGTTGAGTTCGATGAAGAAATGGCCATGAGCGACGGCGTCATCGCCGAATATGCCGGCCGTCTGCGCGCGCTTTCGGAAAAAGAGAATCTCTACCCTTTTGACCGCGGGGCGTTTGCCGCCATGCTGGAGTACGGCGTTCGAAAGGCCGGCCGCAGAAACAAAGTGACCGCGCGCTTCATTGATATCGCCGATCTGGCGCGCGAAGCGCATTACGACGCGGCGGCCAAGGGCGAAGCCGTCGTTCGCGCCGCGCACGTCCGCGGGGCCTTGTCTTCGAAAATGGAGCGGCACAACCTGATCGAGACGCGCATCCGCGAAATGATTGAAGAGGGCACATTGCTCGTTGACGTCAGCGGCACGCGCGTGGGCCAGGTCAACGGGCTCAGCGTGCTGGAGATTGGCGGATACTCCTTCGGCAAACCCGTGCGCATCACCGCCACGGCGGCGTTGGGCAAGGCCGGCTTGATCAACATCGAGCGCGAAGCGAATTTGAGCGGCCGCTTCCACGACAAGGGCGTGCACATCATTGCCGGCTATTTGCGCAGCCAGTTCGCGCAAGACAAGCCGCTATCGCTGGCCGCCAGCATTTGCTTCGAACAATCGTATTCCGGAGTGGACGGCGACAGCGCCAGTTCGACGGAAATTTATGCGTTGGCGTCCGCGCTGTCTGGATTGCCGCTGCGGCAGGATATCGCCGTCACCGGTTCCATCAATCAGCAGGGAGATATTCAAGCCATCGGCGGCGTCAACGAAAAGATCGAAGGATTTTTCGACGTCTGCCGCATCAAGGGACTCACCGGCACGCAGGGCGTGATGATGCCGGAATCCAACGTCGAAGACCTGATGCTCCGCGAAGATGTTCTGGAAGCCGTCGCCGCCGGAAAATTCCACATCTGGCCGGTGGCAAAAGTCGAACAGGGAATTGAGATCCTCACCGGAAGCACGGCCGGCCAAAAAAAGGACGACGGTAAGTTCGAACCGCGAACCGTCTTCGCGCTTATGGACGAGCGCATGAGCCAAATGGCCCGCACTTTGAAAGAATTCGAATAGCCTCGAGACAAACTCGAACGACATGGCGGCTTTTCGACCGCCGATCTCCTTCAATGTTTGTCGGTAACAGGAAGCAGCGCATTGTCGAGTACGAAGTTCGCCACTTGGATTCCCGTCGTCTGGCCATCGTCGCACGCAGATCGGAAGTGAATGCCGGCAAAGATTCGGGCGTTTTTCACTTCGTCCAGTGCCTGCGTAAAGCTCCGGAAGGAGCGGGTAACTCCGATCAGGAGATCGTTGTCCATGGTGAAATGCCTCTTTTCGCCAAAGAAGCTAGCCAGCACCACTGCCGCCGCGCCGCTGACCGTCGAGTGGCCCGATGGGTATTCCGGATGCGCTGGTGTCGCAAAGAGCGGCATCCAGGATGCATCCGCCGTTGTGTCCGGGTTGCCGTCGGTGTCAGCGAGAGGGATCGCGGTGACGGGCCGCCAGAAAACGTAATAGTATTTCGCTTCCCAGCACGCGATGGCGGCATCAGCCATGGCGAGATCGAGCAGCGCCAGAACCCGCGCATTCTCCAACAACGAATTATGGCGTTCGCCCGCGCGGCCAGAATCATCGTCCCCTTCGCCGCGTTCAAGGAGCAACGAGTCAGCGACCTGGTTCCATAGGTAGGTTGCCGTGCTAGCAGCCCAGAACCACGCGTAGATCGTCTGATCCGCGGTGCGGATGGGGCTCGAGATGCTACCCATCGACTTGGTTTCGTTGAAGTCGGCCGTATAGCGGGAGCTGGTCAGGGCTGGGGGACCGCCTGGACGAAACTGCGACGGCGCACTGATCGCCCAGGGCGTCATGTATGCGAACTGAGGACCGGCGCCCGACAAAAAGCCGGGCGGCGTGGGGCGCCATTCTCCAACTGCCGAACCACCCAGGAACGGAGCCGGAGCCGGCGTGAAGCCGTCGGTGGCGCGCCAGTCCAAAATGCCGTTCGCAGCGGTCTTGCCCCAGGCGATTCCGCTGGTGATCCCCGCACTGGTTTCATGCGGGTCGCTCGCGATGGCCGTCAGCGACACGGCGAGCCGCGCGTCGAATGTGCTCTTTTGGGTTGGATACAGTGCCACCAACGCTGTATATGCCGCTTCCACGGCCGCAGCTCGACGGGAGGCACCAGCCGGGCCAGCGGCGGGGACGTGCACCGGCGAGTACTTCCGGTCGATGCCGTTGACGGCATCGAACACGGAGGCCTGGACGATCGCCGCGACGCGGCCCATCACTAGCGGTGAGGTGCCGCCGACCGTCCCTGCGCGCAACATGTGTTGATTCCAGTCAGTGACGTCATCTGCTCGCGCGATTGATGACGCCACGAGAAGCATCGCTAAGCCAAGTGCCAATAAACAGAATCTTTTCGGAGGTCGCATGTCTTGACTCCCATCTCGAGAAGGAATTTTCCGGGGATAGGGCCTGGCAAATGTTGGCAAAGCAAAAGAGGACGCTGTCAGGGAGAAGAGAAAGGACCCAGTAGGAGGACCAACAGCTCCGTACCTAGTCGCTCTGCCAATTTGCTTGATGGACGATACGCCGCAATTTCGGCGAAGTAAAGTTATTGTTTGTAAATAGCCATCGTCGGCACACACAACCCCGCATTGCAGATCCCGTCATGCTTTCCATCGGCGGGTCTCAAAGCCCAGATAAGCGTGCTTAGAAGAGCGTCGATTGGAAACTGCGACCGTTCCGGCTTCAGTGTTCTGTTGTCTGCCGCATTTTCCTGTGCTAAATTCCCCGCACTGGCAATGGCGGAGTCCGCATACCTCCCAGGGGTCGCAATCCAAGACTCAAAAGTTCTGAGTTCTCCGCGGCATTCCGCTCTGGTGCGCGTCACTCACTGGATCCAGACCTTCAGCTTCATCGCCCTCACCTTGAGCGGAATCGCCATACTCCTCGCGCACCCGCGTCTCTATTGGGGGGAAACTGGCGCCGTGGGAACTCCTTCGCTGATCGATTTACCGTTTCCCTTTGTCTTGGAGCTGCAAATCCGGGGCCCGGGTCGGTATCTCCATTTTCTCTCCGCCTGGGTTTTTGTGTTAACCGGTTTGCTTTACATCCTCTCCGGGCTTTTCACCCGCCACTTTTGGAAGAACCTGGTGCCAAGCAAGACGGATCTCGGCTGGAAATCGATCCGGCGAGTGGTCTCGAATCATATGCATTTGAAGCGACCGGCGGAGGAAGAGTCCTGGAGCTATAACGTTCTCCAGCGGCTCACCTATCTCGCAGTGGTCTTCTTGCTGTCTCCCTTGATTGTCATCACGGGTCTCGCCATGTCTCCGGCGATCACGTCCGTCTTTCCCGTCATCGTGAATGTCTTTGGCGGTCAACAATCGGCCCGCACCATTCACTTCTTCGTAGCAGTTGCCCTTGTTCTATTTCTTCTCGTCCACATCGCGATGGTGTGCCTGGCGGGATTCAAGAATCGCATGCGGGCCATGATCACCGGCCACAACGCCGCTGGGAAGGAGCCATCATGAGCAGTTCGCTCTCGCGTCGAAAGCTGATCACCACTGGCTTGGCAACGGCTGCAGGCGTCTCTGGCTTGGGAGTCGCAGCGGTCCTCGCCCAACACTATGGTCTCATCCCGCCCGACCACGGCGGCATCTTCGGTGCGGGCGAGACCCTGACCTATGCTGCGCAGCGGATTTTGACGTCCGGCCATTCGCTCGCGCGCGAATTCAATCGCAGCGAAATCTCGAAAGTCGCCTTCGTCAATGGCAAGCCTCCCCAAAACGAAGCGTATCAACGCCATGTAGCTGGAGGTTTTGCGGACTGGCGTCTAACCGTGGACGGATTGGTCGCTCGTCCATCCTCGTTCTCCCTCGCAGACCTCAAACGGTTTCCTGCCCGCAATCAGATCACCCATCAAGCCTGCGAAGAAGGCTGGTCCTTCATTGCCGAATGGATCGGTGTTCCGCTCTCCACTGTTCTGAATTTTGTGGGCGTCAAGACGCAGGCGAAGTATGTTGTCTACTATTCGTTCGACGGATTTTGGTGGGACAGCATTGACATGGGGGACGCTTGGCACCCGCAGACCTTTCTCGCTTACGGCATGAACGGCGGAGAACTGCCCGTCGATCACGGCGCTCCCGTTCGCATGAAGATCGCCCGCCAGCTCGGTTACAAGAGCGTGAAATACATCTCTCACATCACCGCTACCGACTCGATGAAACATATCGGCGACGGCCAGGGCTCCCCGGCCCCGGCAGCAGGCTACTCCTGGTACGCCGGCATCTGAGGCAAATCCGAGTCACTTCTTCGTTTCAAGAGCTATTCGGACCAGTTTGAAACTCCTGTTGACGACCAACAGGAATGTGCTAGGCTCCCATTTTCTCCTGTTGACCGTCTAAAGGAGCGCGTGCCTTCTCTCCAGAGCGAAGTGTTGCAGGAACCACTCGATACGCAGGAAGACGCGCGAGAGGAAGAAGCGGAAAGCTGGAATCGCGGGTCCGTCATGATCAACCGTGCATTCAGGGCAAGCTAGCCATGCGCGAATTTTGCCGCATTTTCATTCACCGCGTCGCTGCGATCTTCCGTCGCCGTCGTCTCGAAGTCGACATGAACGAGGAACTGCGCTCGCACCTGGAGATGGCCGTCGAACGGAACTTGCGCAAAGGCATGACCGCCGAGGAAGCGCGCCGCGAAGCACACCGCGAATTCGGTGGCGTCGAGCAAACCAAGGAACTCTACCGTGACCAGAGAGGACTACCGATGATCGAGACCACACTGCAAGACCTCCGCTTCGGTTTCCGGATGCTGCGGCGCAGTCCCGGCTTTTCCATCCTGGCAATCCTTTGCCTCACCTTGGGGATC
>WNFQ01029454.1_pt1 | contig 10622 bp, 7 predicted proteins | sample 5400171 | NCBI WGS metagenome assembly WNFQ01 (sample SAMN13153356, study PRJNA577476) | soil metagenome | isolation source: 20 cm soil under Madrone tree | place: USA:California | collected 2016-06-14 | reverse complement strand
TCAATCGCCCGGAGGTGCTTCGGCTCAGCGGGGCGGCTGCAGTTATCGCCTGCAATCACATCGGCTGGGTGGACAGCCTCTGGGTAGCATATGCCGTCTATCCGAGGCAGCTTCGCTATATGTCGAAGCAGGAGCTGTTCAATTCGCGTGTCGCCAAATGGATCTTGGAGCAGGGAGGATCATTTGCAGTCGACCGCGAGGTGCCATCCAGGGACTCGATCAAGACCGCCCTCGACCTGCTGAAGAATGGCGAAATCCTGTTGATCTTCCCTAGCGGGACGCGGAGCGATCAAAGTATTTCGTTTAAGCGCGGTGCCGCCATGGTCGCGCTTCACGCCGGCGTTCCACTTGTTCCTGCCTTCTATCAAGGTCCTAATGACGTGCGGATCGCGCACTTCGTGCAGCGTCCGCGGGTCCGGGTGACGTTCGGGACACCCATTCCTACAGCGGGGCTGCCGCTCGGGAAACAAACGACGATGGCCCTCACTCGACAGCTCCAAGCATCGATCGGCGAGCTGCGATTGATCGCGACTGCGGAGCGCTCGGACGCGTAACGGGTCGGAACCCGTCGCAGGGAGGAATATTCCAAAAGGTCCGGTCTGCGAATCCGGCCCACGCCGTGACCGCTTCGGGCCTTGGCTGTTTGAAAACACGTTCGCGATCAGGCACAGCCGCTCGCGCACCCTTGCCCCTGCTGCGGCGGCCGCATGTTCGTCATCGAGACCTTCGAGGTCGGCTGCCAGCCACGTCACCCGCCAACCGCACCTCTCGTGGCTAACAGGACCGACACGATCAAGCGCTGCGCAACCGCACCAAAAGACCGGGCGCCGAGTCCGACGTCTCTATATCTTGCTTACGCGCGTCCCAATGGGTCATGACCGGATTGGGTCATAGACGGCCGCGGCGAGCACGTCGCCGGCGTGGCGGGTTCACCCCAGTAACCGGACCCCACTGGCGGGTGGCCGGCGCTTCAGCCTTGGGCCAAGCAGAGACATTGCGCCCGGACTGTTGCACGACCCGCGCGATCGACATTCGCACCATCGATCATCATCCGCTTGCCGGGCTCGGCGCCGGTGCCCAAGATGGTACCGTTCCAGACGGCCACCGAGCATCGGAAGCTCGGCCAATGAAAGCCGAGGACGACCTCAGCCAAGGAGCGATCGGTACAGATCCAGATATCGATCGGCCATGCGGTCTACCGTGAAGCGCGTGGATACTGCCGACCGGCAGGCGGTGCGATCGATTTCGCCGATACGGCCGATCGCATCCACGGCTGCATCCACGCTGTCGACCAGGAAGCCGGTCACGCCAGGGTCGATCAGCTCGGGCATCGATCCGCGGTTGGAGGCGATGACCGGCGTGCCGCAGGCGAGTGCCTCCACGACCGATAGTCCGAACGGTTCGTCGAAGTTGATGAGGTGAAGCAGCGCGCGCGCGGAACCCAGGGCTTTTGTGCGTGCCGTCCCGCCCACCGGGCCGCGATAGACCACGGAACCGTTGTCGAGCGCGGGTGCGACGTGCTCGTTATGATAGTCCTGATTCTGGACGATGCCGGCCATGACCAGCCGCCGACCCGTTCGACGTGCCGCCGCAATCGCCTCGGCCGCCCCCTTGTCCGGGTGGATGCGGCCGAAGAAGAGCAGGTCTTCGCTGCCGTGCGGGTCGAAGGGAAAGTCCTCCAGCCGGATACCGTGGTGGATCGTCGCCGCATAGCGCAGGTCCGAATGGCGGTCGGCGTCGCTGATCGCGACATAGTGAACGCGATCGTCGTACGCCTTGAAGACCGGCAAGATGCGTTCCGAGGAGAAGCCGAAGTCGGCCTGATTGTGAATGAGGTCGAACTCGCCCGCGCGCTTGAAGACATGCGCGACGTGAAGCATCTCCCACACTTTGGCATCGATGGCGGGGTCCTCGGAATAGGGCGTCGCGCAGACGCCGGCCAGCTTGCCCGCCGTCCAGCTATCCTTCGTGGCGAACAGGGTAACGTCGACGCCGCGCGCCACCAGCGCCTCGGTCAAAAGGCTCGTCACCAGCTCCCATGGACCATAGTGGCGCGGCGGGGTGCGCCAGGAGATCGGCGCTAGCATGGCGATACGCAATCGATTGTCCTTCCCTTGCTTTTCGTTAATCGGCCATAAGGATCACGCCCTCGTCTGCCCGCAGCAGCAGGGCGCCGTCTCCGGCCAACGCCGCGTCGGCGACAGTGGACAAGAGCAGCCGGCAATCGTTTGCCCAGTCCGGCAACTCCAGGCGATGCGACCGTCCCCCGAGATTGAGCGCCACTATAAGTCGCTCCGCGCCGTGCCGACGCTCGTAGGCGAGCACGTCGCCCTCCACGTCCAGCAGCGCGAAGTCGCCGATCGACAGCGCCAGATGAGCGCGCCTAGCAGCCAGCAACCGGCGATAGAGCGTCAGAATCGAATGAGGCTCCTCCGCCATCCGCGCGACGTTGCGCGTCGGCCAATCGGCATTGAGCGGCAGCCACGGCCTGGCCGCGGTCGTAGTGAAGCCGGCATTCTCGCTCCCGTCCCACGGCATCGGTGTGCGGACCGGATCGCGGCCCAAGGAGAGCCCGGGCTCGCGCAGCCCGCGCGGGTCCTGAACCTGTGCAGGCGGTATCGCGACGTCGCTCAAGCCCAACTCGTCGCCGTAGTAGAGGGTGGGGGTGCCGCGGAGCGTCAGCAGCAGCATCGCCGCGACGCGGGCCTGGGCCTGCCCACGCTTGGCTGCGACGCGTGGCCGGTCATGGTTGCCGAGCACCCAATTCGGCCAACCGCCCGGCGGAAGCGCTGCCTCATAGTTGGCGATCAGCGTTGCGAGCGAGCGCGCCTCCCACGACGCATCGACGAGTTGGAAGTTGAAGGGAAGGTGCACCTCTGCCCGTTCCCGGCCGTAATAGCGCAGCAGCCGATCGAGCGGCAGGTAGATCTCGCCGATAAGCAGGCGTTCGCCCCGTCCCTTGGCGCCATAATTGTCGGCGATGGCACGCATGTCGGCGGCGATCCCGTGCACCTCGGGCTGGTCTGCTGAATGGAGCTGGAGCATCCGGAACATATCGCCCATTGCTGGCTGATAGGTGGGGTTGGGCGGATTGTCCAAGAAGTCTGCTGCCTTGACCATGTGCCACAGCACGTCGATGCGGAAGCCGTCCACGCCGCGGTCGAACCAGAAGCGCATCACGTCGTACATCGCCGCCTGCACGGCCGGATTCCGCCAGTTGAGGTCCGCCTGCTCCTTTAGGAAGGCGTGGTAGTAATATTGACCGGTGGCCTCGTCCCACTCCCAAGCCGAGCCGCCGAAATCGCTGATCCAGTTGTTGGGCGGCCCGCCATCGGGGGCGGGATCGCGCCAGATGTACCAGTCCCGTTTCGGATTGGCGCGCGAGGAACGGCTCTCGACGAACCAGGGGTGGCGGTCGGACGTGTGGTTGGGTACGAAGTCGAGCAAGACCTTAAGCCCGTGCGCATGGGCTTGCGCAAGCAACTCGTCGAAATCGTCGAGCGCGCCGAAGCGAGAATCGATGCCGCAATAATCGGCGACGTCATAGCCGAAATCAGCCATCGGCGAGGGGTAGATGGGCGAGATCCAGATGGCGTCGATACCGAGGCTGACCAGATAGTCGAGTCGCCGCTCGATTCCCTTGAGGTCGCCTATGCCGTCGCCGTTCGTATCCTGAAAGGAGCGCGGGTAGATCTGGTAGATCACGCCCGTCTGCCACCACAGCGCGGTCATGCCAACAGGGCCTTGTTCATGTGGGTGATACGGCCGGCAAGGTCTGCCTCGCCGTTCGCCACGACGCCGGGAATTTCGCCTTATGCCACGGAATGACAGCAACCCCCGTTCGGGGCGGCCGACACGCCCCGCAGCTTGAGCAAGATCAAAGTGGCGCGATATCTCCTGCTGGCCCGCTGCGCCGATTGCTGCGGCGAAAGCAGTTGCGGTCGATCACGCGTTAGGCGTTTTTCATCAATTGTTGCCGTGCGTGGCCCGCGGCTTACATCTTTCGACTGAGCGGGGACGCCATATCTATCTCTCCGACAACAACGGTCGCATCGGTGTGGGGTTCGACCATCCCGGCGTCATATTTGTCGCTTGCAGCTTTCTCGATCGCCTCTCGGTGGAGCTTGAATGTCTCTCCATCGCCACCACTGTCACTGCTGCCGAACCTATAGCGCAGCAACTCGCGCGCGGCTCGGCAAGCTACTTCCGTCTTCCCGTCGCGCATTAGAAACTTTACCCCCAACATCGTAGTCAGGATTTTCTCATTGCTGCGCGTCAAAGGCATTGACTCCTCCATGGGCGTACCTCTGCAAACTGATCCTATGTGGACTTGGGCCCGCTGTCTGGCAAAATCCAATGCAAATAAGGGCCGTAACGGCCATGCTTCTCGTGGCCCGCCAGCATCCGATCGGCCAGAAAAGTTAGGTGCTTGGCCTCCTCCAGTGTCTGTAGGAACCCGGCGGGCGTCGCCAAAGACCGTCATAGCGCAGCCGTCAGCCCGCGACCGCCTGCTTCAGCGCCGCAATCTCTATTATAGCGAAATTGGAGAAGGTGTCAGATATCGCGTAGGGCAGGATGATTTGGTCGCCGTGACGCATTGCGCCGCAGGTATAGACAACATTGGGCACATAGCCTTCGCGTTCGGTTGGGTCGGGACGCACAAGAGGTTCGCGCGATCGCCCGAGAACTTTTGAGGGATCATTTTTATCCAGTAGAACGGCACCGATTGAATACTTTCTTACCGGACCCACTCCGTGCGTCAGGAGCAGCCAGCAGTCGTCCAGTTCAATCGGTGAGCCACAATTGCCAATCTGAACAAACTCCCAAGGATACTCGGGCTGAAGGATCGATTGACCGCCGTCCCAGGTGTAAAGGTCGTCTGAGTAGATCAAATAGAGGTTTTCGTTGTCCTGCCGACCGATCATCGCATAGCGGCCATCAATTTTTCGCGGGAACAAAGCCATACCCTTGTTACGCGATGCCGATCCGCCGAGCGGTATCATCCGAAAGAATCGAAAATCCGTCGTTTCGAGCAACTCAGAGCGAATCGCCCTTCCGCTGTAGGCGGTGTAGGTCGCGCAGAACACTGTTTTTTCACCGTCTTTGAATTCGACGAAACGAGCGTCTTCGATGCCATTAGATTGGGCCTCCGTGATGGGAAAGATCACTCGCTCGCTAAGCTCTTCGTCTTGCTGAAAAAGCACTTCGACCACGTCGCCATTTGGCGTCGGCATCCGGCTTTTCACTTTTGGGACCGACGCGAGACGGGCCGTCGGATCCACCGCTACGCTTCCGTCAGAAGATATGGTGCCGGACCGGAACGTCAGCGATGAAATATGCCCCTCTCCGACAGCGCGAAGGCTCAAGATGAATCGGCAGCTATTCTCCGTCGAGCCGGACTGGTCTGGGTGTCGGACAATGCTCGGATTGAACAAGGCGGACGCCTCGAAGGAGTACTCGTTGAGAAAATACGCCCCGATCAATCGGCGTTGCGTCTTATTCAATTCAGCATGCGAGCAGATTTCTGTGACGGCCTTCAAAATTTTCGAGCACGTCACTCAGTAGATGCGCGGCAGCTTCGGCATCAAGACGAAGAACTTTGCCGACAATATGGTTGGCGCGGATTTTATCGGTTGCGTTGAGGTCTCTGGGTTCAGTCGCCGGTTTGAAAGGTCTGACGACGACTCGGGCCGGATCCGGGCGCAGATATAAGCTCTGGCGGTTCATGAATCGGGATTGCGACAAGAGACACCTGGGGTTGTTCAAGATGCGATTGTGCGAACGGCGCTGGAATCCAATTTGGACGGGGGTTTCATCCAGTCTATCGCAGTAGTGCGCTTGAATCGACGAATCTCCGCAAGACCGAGAAGATAGGATAACGATGATTCTGCACCTTTGTTCTCATTGGGTCGATCCGGATGAAGCCCATCCGAACAGCGGCCTGTATCGGGATCAATCAGGAGGGTCTGCAGGTCATTTTCGCCCAGGAACCAAGCGAACGCGCGCATGGCCGCTGCCGGCCACTCTGCGCCGTCCTCCGCACGTCCCGCAGCAAGGCTCGCAGAAATCGTTGCTGACGCCTCGATTGGCTGTTGATCAAATGCTTCGGGTTTCTGGTGGACCCGGCCGAAACTTTTGGTCCCAATCGGCCTGAAGCATCCCGATGAAGCCGTTTGAAGCGACATGAGCCAACGAAGCGAGCGGAGGCCGACTTCGACATATGGTCGCGTCCGGGTCGTCAAGCCCGTTTGAATCAGCGCCTGGGGAAGGCGCGCATTGTCATAGGCGAGCATATCTTCAAACCAGATCCAATCGTTCGTTTCCGTCGCGGAAAATAGGGACATCAACCTGTCGGCTAATATTCTGCGTAAGCTGTTTGCGAAGAGATCTCCACCGACCAGCGCGCAATAAGCGTCTAACGCGAGGAGCGAGAAGGCCCAGGCCCGCGGAGACGAGAATGTTTCGACGGCCGGAAGCGCAGTCTTGAAGAGCGCCGCAGCCCATCTCCGGCGCGACGGATCAGCGTCCTCGCACGCGCATTCAGCCAATGCCCAAAGCGTTCTGCCGTGACTATCTTCCGAGCCCGCCTCTTCCAACCATCGTCGGTCGTAGCTCATGAAATTTCGGAATCGACGCGTGCCTGGATTCCAGGAGTGCTGGATGAACGCTGCAAAGCGCGCGGTGGTCGTTTCTGATAGCTGCATTTCGCCAAATTTCGAAAGCGTACAAGAAAACAGAAGGGCGCGCGCGTTGTCGTCGACACAGTAGCCATGAGAGCGATCTGGCACTGAATGGACGGAATGCTGGATCACGCCCGTACTATCGCAGAGCGAGAGGAAATGCCCCACCCGCATTTCCGGTATGATAGGGCCTTTGCTCCCGGAAACGATCGCATCGATCGAAGGTGCAATTCCGCGGCGGACATTTTCGCGAGCGATTTCGAAAACCGTAAGATAACGCTTGGCTGTTTGCACCCAAGTCATCGATCGGCTCGCCGCGTATGCGCGCTTGCGCATGGCCTGACGACGTACGTCGTTTGTCAGAAGGCCGGAGATTTCGGTGCTCAGGGCTTTGGCATCGCCAAAAGGAACCAGAATGCCGCGCCCGTCACTTAGCAGTTCCTTGGCGTGCCAATAAGGCGTTGAGACGACTGCCTTTCCCAAGCCAAAGCTGTAGGCGAGTGTACCCGATGTCATTTGGGCTTCGTTGAGATAGGGCGTCACGTAGACGTCGCACATCGAAATGAAGTTTAACAGCGTGGCCTGATCTACGAACTGGTTGAAGAAGACGACGCAATCCCCAATACCCAGCTCCCGCACTCTTGCAATTAAGCTATCGCGATAAGCCTCGCCCTGGTCTCGCACAAGGTTCGGATGGGTAGCGCCGAGAATGACGTAGACGGCGTTGGGGCATGATTTAACAATGCTTGGCATGGCATCGAGCATTATCTCGATGCCTTTATTGGGCGACAGCAAGCCAAACGTCAGAATTATTTTCTTTTCTTCGAAGCCAAACTCCACTTTGGCATGATGCGGCTCAAGAAATGGAAAATCTGGTATTCCGTGCGGGATGACGTCAATCTTGTGTGCCGGCAGGTCGTGAACGGAGCGGAGAAGTTCGCGAGCCGTTTCTGACATGATGACGATTTTCGCCGAGGCATCTATGATCCGACGCGTTACGTCGTGCTGGATCGGTGTCGGCTTGGCGAGCACCGTATGAAGCGTCGTGACAACAGGCATCTCGAGGCGCGATAGGAGATCAACGATATTGGCGCCGGCCTGCCCGCCGAAAATTCCGTATTCGTGTTGAAGGGAGACAACGTCGAAACCTGCATTGTTCAAAAGTTCGGCACCCTGAGCATATTCGTCGATCACCTCTTCGCGAATCTGAAAGCGTACCGCCGGCGGATAATCATAGCTACAACCGGGGTTCGTCATGGCAAGGACGCAGGTTTCCAGATCCGGGCGCGTCATCGAGATCGCCCGATGAAGATCATGGGTAAAGGTAGCGATTCCGCAACGACGCGGAAGGTGATTGCCAATGAATGCAACGCGCTGGAACTGACTCATTGAATAGTCTCCATGCATCCGTCCGTTGGGACGCCGTTGCTCCGGTGAAGGAAGTTGGCCCGTGCGCCTCCTGTAACGGCCGCGCAGCCATTTCCGCCGGCAGTCCGGAGTGCTGCAGCAGGTCCGATACGAGGCCCCCCGTGTAGGCCACGAGGCCTACCATGCCGATTGCGCCGACGTGGATGTTGATGCGATCCGATTGTGCGAAAACGGCGTCGCCTTTGGCAACGTCGGATGATCCGGTGCGAGCGCTACCATCGACAATAAGAAGCCAAGTCTCTTGTTTCGCTTCCAGACACCACTCGGAGTTTGGCGCCAGATCAATTCGTTCGAACATGAAGTGCGCGTTTGAGATCAGAAGCGTCCGCGTGTCGGTAAGCCGGGTTGGTATGACCCGAAATCCGGCAGGTCCGGCGTCCGCCACCGCAATTGCGTTCTCGATATGGAGTTCGCGCTGTCGGCCATGATCGAATAGGCGGAATGTTGCATCGCTGCGTTGTTGAATCTCTGCGATGACAAGTCCCGCGCCGATTGCGTGGATGGTCCCGGCAGGGACGAAAATGCTGTCGCCCTGCGAGACCGCCTGCCACACAACAAGATTCGTGATCGATCCGTCCTCGCCGGCCTGGCGCAGTTGCTGCGGAGTCAGACGCCGTTTCAGGCCCAAGGCGACCTTGGCTTCAGGAGTAGCGCTCAGGACGTACCAGGCTTCGGTCTTGCCGTTCTGGAGTCCGATCGATTGCGCATACGCATCGTCGGGGTGAACCTGAATAGAGAGCGGCTGGCTCGTGAACAGCAACTTGAGCAATAGCGAAGTATCTGCAGCCTCGCTACCAGGTCGCTCGTACCGAATTTCGCCGATCACACTGCCGTCAGGGCGTGCGTTGCTCCACGGACGTAGATCTACGATACCCCACGGCTTTGGTACGGTACGCGCACGCGCATGTTCAATCGCCAAAGCCTTGACCTCATATTCGACCGAGACAACGTATTTTGGACATAGCGCAGCGGCTAAGTCTTCTGAACCATCAGAGCCGACTGCGCGAATTGGTCGGACTTGGATAGGGCGCCAGGTGGTCCCGACGGCGCATCCGCAGATCTGGGCGGCGCGCTCGCAACTTATCGCCGGTCATTGGACACCCGGTTTCATGGTGACGACCAGTGTGGGCACACCGTCGAGACCGCCCCTAACCGGCGAGCGAATGGCCGAGCGCGGCTGGCTTCTCAAGCGCAGCTATCCGGTCCTCAAGAATCGGTGACCGCCCTCGGAAAACTGCGCATGGGGACCCCGGGCCTGCTTGCTCACAATTGAGATATTTTTCACGGGGAACCGGCACCGTCTGTTTTCAAACAGTCCGCCGGGAGGGCAGCCCGGAGCGGAATGCGCAGCAGCCCGGGATGCGCCAGGGTTCCAAAAATTCCAGCTGGTCCAATTTTCCGGCCCAGCCGGGATATTCAGACAGTAAGCCCGCGTGCGTCATACCACCGGCCTCAACGGCGGGCAGGCTGGCCCGAAAGCAAAGAGGAGATGGCGCTCGTCTAGTTGAACAAGCGCCGCATGTCGTCGCCAAAGTCGAGCGCCGGCCAGCGAAATGATGATGTCGACTGCTTCCAGAACTGGCGTAGACGAGGCAGCCGCATATCCGGCTCGTTCCCCGCGATAATCGCCGCGTTGATTGCCCCGATCGAGATGCCGGAGAGCCAATCGGGTGCGCATCCCGCCTCCGCTAGCGCTTGATAGACACCGGCCTGGTAGGCGCCGAGCGCACCGCCGCCCTGGAAAACGAGCGCCGTCTGCGCATAGGGCCCTCTGAAGGCGCTCGTCGCGGCTATTGATGCGTGGGTTGTCATGGGGGTTGTCAGCTGATCGTCACGGGTTTGCCGACTCTCTTCCTGCGCGCCGTATTAGCCGTCGCGGGCATGGGGATGCACTAATCAAGTGGCGATGATCGGGTCTCAAGTCTCGGCCGCTTGAGGGGCCGCGACGCTCTCTTTCCGCGTGTTGGGTGTCGGCGGCAGAGGCCCGTTCGCCTTTTGCGATGCGGCGTCCTGCCCGGCCAACGCCAGCGCCACGACGGGGTTCATGCTGTCGACCATCGATGTCGGGATCAGGATGGTGGCGCCACGCTCCTTCGTCGTCTCATAGATGATGTTCATGGCGCGTAACTGCAGAGCCGCCGGATGATCAGCATAAGTCATGGCGGCCTCAACGAACTTTCCCGCTATCGCGGCCTCGGCCGATCCGAGAATGACCCGCGCCTGCTTTTCCCGCTCGGCCTGGGCTTGCCGGGACATGGCGTCCTGCAAGGCAACCGGAATCGCTACGTCGCGGATCTCGACGGACTTCACCGAGATTCCCCAATCGTTGGTCTTACGACCGATCTCGCCGCGCAACAGCTCGTCGGCGACACTGCGTTCTGATAGAAGCGCCGACAGCATCGACGACCCGATCATTTCGCGAAGCGACGTCTGGGAGACCCGATCGATGGCTTCGCGGTAGTTCGTGATGTTCAAGGCGGCCTTTTGCGCGTCGTGGACGAACCAGAAGATGAT
>WNFQ01024905.1_pt1 | contig 10622 bp, 6 predicted proteins | sample 5400171 | NCBI WGS metagenome assembly WNFQ01 (sample SAMN13153356, study PRJNA577476) | soil metagenome | isolation source: 20 cm soil under Madrone tree | place: USA:California | collected 2016-06-14 | reverse complement strand
ACGACCGATCTTTTTGCGGAAATGTCGCCGTATCTCCAACGCGGGACACTTACCGCATCCATCTACCAGAACCCGCATCGGCAAGGCCAAATCGCCGTGCGTTTGATGGCCGACCATGTGATTAACAAAACGCCTTTCCCGCCCAAAACGCATTTGAGCCCTGGGGTGGTCATGTCCACGAACCTGCACCTGTTTCGCGAGATGCGCCTCGCAGATTCCAAGCTCGAGGGCCTACCCACGCCGAGCAGAGCCAGAGTATAAGCCCAACTTGTACTAGTACTTGACCCTGTCGGAATAACGTTATTTTCTGGCGTTCCAGCAAAAATTTGCTTGACAAGCATCTGTCAAAGCAATACAAGCATAACAACCGTTAACGTTAACGGTTTGTTCGACGGGGTCGTGAGTAAGACATCTTCAACATTTCTAGTGGGGGGTGTATTGATGCTGTTTCATGCCTCGAAGTTTGCTACAGGTCTGTTTTCTTCTCTGAACACACGAAATCTAAAATACTTACTTCTTCTGATTCTGGCCCTCGTCGCGCTGCCTTCGCGCACGTTCGGCCAGAACGCTACGGTGGTAGGAACCGTCACCGATCCTTCAGGTGGGGTCGTTGCAGGTGTAACGATAACTATCACGAGCGCCGAAACCGGCGCAGTGAAGACCATCACAACAAACGAATCCGGACAGTACGTCATACCAGATTTGCCAATCGGCCATTACAACATCAAAGCTTCGGCAAACGGCTTCAAGGTTGCTGAAAAGAAGGAAGTGACGTTGACCGTTGGCGATCGTCTGCGCATCGATTTCCAGATGGCCGTCGGCGCTGCCTCAGAAACGGTTACCGTCGAAGCTAATACGATCGCCGTGCAATCCGATTCTGGTGAATTGAGCAACCTGATCTCCGACAAGCAGGTTTCGCAACTCGCAGTCAATGGACGCAGCATTTACCAACTTGCACAGTTAACGCCGGGCGCCTCGAGCCAAATCAACAATTTCGTCAACACCCCGGTCGGCGGCGACTCCAACGTCGAATTCAACGGCATGCGCCAGAACCACAACATTTACCTGCTGGATGGCGGCGAGGATGATGACCGCGGCGGCGCCGGTGGCATGAGCATTGCGCCCTCTTCTGACGCCATCGCGGAGTTCCGCGCCCTGACCTCGAATTACAGCGCGGACTATGGTCTTTCGTCTGCGGCGACCATGGTCATGGTTCTGAAGTCCGGGACGAGCACGCTTCACGCGTCCGCTTGGGAATTCAACCGTAACGACGCATTCGATGCCCGCAACTTCTTCAAACCGGGAACCAATCTGAACGGCAGCCACAACAAAATCCAAAAACTGCGGCTTAACGTCTGGGGCTTTAACGTTGGCGGTCCGGTTTCTTTTGGCCAACTCTATAATCCCGAAAAGAAGAAGACCTTCTTCTTCTACAATATGGAATGGCGCAGGCTGATTCAGGGCGGTCTTACCACCCAGACTGTGCCTGACCCGGCTACCTACGGGGGCGACTTCAGCGCACTTCCCGCGGTGATCAATGTTCCATCGGCTTCGCAGGTAGCGCCGTCGGTCCTCGCCAAGAATTGCCCCGGGGGCATCCTTCCTGCTGGCATCGTTCAGGGCGCGCAATTTCCCGGCAATAAGATTCCCGCTTGCATGATCGATCCGAACGCCACTGCTTTGGTCAACGCGGGCATCTTCCCGAAACCTACGAGCGGCCAGAACTTCGCCGGCGGGAATAACACCCCGACGAACCTGAAGGAAGAAGTCGTCCGCATCGACCACAATTTCACCAGCAAGTTTTCCGTGTTTGGACACTTCGTTGCCGAGCAGGTGAGCCAAGGCTACGGCATTAGCCAGTGGAGCGGCGCGAACGTTCCAACTGTGGGCGACACATTCGGCAACCCGTCCTATAGCGCTGTGGTGCACACAACGTACACGATTAGTCCGACTTTGCTGAACGAAGTTGCGTTCAACTACAATGGGAACCGCATCAACATCATTCCGTTTGCAGGTTCGGGCTTGAGCAGCTTGGCGATTCCCAGCGGCTACGTCACGACTAATTCCAGGTTATTCACTGGGCCAAACAACCTTAGCCGCATACCGAATATCGACTTGAACGGTGCCACTGGTACTCACTTTGAGATCTCCAGTTGGCCGTGGCGAAACAAAGCGGACGACTACCAGATCCGCGACGATCTCTCCTGGACCAAGGGAGCCCATCAACTCAAGTTCGGTTTTAGCTGGGCGATCTATAAGAAGGTTCAGGACCTGTTCGGTCAGACGCAAGGCGGGTTCGGCTTTGACGGAACCTTTACTACTCCGTCGGGTCAGAAAACAGCCTTCGGCAATGACTTCGCTGATTTTCTGCTCGGCGATGCCAAGTCGTACCAGGAACTCGCTGTGCAGGACAAAGGTTTCTGGAACAACGTCTCATGGGCATCGTACGTACAAGACAACTGGCGTTTCAACAAGCGGCTGACTCTAAACCTGGGCTTGCGTTGGGATGGCGTTCCGCATACCTACGAAGCGAATGATCGTATGGGGAACTTCTACGCATCGCTGTACGATCCGGCCAAGAAGGCTGTGCTTAATCCTGACGGCACGATCAACTCGGCTAGCCCGGGTCTGGGCACCAGCCCGAACTCAATTCTCGCCGGCGTGCCACTTTACCTGAACGGTATCGGCATTCCAGGCCAGAACGGCATCCCTAAAGGCTTGGTCGACAATCACTGGGCGAGCTTCGGTCCGCGTATCGGATTCGCGTACGATTTGCTGGGCAACGGTAAGACCGTTCTACGCGGCGGTTCCGGCATTATGTACGAGCGCATTCAGGGCAACGACATGTACGATGCCGGCCCGAACATTCCGTTCAGCCTGCAGGTCAGCACTCCAGGTCCCGTCGAGCTCGATAATCCGCGGCTCTCCTTGGGCACTGGAACGGCCGGCACTCTGCCCATCAATCCGGCCAGCATCACTGGTCTGAACAGGAAAAACTACAAGCAGCCCGCCAGTTATCAGTGGAGCCTTGGCATACAGCGCTCACTCAGCGCCAAGACCGTCCTGTCCGTCGCCTATGTAGGCAATACGAATCGTTACCAAAGTGACCGGACGGAATACAATCTGCCGAATCAGGCTGCCCTGATACCAATTATCAATGGCGTTGCCGGAGCAAACTACAATACCGCGGCTGGTTTGCCTTTTCCCGGCTTCCATGCCGTCCGGCTTTCGACAAACGAAGCCAACTCTCATTACCATGGGTTGCAGCTCGACCTAAACTCCCAAGTCGGCCGCGATCTCTTCCTTCGTGCCTTCTATACGTATTCGAAGGCAATTGATCCGGGCACCGGCAGTACAGGCGGCCAAGATCTACAAAACGTTTCGAACCCTTACCTGGGCTGGAGATACGATTTAGGCCCGAGCGGCTTTGACCGTACGCACAACGCAGTGGTCAACTTCATTTACGACATCCCTGTCTTTCGCAACAACTCAAACCGCTTGGTGAAAACCATGCTTGGTGGCTGGCAGACATCGGGCATTGTGACACTTGAGTCCGGTTTGCCCCTCAACATCGGTGTCAGCGGAAAACAAGGCGGAAACGCGCTGCCCAACGCGACGAACCGTCCGAACCTGGTCGGCAAGATCTCCTATCCGCAGACGGTTAGCACAACCGGGCAGCAAATCATTCAGTACCTCGATCCGTCGGCTTTCGCACTGCCGGCAATCGGGACGTTCGGCAACCTGGGGCACAACGCAGCGCGTGGCCCGGGACGCGATAACTGGAACATGTCCCTCTTCAAGAACTTCTGGATCAAAGAGGAGCGCGGCACACGATTCGAGTTGCGCTTTGAAACCTTCAACACCTGGAACCACAGGCAGTTCAATCTTAAAACTGCTTTCGATCCGAGAATCATTCAGCTCGGTGGAAAACTTTACTTCTAGAGTTTCCTAGAAGCGCGCACCGGCCTCGCTCGCATTCACCCCTGCGAGCGGGGCCTTTTCTTTGATTTTGGTGCACAATTGCTGCAACGCCCTCACCGCACTACGAAGACCGGGGGCTTGAATTCAGGACACTTTTCACTTGTCTATCCTTCTCCGATCCCGCTTTAGGCTGCTCATCCTATTCCTTGCAGGAATTTTCTCTTCGGCTCGCGTTTTGGCGCAGACGCCTGACACGCTAAACGCGCAGAAGCTGGAACAAGAAGGCAAGCTGAAGGAAGCTGCAGCAGCGTGGCGCAAAGTCGTGAACGCCAATCCGAAAGACTCCGCCGCATGGGCCAGTTTGGGTGTAGCGCTCGCCAGGCTGCAAGAATATGGAGAGGCAAGCTCAGCCTACCGAAAAGCAATTGCACTTAATCCTAGGTTGCCAGGCATACAATTGAACCTGGGGTTGGCGGAGTTCAAATCGAACAATCTGCAGGCTGCTGTCGAACCGCTTCGCGCTGCACTGGCGGAGAATCCGCAAAACATGCAAGCGAGGACGCTGCTCGGCCTAAGTTGCTATGGCACCGGGCAATTCGTGGAAGCGGGGAAACATCTGGAAATTGCGTCGAAAGCGAATCCATCAAATCCGGAATTACACAACGTTCTCGCGCAAAGCTGTTTGTTGGGCAAGAACTATGACTGCGCCCTGAATGAATTCACTTGGATTTTGCAGCGCAATCCAAACTCCGCCGCAGTTCATATTCTGACGGGAGAAGCGCTCGACGGGTTGGACAGGACGCCCGAGGCGATCGCCGAGTTTGATTTGGCCGCCAAAGCTGATCCGCGCACTCCCAATGTCAATTTTGGCCTCGGATATCTCTACTGGAAAATGCGCCGATATAACGAAGCGGCCGCGGCTTTCAATAACGAACTTGCTGTGGACCCGCAAAATGCTCAAGCGCTGGCATATCTCGGCGACATTGAGTTGAAGCGCGAGAATTCCGAAAAAGCGCTTTTGCTATTGAACCGNNNNCTTTTGCTATTGAACCGAGCCGTCGGTTTGCGCGAAGACATCCGCATCGCGCAGATGGATATCGGCGTAATCCTGACGCAGCAAAAGCGCTATCAAGAAGCGCTTTACGCTCTGCAGCGCGCAGAGAAACTGGACCCCGAACAGCCGGAAGTCCACTACCGTCTCGGCCGCCTGCTTCAAGCCATGGGCGATACACAATCCGCACAAAGAGAATTCGCAAGAGTTCAGCAGTTGCACAAAAAAGCGGAGGACGATGTCGTCGACAAGATGTCCAGCCTCAAACTGGGGCCAACGACAAAGTGAATGGAATGCCTGTCTGCGGCTCTGTCCTGGTTCGGTTCGCTACTTCTGTCGAGTGTTAGGTGCGAGGAGGTTCGAGTCACCATGTGCCGAAAATCACGGCTTCTCTTTTCTCCTTTCAATAATCTTCGAAGATTGTTTTCCTTCCTTCTGGTTTTTGCCTCGCCCGCCCTTTGCCAGGATCGCCCCGCCGACGAATCCGCTCTTCGCGGCAACCGCGCTGAAATCGCTGTTACCCTGAAAGATAATTCCGGGCAACTCATCGGGGTGCCTGTCACTGTAAAACTCTATCGCCGCGGTACGCTCACGGGGCAGTCGGTCACATCCAAAGGCCGCGCCTTGTTCATTTTGAGCAACCTTGGCGACTACACTATCAGCGCCGAGGCCTCTGGCTACAGATCAGCTCAAAAAGACATTTCTGTCCCCGTTGCGGTTGACGCCGAGGAAGAGCTCATTCTTCAACGCGATTCTTCCACCGAGGGGCTTGGAACTTCCACGAGCCCTGTGCTTGCTCCCAAAGCGAAGGAAGCCTTTGACAAGGGATTACAAGCTCTTAATGACAACAAGTTGGAAGCGGCGGAAAAGAATCTTGATGAAGCAGCCAGGCTCGCTCCAAATCACCCGGACGTTCTTTATCTGCACGGGGTTCTTTTTCTGAGGCAAAGACACTGGGAAAAGGCGCGGGACGTTCTGGAAAAGGCGACTCAGATTGACCCCAAGAATGCGCACGCCTTTTCTGCCTTGGGTATGGCATTTTTGGACGAAAACAAATATGACCTGGCAATCGCTCCTTTGCAGCAATCGCTACAGCTGGATCCCGTCAGCTGGGAAACGCATTGGACACTGGCCAGAGCCATGTATCACCAGGAACAGTACGACGGTGCGCTGAAGGAAGCGCAACAGGCATTAGGTCAGTCCCACGGAGTTGAACCGGCAATCGAACTACTGATTGCCCAATCACAGACTGCGGTTGGCAACTTTGAGGATTCTGCAGCAACGCTGCGTGCTTTTCTCAAGAATCATCCAAACGACAAAGGCGCAGCGACCGCCCGCCGCTGGTTGGATCGGTTGGCGGCGGACGGAAAAATTCGGAAGCAATGAGCGTCAAGTTGCAACGAAGACTCACGGAAGAACGAGTGGCCGTTTCGAATGATTCCTCTTTAGTACTGTGACTTTACTTGGTAATCGATCAGTGCTATGCTGCCCTATGAAATCGCCTCTCAAATCCCTTAACTCCTTTCCTTTCCGCACTTACGCGAATTCCCTCCCCCAACTCTTTTCTTTTCAACACATCCGCAAATCTCTCGTATCTGTTCATTCCAAAGGGACTTCAACTACTTCAACTCCTTTGGATTCTGCACTTACAAAGCCTGCCTTCCTAACCCCCCGTAGAATCAACACTTACAAGAATCGGGCGGGGGGGTACTGCCTTGGAGGAGCTCCTTGCGTGACCTCATATATCGAGGCACCAATGCGCTGCTGTTGGGTTGTCTGCCTTCTTTTCGGCGTTTCGAGCACTGCCAGCCGGGAACTAATCTATTTCTTCTTCTGGCCGTAATATGCGGACGCGCCGTGCTTCCGCAGAAAATGTTTGTGGTGGAGATGCTTGGAAATGGCTCGTGTTTTTGGATTGGCGGTAAGCGTGGCAAGCGCGAGCGCTGCCACCTCTTCAAGAACTACGGCAGTGTGGGCCGCCCGAGAAGGCGTCTCTCCCCAACAAAATGGAGCGTGGCCCGCAACTAGCACCGCCGGGAAATGCAAAGGATCCAGTTTTACGAATCTGCGGACAATGGCGTTTCCAGTGTTGCCTTCGTAATCTGACCGAATCTGTTTCTGCGTAAGCGCTTTCGTCACAGGTATGGCGCCGTGAAAATAGTCCGCGTGCGTGGTCCCGAAACACGGGATCTCGCGTCCCGCTTGGGCCCAGGCCGTTGCATACCGGGAGTGCGTGTGCGCAATTCCGCCGAGTTCAGAAAACGCACGATAGAGAATCAAGTGAGTCGGAAGGTCGGAGGACGGGCGCAAGTTCCCTTCTACAATTTTTCCATCGAGTTTTACAATCACGAGATGCTGAGGCTTCATCTTTTCGTAGGGAACCCCGCTTGGCTTAATCACAACGAGCCCTTCCTCCCTGGAGATCCCGCTGGCATTTCCAAACGTATAGAGAACAAGCCCACGGCGCACAAGTTCCAGATTCGCTTCCAGCACCTCTTCGCGGAGACGTTTGAGGATCATGATTCCCCTCGCGCGGCTGCGGCAATTTGGCGCAAGACCGGAAGCACGCGGCCCACGGAGACGGAAGCGGAGTCTACTTTGCCAAAGGCAAAGTACAATTCACGGTAGAGGCCGTAAAGTTCTTCGTAAACGCTTGCCGCTTCCGGTTCGGGATCAATCGTGCGGTATTGCGGGCACAGTGCCTCTTGCGCCGCTTCTATCGATGGAAACGCACCAGCTGCTAAAGATGCAAAGATGGCTGAGCCAAGACTCGTTGGCTCGGTTTTGGGAACCAGGATGGGTTTGTTGAAGACATTGGCGTAGACACGGTTAAGCACATCATTCTTCTGAGGAATTCCGCCTGCGTTGATGACTCGCTGAACTGGTACGCCGTATTCGGCCATTCGTTCCAGGATGATGCGAGTGTGAAAAGCAGTTCCTTCGATTGCGGCGAAAAGTTCGTCTTGAGACGTGTGCGAAAGATTCCAGCCCAGCGTGATGCCGCCTAGCTCAGCGTTTACGAGTACTGTTCGGTCCCCATTATCCCAGGCGAAACGTAGTAAGCCAGTTTGACCCGGGCGGTAGCTTTCAAGGCCCGCCGAAAGAACCGAAACGGTTTTTCCGGCGCGGGCCGCGATCGCTTCGAAAATATCTCCGGTCGCGGAGAGCCCCGCCTCCACTCCTGTCTTTTGCGGATGCACGGAGCCGAGAACGACTCCGCAAACGCCTGGAATCAATTGCGCACTGTCGCTCATCGCAATGATGCAGGTCGAAGTTCCGACCACATTCACGATGTCTCCGGTGCGCGCTCCAGCGCCGATGGCATCCCAGTGCGCATCGAAAGCGCCAACGGGAATCGGGACGCCGGCCTTCAACCCTAGTTTGGACGCCCACTGGGGAGTTAGCTTGCCGGCAATCTGATCGCTGGTGGCGTAGCAGCCGTCCAGCTTTGTTCGAACGCCTTTGAGCAAAGGATCGACACTGACGAGAAAATCTTCCGGCGGCAATCCGCCGAGTGCGCGATTCCACATCCATTTGTGGCCCATGGCGCAAACGGAACGCGGCACCTGGGCCGGCTCTGTGATTCCGCAGAGCGTGGCGGCAACCATATCGCAATGTTCGAACGCGGAAACGAATTTGCCGCGTTTTTCCGGATTGTGTCGCAACCAGTGCAGGAGTTTCGAAAAGCCCCATTCGGAGGAGTAAACGCCACCGCACCAATCCATCGCTTCGAGCTGCGTTCGGCGCGCAGTTTCCGTGATGAGCGCGGCCTCGCGCCAGGATCTGTGGTCACACCACAAATAATATTCGTCGAGTGGCTCGAGATTTTTTCCGACGGGAATAACGCTGGAGCCTGTCGTGTCCATAGCGAGGGCGGCAATTTCCGTTCCCTGAATTTTCGCCGAAGCGATTGCCTTGCGCGTGGCTTCGGCCAGGGCCTTCATGTGGTCTTCGTGGCCCTGTGTCGCGTGATCGGGATCATCCTTCCGGCGATGCAGTGGATATTCGGCCACTCCATTGGCAAGCCGGCCGCGCGCAGTATCCACGATGGTGACGCGCACACTCAAAGTTCCGAAATCCACACCCGCGACGATGGCCATGCGTCAGAGCTTACTTCTTCCCTTTCGTCAGCATTTCGCAACCAAGTCTTATCCTTCGTGAGCGTGCATGTCCCAGTTGAGGTATCGAGTGGCAGCTTCATGAACAACGGGCGCGACGCTGGAAAAATTGGCGGCGACGTGGTGCTCGAAGCCATTTTCACAAATGTAGTGGAGCAACATCGTCCGTAAATCTTCCGCTGCCGGTGTAACCGCGGATTTTGCCGTGTGCATCGTCCGTGGAAAATCGCGCGAAGCTCATCGGGCCCGCTTTGACGCGGCCCACGCAAGTACCGAACGTATTTTCCTTGCCTACCGTGCCCGCGATGATTTCCTGAAAATCCATTTTTACTTCGCTGAAGAAATGTTTGGGCAAGTTGCTGCAGTGGAAGCACACGGCTTTGTTGGGATCGCTTCCGTAATTGTTATTCCAGTCGAGCAGGGCGCTGGGCGTTTCCGACGCGAGTTGCAGCGCGTGCATGGCGAGCACCCCGCAGACGTCGACTTCACAGGCGCTCGAGAGAAGCGCGTCGCTCATCATGCTCATGACGGTGCAAGGCACAATGCCAAGATTTTCTTCAAGAGAGGTCCAGCACTGCACGGCGCTGATCTGCACATGGCTCGTTTTCATCCAGCCGTCCACAATGGCGCCCAGCTTGGCCATCTTTAGCAACGCCACCTGAGGAATGCCTGCGGTTGTCACATACTTCTGTATGGCGCTTAGCTTTTGCACCACAACGTCATCAGTGTCTTTGATGCGGCTGATGCGCCCTAAAACTTCGCTCAGGTCCAGCGTCTCGATGGAAATCCCACTCGCTTCGAGTAGTTTTTCGCTGTAGCGGACCGTGTTGAACGCTGCTGGGCGCGCGCCCAACGCACCGATGCGCAAGTTTCGCAGGCCCTTCACTACACGGCATACCCCGGCAAACCATAGGAGGTCTCTCGCAAACTCGGGAGAATCGGGCGTTTCCGTGTGCAGAGTCGTGAGCGAATACGGAATGCCGTACTGACGCAAGTTGTTGCAGGCAGACATTTTTCCGCAGAAGCTGTCGCGGCGGTGCGTAATCGCCATTTTTCCAGGAGTATCCGGGGTGGCTTGCACCAGCACAGGCACGTTTAGACGGGAGAGCCTCAGCGTGTCGGCGATGGCGCGTTCATCTCCGAAGTTCGGCAACGTGACGATCACGCCGTCGACTACATCCGCATTCGATTTAAATAATTCTGCACAACGTTGGGCCTCTTCGTAGGTTTCCACTGCTCCGTATTTGCTCTGCTCGGGCCCGAGCACGACAACGTTCATGCCGGATTTTTGCAAAACCTGGATTATTTCCTCGCGGCCGGTTTTGGCTAACTGATCAGGGAAAAATCCGCGATTCCCAACGATCACGCCAATCGTCATTTTTCGTTTGTTCGCCATAGTCCGTTCTTCGAAACCGCTCTGCGAGGTGAGCGTAGTTTAACAGAGCGGGCCTAGCGCAAGGGACTTCAGGGCGAGCCAGGACTGTAGATCACAGGAGGGCAACTGGAGAAAATTCAGGGGCGGCTCTTTGCCG
>WNFQ01008798.1_pt1 | contig 10622 bp, 9 predicted proteins | sample 5400171 | NCBI WGS metagenome assembly WNFQ01 (sample SAMN13153356, study PRJNA577476) | soil metagenome | isolation source: 20 cm soil under Madrone tree | place: USA:California | collected 2016-06-14 | reverse complement strand
CGAGCGCGATCAAGGGATCTGTTGAAGCCGCGACGCCGGCCTCGCCGCCCTCGACAAGAGATTTGCGGAACGCTGGATCCGCCATCTTCGATCCACGAATGACCTGCGCGGCGACGTCCGCGGGTTTCCTGCCATCGAGAACAGCCTTGATGAACGGGTCGTTCGGCCCAAGCTGGTCCAGCGATTCCTCCAGCGACCACGCCAGCAGGGCTTCTTCGTACTCCGGATACACCGGGGCCGGCGACAGCAGATAAAACTTCAGCTCATCGAGCTGGGAATCATGGTACCCGTCGAGACGCTGAGCATCGGGCTTCTTGACCTCGGCGGCGTACACCACGATTTGCCGTGCGAACCGGGCCATCCCGGACGCCGCGCTGATCGATCGATTCTGCTGAAGCTTCGTCACCTCTCCTTCTTTTTTCGTCGCTGCAGCAATGGCATCCCAGGCACTGCCGTACTCGCGCCGCCACTCCGGATCGCCCTGAACTTTCGCGCGCAAGTCGGACTCCGCCTTCTTTTTCTTCTCGAACAGCTTCGGGTCCAGAAGCCCGTTGTATTCGCCCGTGTATGCCTTGACGGTGTTCTCCAAACCGAAGATCTCGTCAGCGGATTGGCGTGCCTGCTCAGAACCCTTCTTAGCGTATGTTCGCAGCGCCTGCAGTTCGCGCTTGAACCGGGCCAGACGCTCCGGATAAATAGCGTCGCGGGCGGCTTCGAGCTGAGCCACTGTTTGGCCGCGATCGGTCCCGCCAGGATTACCCGACACGAAAACCAGTTCTCCATCCGGCGCGCCCTTCGTGTTCCACTTCAGATAGTCTTTGGTAACAGCCGGCCGGCCGTTCTCGTACACGCGGAGGAGAGCGAAATCCAGGTCGTATCGAGGAAAAGTAAAGTTATCGGGATCGCCGCCGAAGAACGCCGTTTGCTGTTCGGGCGCGAATACGAGCCGCACGTCGGTATATTTCTTGTAGCGATAGAGCCAGTACTCGCCGCCGGCGTAGAGCGTGACGACATCCGACCGAAGGCCGGTTTTGTCCAGACTCTCCTTCTGGATCTTCGCTTTTTCCGCGTTTCGCGCATCGAGCGCCTGCTTTTCGGTCATGCCGGGCTTGACTGTGCCCTGCACCTGAGAAGTGACATTCTCCATCGACAGGAGCACGTTCAATTCGAGGTCCGGACACTTCAGCTCTTCAGCCTGCGTCTTCGCATGGAAGCCGTCTTTGACGTAGTCTTTGCCGGCCGTCGAGAGTTTCTGAAGCTGGCCGAATGCCACGTGGTGATTCGTGATCGTCAGCCCGTTGGGGCTCACAAACGAACCGGATCCGCCATCGTTGAAGCGAACGCTCGACAGGCGAACGTGATCGAACCACGCCTTATTGGGCGTGAAGCCGTATTTTTCCTGCAGCTGCTTCAAGGGCGGATTGTCGAATGTCCACATCCCCTCGTCGGCCACGCTGAACGTGGCTCCCGCGGTTGTAAGAAGAAGTAACCCGGCCAATGCCAGGCACAGACGCGCTTTCATAAATGTCACCTCATGTGGTTTCGAAAACTATGACTCGATCTGGCGCAGAATGTCCAGCGGCTTACGATCCAGAATGCCGTAGCTGGCGAGCCAGCCGGCGAGGACTGTCAGGACCGCCGTTATTACTGTTGCCGCCAGAACCGGAGTCAGGTCGAACTTGTATGTTGTCTCCAGAAGCTCGCCGATCAGAATTGCCGAAAGAATCGCGCCAAGCCCGCCGCCAATGAGACCGGCGGCGGAACCGATGACGGCAAACTCCGCGCAGAACATTCGAACCAGTGTTCCTCGCGTCGCCCCAACCGTTTTGAGAATAGCGACTTCGCGCATGCGCCGGTAACGGGTGCCTGCGATGCTGGACGCGAGCACAACAAGGCCGCCGAAAATGGCGAAGCCCGCAACAAAACGGACGGCCAGGCTGACCCGATCCATGACTTGCTGCACGATTTCCAGGACATCCGCCGCGTTGACCACCATGACAGTTGGAAACTGGCTGAAGATCCTGGTCTGAATTTGCGCGACTGCTTCGGGCTTCACCCGCATTGCACCGTAATAGACGACGGCAAAAGGATCCAGTGTACCGGGCGACAGAATGAACTGGTTATTCGCGCCGATTCGAACGGCGTCGGTGCGGCGAATGTTCGCCACGCGGGCTCGAATGGTTCCGCCGAGCGGGCTCCACTCGAGAACGCTTCCCACTTTCAAGCCGAGTGCCTGCGCCGCAAATTCCTGCACCGACACCATCGGTTCCGGCGGTTGCGGCCCCCACCATGAACCCTCGAGAATTTCCGTCGCCGGCGGAATATCGCGAGCCCAGGTAAGCACAAACTGCGTATTCAGAAACCGCCGGGCCCCTTCCTCGAGTGGAATCTGCTCGAGCGGCGTTCCGTCAATAGACACGAGCTGAGCCGCAACGGATGGCGACAGCGGCTGGCGATCGATAATTCCAGGTTCGTTCGCGAGCAGGCTAAGAATCCCGTCGCGCTCGCGATCCGTGATGTTGATCACGAAGAGATTCGGCGCATCAGGTGGCGCGGTCAGCCGGATTTCGTCAAGTAACGAGTGCTGCAGAAAATACACGGTCAGGGTGAACATCACACCGATACCGAGGCTCGCGAGAATCGGAGTGGCGTGGGCACCCGGCCGGTAGAGATTCGAAATGCCGTGCCGCAAAGCCGCCGACCGTCGAATAACGGAACGCCCCGAAAGGCGGCGGACGATCCGGAGGAGCAGCGCCCCCAGAGCGGCAAGGACGAGCAGACTGCCGATGAGAACACCTGCGAAAACACTCGCATATTTAATAGACGAGCCGACCCAGATTGCGATAGCCCAGAGTCCCGCGAGGATGGCCGCACCCGCAAGAATGCTTCGCCGATCGCGCGGCGGCCTGGCTTCATCGGAAACTTCCTTGCGCAGCATCCACGCCGGTTTCACTTCGGAAATCGAAAGCAGCGACGGAAGTGAGAACAGCATCGCCGTCGTCAGTCCCACCGCGATCCCCTTCAGCATGGCCATAAGCGGCCAGATCAGGATGACGGCGATATCGAAATAGCTCGCCACCAGCCGGGCGAAAGCCGCTTGAGCAAACGCGCCCACGACGACCCCGATCACACTTCCCGTCAGGCCGATGAGAAGCGCCTGCATCAAATAAATGCGAACGATGTGTTCGGAACGCCCTCCGATGCATTTCATGAACGCGATGTTGGACATCTTCTGGCGAAGATGGCTCTGCATCGTGGCCCCCACACCCAGACCCGCGACAATCAATGCGATCAGGCTGACCAGCGAGTGCGCGCGGGAGCTGTGGATTGGTTGCCGTGTAATCCGTGACGCGTGCTCGCCGGCCGAATACCTGCGATATCGATTGGCGGATTTGATTGAGGTCCTGATCCGGAGGCAGCTTCAGCAGAACGCGTTCGGTGATCCGGCTGTTCGGGACGATGATTCCCGTGCTCGAAAGGCCCTCTCGATTGAATAGCACGCGCGGTCCCAGCGTGAAGCCGGTGGTCATGCGGTCCGGTTCGCTGGCGATGCGGGCAGCGATCCGGAGTTTCCGCTCGCCGACCATAATCGAGTCGCCGATGTGGAGACCGAGGCGCAGCAACAGATCGTCGGATACCGCGACAGAGTTCTCATCCAGACGAGTGCCGGCGGGATCGAGTTGAAGTTTTCCGTAAAACGGATACCGCGTGAAGTCGGCGCCCTTTACGGAAATCAGGATTGGAGGCTGCTCGCCAACCGAGGCGGAGGCCATGGAGACGGTTTCCGTTACGCGCGTGGATTCGACGCCTTTCGCCGCGAGCTCGTCCAGGAAACGCAGCTCTTGTGGGGAAGGCTGAACCGGCATCCTCAGGGCCATGTCCGCAGCCATCAGCGTCCGGGCCTCACGCACGAGCGTGTATCGAACGGATTCGTTGAAGCCGGTGACCGCGGTCAGGGCCGCCGCGCCCAGGGCCACGGAGATGACAACGAATACAAATTTCCCGGTTGCTGCCCGGGTTTCACGCCAGGCCATGACAAAGGCAAACCGGAGATTGTGAGTATTTCTCATGATTGGATCCCACTGTAGCGGCGCTCTATGAGCGCCGGCGATTTAGCAGCCTGCGACATTGCCGGCGGTCATAGACCGCCGCTACAGTTAGCGTCCTCTACTATTAATCCATCTCTCAAGACGATCCGACGTTCTGCGTGGGAGGCGAGCAGCTCGTCGTGGGTCACCAGGACGAGCGTTGTTCCCTCCTCTTTGTTCAACCGGATCAACAGTTCCAACACATGCCTTCCATTCGCGCTGTCCAGGTTTCCTGTGGGCTCATCCGCAAGCAGCACGGCCGGCTTCATCATGAATGCGCGCGCCAGCGCGACGCGCTGCTGCTCGCCGCCCGAAAGCTGTGCCGGATAATGATCCCGACGCTCGATCAGCCCAACACTCTCCAGCAGATAGTTGGCACGGGCCACGGCGCCGTTGGCGCCGCCGTTGAACTCCATGGGCAACATCACGTTTTCCAGCGCCGTGAGCGTGGGAATCAGGTGATAAGACTGAAAGACAAACCCCAGTTTCCTCCCCCGGAGTTGCGCCATTTCGTCTTCGCGAAGCTGCGTGATGTCCTGCCCGTCCAGCACGATCTGGCCCGATGTCGGCCCGTCCAATCCTGCCAGCAAACCCAGCAAAGTACTCTTCCCGCTACCCGACGCCCCCATCACGGCAACGAATTGCCGCGATGGAACGTCAAAGCTTATGTTTCGGATGATCTCGACCTGATGCGCTCCGTTTCGGATGGTCTTGACCAAATTTCGGACAGCAATCATGATTCGATTCTAGATGAAAACGACTTTCTTTATTTCAATGATGATTTTGTTCGCCCCTGCACAAGGTCCGCCTGCGGCGGATTCCCGTCCCGTCATTCTCGCATTTGGCGACAGCCTGAGCGCGGGTTACGGCGTGCCGCGAGGATCGGGCTACCCCGAACAGCTCCAACGCAGGTTAGACGAGCGCGGCTACAAATATCGTGTCGTAAACATGGGAATCAGCGGCGACACCACCAGCGGCGGTCGCGCCCGAATGAAGCAGGCGCTCGAGGCGAAGCCTTCGATCGTGATCCTGGAACTTGGTGCAAACGATGGGTTACGAGGGTTGCCGGTGAAACAGACGCGCGAGAACCTGGAACTGATGATCACCACATTCCGGCAAGGCGGTTCCACGGTTATTCTCGCCGGCATGACGCTCCCGCGGAATTACGGAAACACCTATGTCACCTCCTTTGAAGACGTGTTCCGGGATCTCGCGAAAAAATACAACCTTCCGCTCATTCCTTTTTTCCTCGAAGGCGTTGCGGGCCAACCGAACCTGACCATCGGGGACTTTATCCATCCCAACGGCGAGGGCTACCGTATTGTGACGAGTACGGTGATGAAGACGCTCCAGCCGCTCCTGAAAAAGTAAGAAAGGGAAGGAAGCCAGAAGCCAAGAAGCCAGAAGCCAGAATAGCGACGGATCCCATTCTGGCTTCTGGCTTCTTGGCTTCTGGCTTCCTTCCCTTTCAATTCGCCGCTACAGTGCGTTGAACGACTTCGGGTAGCGTGACTCAAACTGCATGGGCTTTCCGGTGACCGGGTGCCGGAAAGCCAGATGCACGGCATGAAGCGCGAGCCGCCGGATCGGGTTGGAGCGGCCGCCATACGCCTTGTCGCCCACGACCGGATGGCCGCGTTCCGCCAGATGAACCCGGATCTGATGCTTGCGTCCGGTCTCCAGCCGTACCTCCACGATCGTCGTTTTAGGATTCCGCTTCACCACTCGTACGTGCGTTACCGCAAGTTTCCCCTGACCGCGCTTTCGCGTCGAATACACACGGAATGCGGCGTTCTCCGCAAGGTACGACCGGACGGTGAAGTCATCCGGCGTTACCTTTCCCTCCACAACGGCAACATACCGGCGTCCTGCACTGTGATCCTTGAATTGATCCTGCAGCCGTTCCTTCGCTTCGACGGTCTTTGCGAATACCAGCAGCCCCGACGCCTCGCGATCCAGCCGATGCACGATGAAGATCTTCTCGGCATTCTTTTTATTATTCGCGTAGGCGCGCAAGGCGGCATATGCAGTGTGAGATCGCTCAGTTTCGGTCGCCATTGTCAGCAATCCCGCGGGTTTATCCACCACGATGACGCTTTCGTCTTCGAAAACGAGTTCAAGATGGTCAATCTGCTTCACAAACGCACTGGAATCCATGAAAAATCGATAATACGCTGAATGAGCATATCCAAAATATCGAGCAGTTGACGCGTGAACGCTCGGACGCCCGCACGGCACTTAAGGAGGCCACAGCCGCAATCGATGCCGCGCTGACGGAGGGAATGAACGCCGCTACGGAACTCGACGTCATTCTTACGAACACGCTGCACGCAAACACACCCCTACTCGCGCTCTGGAAGAGCGCGCGTCATGTCAAGAGAATCCCGCGAAAGAAAGCGGCGTCCGCGAAGGCCGGTTCGGAAAGCTCAGAAGGATAGAGCAGATACCGATTTTCCCTTTGCCACGTCTAAGCTTGGCATAACCCAGAGAGTTGCAGACACTCTCTACCTGCCAGGAGGTCGGAAATGAGAGCCACAGTAGTGGTGTTTCTGTTGTCGGCGGTCATCGGGGCATTCACACTGGTTCGGGCACAACAAAGCAGTCCGGAGAAGCAAGCGGGAACTTTACGGGCTGATGTGAATCTCGTCTCCGTATATTTCAGTGTCAGAGACGGTAAAGGGCGGCTGGTGACGGATCTGGGAAAAGACGCTTTCAAGGTCTTCGAAGATGGCCGCGAGCAGAGCATCAGCTTCTTCGCCCACCATAGTGACGTTCCGTTGAATGTGGGAGTGCTACTGGATACGAGTACCAGCCTGCCGCGCACGCTGGGGCTCGAGGCGGAAGCGGCGGGCCGCTTTTTCGACAGCGTCATGCGGGAGAACGATCTCGGGTTTCTGGTGAGCTATGCCTCCCGAATCGAAACGTTGCAGGTACCCACCGAGGATTCCCATCTGCTGAACCAGAAAGCTCAAACGATCCGGCGGAACGCCAAGCCGGATGACCTTGTTCTGCCTCCTCCTCGTCGCCAGGGCCGCATTCAAACATTTCCGTTTCCAGTTCCAGTGCCACCGCAAACGGGGCCGCAGCCGCAGGACGTGCGCGTCGCGCGACTCTACGATGCGGTCGGGTCATCGGTCGACCGGTTCCTGAGCAATGAAGTGGGGCGCAAGGCCCTGGTGATCGTGGCGCTGGCGGATGACGCGCGAAGCAATTCCTCGCTCAGAGACGCGCTCCGCACACTCAAGCAAAACGACGTCATTGCTTACGTGATGGAGGTGGAACATGCCCCCGCGGCCCGGGGCCGCGACGATTGCGACATTCTTCACATCTTTAACCGCGACGGTGGAAACCGCCTGGACAGGCTTGCCGAGGAAACCGGCGGCCGCGTGATCAAAGTGAAAGGCTTCGACAAGATGCAGGAGGCCTTTGATCAGATTGCGGAAGAACTTCATCAGCAGTACAGCCTGGGCTACCGGCCGGCCAATCAAAAATGGGACGGCGGTTTTCGCAAGCTGGAAATCAAGGCAGGCCGGGATTACCGGGTGAGCGCGCGCGACGGCTACTACGCCACGCCGAGATAGTCAGGAACCACGAACTGTAGCGGCGGTCTATGACCGCCGGCAATACGCCAACTTGCAAGATCACCGGCGGTCAAAGACCGCCGCTACAGGGCGAGGCCCGCAACAACCTCGGCTCCCAGCTTCTCAAAAACTGCGGGAGAGGTTTTGATTTTCAGGCTGCGGCCGCCGCCACCCAGGATGATCCAGTCGAGGCCGGGGATGCGATCGTCGATGTAGAGGGGAACGCCGGGAGGCAGGGAGAACGGTGTGACTCCGCCCACTTGCATTCCGGTAAGGGTCATCATCTCTTCAGCCGACGCAAACGACGCCTTGGAAACGCCCATCAGCTTCGTGACGCGTTTGTTCACGTCAAGGCGGGTGTGGGCGAGCACCACGCATGCCACGAATTGCTTAGGCTCCTTCTTGGAAGCGACGATGATCGTATTGCAGGACCGCTCGGCCGGATAACCGTACTTCTCGCAAAACGCGACCGTGTCCGCAAATACCGGATCGATCGCGATCGCCTCCCACGGCACGCCCAGACTCTTCAGCGCCTCTACGACCGACTCTTCAGGCGTCGGCATGGAGCAACCGCCGGCCTCCTGCGTAGATGAACCAGACGATTTCCATGACGACGAACCCAAACAGCGGTTCCCACGTCAGCCCGCCCACAAGATGGCCTATCGTGTGAACCATGATCGAACTGCCAAACGAGTACTCCTGCGCATGGAAAATCGTTTGGCGGCCGCTGGCCCACGTATATCCGAGCGCCAGAACTTCGATGGTCATGTAAGGAAGAATCAGAAGGTACGCCGCTTTGAGCCTTTCCTTGTGCGTCTTGGACACGACCGCAAAATAGAGAGTCGCTACGATCATGATCGCCGTCATGCTGAAGTATTTGACCGTGCTGTCAGGTACGCCTGCTATCGTGAGAGCAAAGCGGATCACGCCCATCACAGCGATCGCCGCGATCGAAATTTTCATGGATGTCTTCATGGGACGGCTATTCTACAACTTCAGGAGTAGGTAGAACACAAAGACACAAAGGCACGAAGGCACAAAGAAAGGCCGCAAATAAAAGTTCTTGATGCGGCCTTTCTTTGTGCCTTCGTGCCTTTGTGTCTTTGTGTTTTACTTCGCAATCGCGATCAACGACAGCCCGATCCCACACACGGCCCCGGCGGCCCACGCCCAGGTGCTCAAAAAATGGTTCTCAATGAGGATTCCGGTAAAAACAGGCGCCACAATCTGCGAGATCGACATCAGCGATTGCATCAGTCCAATCACCATGCCCTGCCGATGCCGGGCGACCCTGTTTGTGATGAGGCTCGTGAGGCTCGGGCGAAGTATCGCGTTTCCGAAGGTGAGCAGAGCGATGGCCAGCAGCAGGTAGGGAATATAGTAGACGGAGCCCATCACGAGGAATCCGCCGGCCATCGTCGCAAATCCCATCTGAACAAGCCGGCTTTCGCCGAATGTTTTGATCAGCGGTCCGATCCCGCCACCTTGAATCAGGATTCCAACCAGACCCGAGAATGCAAACAGGTAACCGACTTCCTTCACGCCGAATGGAGCGGCATTGTGCATGAACCGCCGCTCCGCAAATAGCGCGAATCCTGAAATGAACATGCTGAACGCGAACGTGAAGGCGAAGAATTGCCAGAGCATCGGTCCGAGATGCACATCTTTGAATACGTCAACATATGCTTTCCACCTCGAGCCCTCCTCGTGTCCATGAGGAGCGGGATGCGCAGCTGTCGCGGGCAGCAGGAAGTATGTCGCCATGATGCTGGTGAACGAAAGGCCGGCCGCGGCAAAGATCGGATATTGATTCCCGAACTGTGCCAGGAAACCGGAGACGGCCGGTCCCACCAGGAATCCCAGACCAAAAGCGACACCAATGATGCCGAATGCTTTGGCCCGGTGCTGAGGCTCCGTCACATCGGAGATATAAGCCTGCGCCACGGTCAGGTTCCCGGCGGTCAGCCCGTCAATGATGCGGGCCAGAAACACAAGCCACAAGACCCGCGCGAAACCCAGAATGAGGAAGCCGATGCAGGTGCCGATCTGACTGACGAGCAGAACAGGCCTTCGTCCGACGCGGTCTGAGAGTTGCCCCAGGGGAGGACCGGCGAGCAACTGGCATATCGCATAAGCCGAAACCAGCAATCCGACCGTCGACGGTGACGCTCCCAGCGATTCTGCATAGAAAGGAAGCAGCGGGAGGATGATCGTCAGCCCGAGTATGTCCACAAGAACAATCAAAAAGATCGAAAAAAGCGGCGATTTTTTCATGAGGCTAAGATTCTATTGTGCACGAAATCGCAAAAATCCCATCCAGGGATATCGGTCGGTCCGGCTGGCCAGGAAGGCGCCGCCCAGAATAACGAAGGTTTCGAAGTAGGACAGCAGGACGAAGCTGACGGATATAAAAAAGGGCCCCTGAGTGGCTGGAAGGTGCAGCCACGGGAGAGCAAACGTAAAAACCATCCGGACGATTTCCGCCATAATCCCTGCCAGGATGGCTGCCGGCAATACCTGCATCGTGTCGATTTTCCTGTTGGGCAGAACCTTGTAGAACGCGAAGATCACGACGATAAGAAAACACGTAGTGGTGACGCGAATCACCACGTAGTTCACAACTTTCCGGACAATTTCAAATGGAAGGAAGTCCGCCACGATGTGGAACCCGGTCGAAATCGATATAAAGACCACCGCCACGAGAGCACAAAGCAGCGTTAGAGAGAAGCCCACAATTTGATTCAACCAGTACGGCCGGTCTTCGTTCACCTCCCACAGCCGGTTGAACCCTGCTTCCAGCGGGATGAAAATTCCGGCGGCTCCCAGCAAAATCCAGATCAGCGAAGTCAGTTCTATGGATCTGCCCATCGCGGCGAGGCTGACCTCGAGGTTGTGAACCACAAAGTCCTGGTTCGTCGGGAAATACATTTGAACCGTGCTGAGCACCACGCCG
>WNFQ01007597.1_pt1 | contig 10622 bp, 7 predicted proteins | sample 5400171 | NCBI WGS metagenome assembly WNFQ01 (sample SAMN13153356, study PRJNA577476) | soil metagenome | isolation source: 20 cm soil under Madrone tree | place: USA:California | collected 2016-06-14 | reverse complement strand
TACTTTGCCTAGACGCCACCTCAGTTGCGGACATTACCATCGAAACCTACAAAACAAAATACAGTGTGTGCTGTAAGGAACGTACGGTTGGGATTAGCAGCCCGTGGTGCAAGTTTGGATTCGTGAACAGAAAGTGTTGAGGTATCCACAGGCTTGTTTGTAGAATCGGCACATGGCGATGGGGACGCGCAAGCAGCGGGAGAAGCAAGAAGATTTGTGGATCGCACATACGGAGTTGGCAGCGGCTCCGGTGCATCCGTTCTATCAGCGTTTGAATGAACTGCTGGAGGCCGAGGGCTTCGACGAGTTTGTCGAGGGCCGGTGCGCGAAGTTTTATGCGGAGAAGTACGGGCGCCCGTCGCTGACGCCGGGGATTTACTTTCGGGCGCTGCTGATCGGGTATTTTGAGGGCATCGGGGCGTCGCGTTGGGAAAACTTGGAAGAGGGGGAACGGACGACGAGTCAGTGAAACCTCTTATTGCAGTCCAGCGGGTGCAAATCCCGCCTGACTAAAGTCGAGCAGACAGGTCAGTAGCGAGTGTTGCCATTCACCGGGCGACTGGTGGGTGTCGAAGCAAGGCGCACAAGTGTCGATGGCACTTAGCCTCTGTGAAATCCCTATGCCCTCTCGGACAACCCGAAAAAGCACTAGGCCATGAGCCTCAGATAGATCCATGGTTGACACCGTACAACCGCCGCGCTTGCCAGTTTCAGAGACCGATCGGCGTCGTCGCTACTAACGAAGATGAAGCTGCTGAGATGGAACAGCGTAAGACCCCAAAGACCACAGGGCAACAAAACAGAACCGAGAGCCTCGCATAGAGCGGACAGGGGCTGGAAGTCAAGAAAAGTTTCTCCACTTCCGGTCGAGGGAGAAATATTTTTCTTGACATTCCCCTTTATAGAACAGGCGTTTACACGAGCTTGCGCCGTTTGTTCGCCAGACCCCGGTCAATGAGTGTGAGGCGATGTTACGTCAACCATGCATGGGCATTCTGAGAGTGATCGCCAGCCACTTTTTTTGTGTGTGAAACCAGTTCATTAGCTCGCCCGACGGATCAATTTTTCGATTGGAGTCGGAAATCGCGTCTTAAAGTCCAACAACTTGGCCCAAAGCGGTGTAATTTTAATACGAGCCATCTGCTTGTACAGCGCGCGCACCTGCGCCTCAAAGGCATCCCACTGGTCGGGTCCGACGCCTTTCCTTGACGCCGCTAGATATTCGGGCGGTATGCCGTCAACTATATCGACGGCGGCAGTACCTCGCACGAGCAAAACATGGGGTGGGAAAGCGTTCGTATCAACGGTAAACGCTACCTTCGGATTTGCTTTCAGTGCCGACACTTTGGGTGCGTGTGGCACAGTACAAAGCACAAATTCAGCACCGTTCCAGTGGAAGCCAATGGGGATCGCGCGCGGAAATCCGTCGGGTCCGACATACGCTAACCGCGCGGGAATATTTGATTGCATTAGCTCTTGCGCCAACGGATCGCTCAGCACTCGGGCGACATCCTGTTGCTGCATCATAACCTCCTCGCGAACATACTCAATGTCATCAATTGTTTCTCGCACTTGGTTTGGCATGGGCATTCCATCATATACCGATCTTCCTCGCCACGGCGGATGGTTGGCGTTAACAGGCGTGGCTGTTGAAAAACTCGGATTTCCGAAAATCAGCGCAAATTCTGGGGATAGAAAATGTCTAGGCGACCCGCGAAAATCGTTTGTAGGGCATCCTGACGCATCGCGTTTTTGGCAAATTTCCCGGAAGCGAGTTTTTCAACAGCCACAGGCGTTTACACTCCCAACCCCGGTTCGGGGCGTAGTTGGTGAAATGGGGATTTTTCACCAAACTACAAGCTGAGACAGGACTGCCGCGTCCTCACTGAAATACTTCTCTGGCAGTCTGGATTGCGTTTATCGCGTTAGGCCACCCCGTGTAAAAGGCCAAGTGCGTGATCACCTCGACCACTTCATCTTTGGTTACGCCATTCTCGCGTGCCCGTTGAAGGTGAGCCCGCAACTGTTCAGGCCGATTTAGAGCAATCAGAGCGGCAACCGTGATGAGACTACGATCTCGCTTCGAGAGTTCGCGGCGTTCCCAGACGTCAGCGAATAGGACGTTGTCTGTTAGCTCAGCCAGCTTGGGATCGAAGTCACCGAACAGTTTCTGCGCTGTCGAAGGTGCTTTAGTGGCGCTTGTAACTTTGCCGTACTGTTCGTCGCTAACCTTTTCCATCCATTCGACGGTTTCCCCATACAGACTCTCCTGAATCGCGATATGAGTCATGCTCGTGCTTGCCGTAGCTCCATGCCAGTTTCTCTGACCCGGCGGAATCCACACGACGTCACCTTGCCGAATTTCCTCGACTTGACCGCCCCATTGCTGAACCCAGCCCCTGCCAGCCGTGATGATCAAAGTCTGACCCAGTGGATGGCTGTGCCACGCTGTGCGAGCCCCCGCCTCGAAAGTGACGCGGCCAGCAGAGGCGTGCGAGGGGAGAGTTCCGCTGAACAGAGGATCAATCCGTGCGGAACCAGTGAAGTGTTCGGCTGGTCCTTCGCTCGATTGTTGCGAGCCGCTTCTTGTTATTTTGATCGCCTGCGAACCTTGAACTGTGGCAGTCCGGGGAGCATCAGCGGCTGCCGCGCCTCCTGCTTGAGCAGAGGCAACCCCCGAAGTGAGTAAAGAAAGCGCCGTGACCAGTGTGGCGACCAGTTTCATCTCCGTCCTCGATTCAGCGATTCATTTCCCTTCTGTTCCTGCCGGTTCCGGCAAGGGCGGAACTGGTGACGGCTCTGGCGTTGGATCAGGCTTGGGAGGCTGAGGATCAGGCTCGGGTATCGGGTTTGGCAAGACGTCCGGTACGCCAGCGGATGGTATAGGTTCCGGAGACATAAGCCACTCCCACAGAAGCTAAAGAAACAGATTATTGAAGTCGTCATCATACCAAAGTAAATACTGCAGTTGCGTTCCGGTCAACCCTATAACCTGGCAGTAGCAGGCGACGTAGCCAACATCGGGAACGACGCTTCTTTTTGGAACTACGCCCGGCCGAACATCGTAGGAGATCCAAACCCGGCCCATCGGACGGTAAACCAGTGGTTCAACCCGAGCGCCTTCGCGGTACCATCGTTCTCCTATGGAGATTTCGGACGAAACGTCTTGCGGACAGCTTCCGTGTATAACGCGGATTTCTCTGTATTCAAGAATTTCCCGATCGGCGAAACATTTCTCGTTTCCTTTCGGGCGGAATTCTTCAACGCTTTCAATATTCAGAATTATGGCGCCCCCAACACCTTGATCGGTAGCGCTGGAGCCGGACAGATTACTTCCAACGTGCTTCCGCCACGGCAGATCCAATTTGGCCTGCACTTGGGCTTCTGAGGCGGATCGAACCGCGCTGCCATGAATGACCGGAGATGTAAAACGGGGATCGCAGTACCCTGCGCTCTTGTGCGTTTCAGTATAGAAAAAAGGGTCTTGAGTCCACTGGGTCTGCCGGATCCGCCATCCCGGCTTGGGTCGCAAGCTGCGGAAATCAAGCCTAATCGATGATTCGGGCCTGGGCAACTTGCGCGCTTGGAGACCGCTTGATCCCGGCCGCAGATCCAATCGCCCGCACGGGGATGGATCGGACTAGTGTGCCAGCCCGAGATAATTTCCGTACCCCACGATGACAGTGGAGCCCACTAGCAGAGCCAAGGCCAGGGCCAGCATGCGGCCCGCCTGCACGCCGGCGCCCTTCCATTCCTTTAACCCGATTCCCCACAGGCTGCTGAAAATGATGATGCTGGCCATGTGCAACGTCCAGCTGGAAAATTTGTAGCGGCCCATCTGGGTCTCGCCCATGGTGTAGAAGAAAAACTGGAAGTACCAGGTCGTGCCGGCCAGCGCGCACAGTAAGTAATTTGTGAGCATGGGCACACGCGCGCTGCCTTCTTTTCTAGCGGGATTTCCCGACGTCGGCGCATCGGCTACGGCGGCGCCGGTTCGTGCCCGTAGATCGGTTCTGGCGGACGTCATCTGCTCCACCACTTCCCGGCTGGGGGCGTCGAGCGCAGTCTCAATGATGGTTTCGTCTTGAACGTTATCGTTATCATTAGACTCGCGATCGCTCGATTCGTGCGAAATCGAAGTGAAGTACTGGTAGCCCGTCTTGTTCCGGATGTTGAGCACCAGGCACCAGATGAAATTGGTGGTGAAACCGCCGATCAGGACTACGACCAACACCGGCAGGCCCTGCCACAGATCAGATGTGCCGTGTTTCATGGTGAGAGTCTTGATGGGATCTCCGGCTGCCAATCCATAGGCGAAGCAGGCGCTCATTACGCCCGAAAGCGTGGCCACGCCCACACCCTTCTTTAGGTCAAACTCCTTGATAGTTACTCTTTGCTGTGCGGGTGACATGGCACGCTCTTTGTAGATGCCAGCCACGCCCGCGGCCGCGATGCCGAGCAGGCAAACGAAAATACCCAGAAGAATCACTCTTCCAGAGGTTGTGCCTACCACCTGGGTCATGAATTCGCCACGAAAAATCGGGGGGATCAGGGTTCCGAAAGCGGCGCAGAGGCCAAGCACTACCGCCATCCCCAGCGACAATCCCAGATAGCGCATGGTCAAGCCAAAAGTGAGACCGCCAACGCCCCACAGGAGCCCGAAGAAAAACGTCCAGAAAAGCACTGTCCCGGGAGTCTCGCGCAGAACAGCCAGCAGGTCTCTGGTCATCAGCAGACCGAAGAACCAGGGGGCGATGATCCAGCTGAAGAAGCCGCCGGTGAGCCAAAATGTTTCCCACGCCCAGCGCTTCACGCCACGGTACGGAACGTAGAAGCTGCCGGAAGCGAGCCCCCCCAGCCAGTGATAGAGCACGCCGATTGCCGGATTTGGATTCATATCAGCCTTGGGATCTTAGTTTCGTTTGCTCTGGTGTCAATGCTTCCCACGCTTCCATTTGCAGGCTTCGAAGATACCTTCAGCATACGCGGATGCTTTCGATGCCGGTTAAGCCACGAGCATTTTCAGCTTGCCCGCGACCTGTCCAGCTCCGACCGCGCAATGGGCTTATGCTTTGGGAATGCCGACCGGCGCGAATCCGGTTCGCTCCAAAGGGCTGAACTCTAGCCTTCCGCATCGCCATTTGTCAATAGCAATTTTATTTCTCTATTGAAGTTAAGCCCCGGATACCAGCAGCATCGTCGCGTGCTTCCAGACGGAGGGGTGAGTTGCCCAGATCGGTCGGGCGTGGGTTTTGTAAAAGCCGGGTCTTTTCGAATGTTCTAATAGAAACTGTTGCCCTATTGCATCGCTGGAGTATCATGTTTGCTGCCCGGCGACCGACGGGGCGCGGCGCGGCCTGTCCCCCGTTTTGCCGCCCGCAGTGACCGCAATCAGATACTCTTTGGATTGAAAACACTCTCATGAAACTCAAGACAAAGCTGCGCTATTTGGAAGACCGTTGGGACGAGCAGGTGGCCCGCGGTCTGGAGGAACCGGAATTACTGCGCTACCGCTCGAACCTTTTGGGATCTGACCTTCGCATCACCAACTTCGGCGGAGGAAACACAAGTTCGAAAATCCTGCAAGCCGATCCTCTGAGCGGAAAAAAAGAGGAGGTTTTGTGGATCAAGGGTAGTGGCGGCGATCTGGGAAGCATCAAACTGGCGGGACTGGCGGCGCTCTACTCGGAAAAACTGCACGGGCTGGAGACCATCTATCGCGGCGCCGAGCATGAAGACGAGATGGTGGAGATGTATCCGCTGTGCGGGTTCGGCAAGAGTACGGTCGCAGCCTCGATTGACACCGCCCTGCATGGATTCCTGCCTTATCCGCACATCGACCATTTGCATCCGGATTGGGGGATCGCGCTGGCCGCTTCCGCAAACGGCCGGGAAAAGATGGAGGAGTTCAATCGTCTGTTTGAGCACCAACTGGTTTGGGTGCCGTGGCAGCGCCCTGGCTTCGAGCTGGCCATGATGCTGCGCCACGCGGTACAGCAAAGTCCGAACTGCGACGGGGTGGTGCTGGGCGGTCACGGGCTCTTCACCTGGGGCGATACGCAGCCGGAGTGTTATGAAAACACGATTTCGATTATCGATCAGCTTGGGCAGTTTGTGGCGGATCATGTCGCAAAGAAGGGCGCCTCGCTATTCGGCGGGGCGCGGTACGAGGCATTACAGAATCGACACCATCTCGCGCTCGATATTTTTCCCTTTCTGCGCGGCAGGGTTTCCAGCGTCCGCCGTTTGATTGGCAACTTCAGTGACCTTCCGGAAGTGCTGCGCTTTGTGAATTCAGGTGAGGCGGAACCCCTGGCGCACTTGGGTACCAGCTGTCCCGATCATTTTATTCGCACCAAAGTCCGGCCCTTGTTTGTGCCCTGGCAGCCGGGCGCGAGCGCGCAAGGGCTTCGCGAACAGATTGATGCGGCGCTGCACAATTACCGTCAGGAATATGCCGAGTATTACAACTCGTTTGCGCAAACCGATTCTCCGGCCATGCGGGACGCGAATCCCACCGTGGTGTTGATTCCCGGCATTGGCATGTTCAGTTTTGGCAAGAGCAAGACCGAAGCCCGGCTCACGGGCGAGTTTTACGTGAATGCGATTCACGTGATGGAAGGTGCGACGTCGCTCGGAATTGGAAAAATGCCAACCGGAAAAGCGCCGGAGGTATTGCCTCAGGCGGGGCCGGCGGCGCCCGCCAGTGCGTTCACGGTGCATTCGAATTACGTGGCTCTTCCTCCCTCTGAGGCCTTCCGGATTGAATACTGGCAGTTGGAGGAAGCCAAGATCCGGCGGCAGCCTGCAGAAAAAGAATTAAGCCGGCAGGTAGTTCTAATCGTTGGAGGCGGCAGCGGAATTGGCCGCGAAGCCGCTTTGCTCGCGGCCCAGCGCGGGGCGCACGTGGTGATCGCGGATCGAGATAGTGAAGCAGCCAAGAAAGTAGCAGAGGAGGCGAAGCCGATCGCAGGCCAGGAAGGCAGCCTGGCGGTGTCAGTGGACATCCGCCATCGCGACGTCATCCGGCAGAGTCTACGCGATCTGGTAGCTGCCTATGGTGGGCTGGATGTCCTGATCAACACCGCCGCCCTGTTCCCGTCCTCTGCGGACGGACTCATCACCGATGAACAATGGGGCCTAACCCTGGATGTGAACGTCACCGCCAACTATCTATTGGCCGATGAAGCGGCGCGCATATTCCGCGACCAGAATCTTGACGCGTCCATCGTGCTGACCAGTTCCGCTAATGCCGTGGTCGCCAAACGGGGCAGCGAAGCCTACGACGTGAGCAAAGCGGCACTCAGTCATCTGGTGCGCGAACTGGCAATTTCGTTGGCTCCGAAGATTCGGGTGAACGGGATCAGCCCGGCCACCGTGATCAAGGGATCGACCATGTTTCCACGCGACCGGGTCCTGGCGTCGCTCAAGAAATATCGGATTCCCTACGAGGAAACCGTCGGCGATGAGCAGTTGCGAACTATGCTGGCCGAGTTTTACGCGCAACGCACGCTTACCCATCGCGCCATTGATCCCAAAGATTGCGCCGAGGCAATTCTCTTCCTGGCCGGACCGAAATCAGCTTGCACCACCGGCCATATTATTCCGGTGGACGGTGGGCTGACTGAGGCTTTCCTGCGATGAACGATGTTCCGCGGGCTCAGGATGCTGGGACTGGCGACGGCAATCTAGCCGCGGACTCCAAACCGAAAAGACAGGCCCTCGCCGCCGTGGATTTAGGCGCGGAAAGCTGTCGGGTTTCCCTGCTGCGATGGGTGGACGGTCAGCCGGAGATCCGGCTGGTCCACCGTTTCGCCAATTCTGCCACCAACAAGGGGACCGGCCTTCATTGGGACCTGAGCAACATCTGCAACGGTGTTGAAGAGGGGTTGCGGGCATGTGCGCAGCTTGCGCCCGAAGGCATTGCCGCCATCGGTGTGGACGGCTGGGCTGTGGACTATGTGCGACTGGGGCCGGACGGAGCGCCGATTGGCAATCCCTTTTGTTATCGCGATGAACGCACGGTGGCAACGCAGAAGCAGGTGCATTCCCGAATTTCTCCGGAGCGCCTTTATGAACTTACCGGCGTTCAGATTCTTGGCCTGAACACTCTGTACCAGTTAGAGGCAGACCGCGACACCGAACAGGGCTTGCCGTGGATCAACGTGCCGGAGTTCGTCATGCACTGGCTGGGCGCGCGGCGTGTCTCGGAGTACACCAATGCCACGCATACCCAACTCCTGTTCGTGCACAACCCGGACTGGTGTCCGGAGATTTTTGCGGCCGCGGGTCTGGAGCTAGGTGCCGCTCCTCCGCTAGTGAAGCCAGGGACTGACATTGGGCGGGTGCAAGGCACGCTGGCTTCCCTGCCCGCATTCCGGGAAACAAAATTGATCGCGCCGGCGTGCCACGATACGGCCTCGGCGATTGCGGGAATTCCGGCGCAGGGAGCGGACTGGGGCTTCATCAGCTCCGGGACCTGGTCACTGGTAGGCTGCGTTCTTGATTCTCCCTGCGTCTCTGCGGATGCACGAAACGAAAATTTCAGTAACCAGGGCGGAGTCGGCGGCGGGATTTATTTTTTGAAGAACGTGAACGGCATGTGGCTGCTTCGGCAATGTATCGAGCATTGGCGCCTGCAGGGCCAGGTTTGGACAGTGGAGCAACTGATTGCCGCGTGTGCGGACTTCGCGGCGCCTGACTATCTGTTCGATGTGGATCGGCCCGATCTGCTGTTGCCGGGCGACATGCCAGCGCGGATCAATGCCCAACTGAAGCGCGTCGGCCAGACTCCAATCCCTGAAGGGCTGGGGATGGCCGCCGCCCAAATGGCGAACCTGATTTTTCATAGTCTCGCGGACCGTTATGCCGAGGTCCTGCAAAATGCAGCCAGGATCACTGGGAAGGTTTTGCAGCGGCTTTACGTCGTGGGAGGCGGAAGCAGGAACGCGCTGCTGAACCGGCTTACGGCAAGAGCCACAGGACTCGAAGTGCTGACGGGATCGACCGAAAGCACGACGGTCGGCAATTTCGCGATCCAGCTTGCCGCTCTTCAAGGGGACTATACCGATGCCATCGGAGTATCCGCCAGCGCCGTGGCAAAGTGGGCCGGCGTTCTGGCGCCCCAACCCATCGGCCCACCCTTGGCTCCTGGCAAGCAAGCGGCGCAACCAACACCGGCCTAACGCTGCACCGTGAAACTATACGATCCAGCCCCGGCTTCATAGATGGCGTTGTGATCATCCCTGAGAACCAGCGATACTCCGGCACTGTGACGAACGTCTTTGCCGTTTTCCAGGATTCGGGTTGTCACATCACCAGGAAAATAGAGCAGGCTCGTGGTATTCGGCGGAACTACGACGTCCCAAGCCGTAGTGTTGCCATCAACTTTCCAGCTCGAAGTGATCGGTCCGTACGAAGAGTCGTACGTGGCTTTGGTTTCGCCCAGGCTGGCATCGAATTGGGGATGCAGGACGATGCGGTGGAATCCCAGATCTTCGGGGGACTCATCGATACCAGCCGCATAACGGTAGAGCCATTCAGCCACCGCGCCGTAGGCGTAGTGGTTGTAAGAATTCATGGACGGGTCGCCCATCATCTGATCACCATTCCAGCGCTCCCACATCGTGGTTGCGCCGTGCTCGATCATGTATCCCCAGGAAGGATAGGTAGTCTGCAGCAGCAGCCGATAAGCCACATCACTGTGGCCGCTGTTGCTCAGCTCGATCATCAGATAAGGCGTGCCCAGGAAGCCGGTGGTCAAGTGCCAGTCGTGGGCTTTGATGTCGTCGACCAGTTTGTCCACTGCGATCGCGCGCTGTGGTTGTGACAGCAGATTCATGTGTAGGGCCAGCACGTAACTGGTCTGGCTCCCGGTTCCGATTGTGCCATCGGGCTTCACGTATTCCTGATTGAAAGCGGTCCGGATCTTCTCAAAGACTTCTCTGTACTTCTGCTCATCCGCGGGCCGGTCCAGCGCCTGCGCCATGTGCATCATTAAGGAAGCGTCGTAAGCCCAATAGGCAGTGGCAATCAGATCTTTTGACGTCTGGCTGCCGATGGCCAGCCAATCACCGTAATCATTGCCGCGTTCTTTCAGCCAGAGATAGCTTGGATTCGAGCCGGCAACGTGATCCATCCACTTTTCCATGGCAGACCAGTTTTCTTCCAGGATGCGGGTGTCTCGAAATTGCAGGTAGGCGGACCAGGGAATGATGACGCCCGCGTCGGCCCAGCCGGCAACGCTGTCCCCGGTAGGACCGACCCGCGGTGAGACGTCTGTGAAGGCGCCAGTAGAACTCTGCGCATCACGAATGTCGGTGGTGAATTTGCGCGAGAAGGCAGCCAGGTTGGCATTGAAGGAGGCGGTGCGCCAGAAGACTTCGGCATCGCCCATCCAGCCCAAGCGCTCGTCGCGCTGCGGACAATCCGTGGGCACGCTCAGAAAGTTACCGCGCTGGCCCCACAGAATGTTGCTCCACAGCTGGTTCACGGTTTCGTTGGCGGTCTTAAACTGGATGGTGAAGGGTGCCGCGGTGTAGAAGACGATGCCCTCGACCGCGTCACGAGTGGGCGCTCCAGGGTAGCCGGTGAGTTCGACGTAACGGAAACCGTGGAAGGTG
>WNFQ01004086.1_pt1 | contig 10623 bp, 11 predicted proteins | sample 5400171 | NCBI WGS metagenome assembly WNFQ01 (sample SAMN13153356, study PRJNA577476) | soil metagenome | isolation source: 20 cm soil under Madrone tree | place: USA:California | collected 2016-06-14 | reverse complement strand
CACGGCCATCAATAGGATCACCAGTGACATTGAAAAGACGGCCGAGCACGCCCTCGCCTACTGGCACTGTGATCGGACCGCCGGTATCGCTTACGCTCATTCCGCGCTTCAAGCCCTCCGTGGAAGACATTGCGATGGAGCGCACCCAGCGTTCGCCAAGATGTTGTTGCACCTCAAGCGTTAGCTTGGTTGGGTTGCCATTCACTTCGTACTCAATTTCGAGCGCGCTGTAGATTCTCGGCAGCGCCTTTTCGTCTGGAAATTCCACGTCCACCACGGGACCGATTACTTGAACTATGTTTCCTTTATTCATAAAACTTCATTAGCCGCCGAGTGACATTTGCGCCGTGGCGATCTCGAGCAACTCGGTGGTGATGCTGGCTTGACGCATCTTGTTGTATTCCAACGTAAGATCCTTGATAAATTGATTCGCGTTATCGGTGGCGTTCTTCATCGCAACCATTCGCGCGCTATGCTCGGATGCGCGCGCGTCGAGAATCATCTGAAAAACCTGGTAGGAAACATAATACGGCAGCATTGAATCAAGAACGCCCTCGGCATTAGGCTCGAATACGTAGCCTAGCATCGGATCGACACCTTCACCTTCAGCTTTGGTGGCTTCGCCTTTCGGCAAATCAAAACTACTGATCGGCAGAAGCGTTTGTACCGTCGTGAGTTGGTTGATTGTGTTGATAAAATGTGTGTAGAGCACGGAGACCTTGTCGACCTCGCGCCGCAAAAATTTTTCCATGCAAAACTTCGCAATCGGCTTCGCCTCAACGAAGGCCGGTGAGTCTTTCAATTCAAAATCAGCCAGTAATTCGCGCTTTGTTCGACCGATGAATTGCCGTGCCTTCTTTCCTGTCACCACGAAGGCTGTTTTAGCCGAATCAAAGTTGGCGGCCTCCCGAAACAGGTTCGTGTTCAACGCTCCGCAGAGTCCCTTGTCGGTGCTGATAACTAAGACCAACTCTTTGTTTAGTGGGCGAATGGCGAGAAGCGGATGAAATCTTGGATCTGTCCGTTTTTGCAACGAAACGAGAACCTTATTCATCAAAGCAGCGTAAGGCCGTCCGGCGAGTGCGTGCTGCTGCGCTCTGCGCATCTTGGAGGCGGCCACCATTTGCATTGCTTTGGTGATCTGCGCGGTATTGCGGATCGATTTGATCCGGCGACGTATGTCCTGCGTGTTCGCCATTTCAAAGGTCCAGGGAGATTACCGCCACGAAGTCTTGAATTCGTCCAGCGCGGCTTTCAACTGGGACTCAATGTCTTTGTCGAGCTCTTTTTTCTCGCGAATCGCTCGAAGCAATCCTTCCTTCCGCGTTTGCAGCCAATCCTGGAGTTTTAGTTGGTATTCCTTGACGCGTTCGACTGGAACAGGATCGAGGTATCCATTTTGCATCGCCCAGATCACTGCAACCTGTTCTTCCACCGGGATTGGGTTGTACAGTTTTTGTTTAAAAAGCTCCACAATGCGTTGACCGCGATCGAGTCGCGCTCTCGTAGCCGCATCCAGATCGGAACCGAATTGCGCAAATGCAGCCAGCTCGCGAAACTGTGCGAGATCGAGCTTCACTTTGCCGGCGACCTGCTTGATCGCCTTGATCTGGGCAGCCGATCCGACACGGCTGACAGAAAGTCCCACCGAGATGGCCGGCCGCACACCTTGGTAAAACAAATCAGTCTCGAGATAGATTTGCCCATCCGTAATCGAGATCACGTTTGTGGGAATGTAGGCAGAGACGTCGCCGGCCTGGGTCTCGATGATCGGTAAGGCGGTTACTGAGCCACCGCCGAACTCATCGCTCATGCGCGCGGAGCGTTCCAATAGTCGCGAGTGCAAATAAAATACATCGCCCGGATAAGCCTCGCGACCGGACGGCCGCTTTAGCACCAGGCAAACCTGCCGATAAGCCACTGCGTGCTTCGATAAATCGTCATAGATAATGAGCGCATCCATTTTGTTATCCATGAACCACTCGCCCATCGCGGCGCCAGCAAATGGCGCCAGATACTGATTGGTTGCCGTGTCGGACGCGGGCGCAGAGATGATTGTTGTGTAAGGCATGGCGCCTTCTTTTTCCAGAACATCGAGCACCCGCGCCACGTTGGAATTTTTCTGGCCCACTGCGACGTAGATGCAGTAAAGCGGTCGATAATTGGTATCTTTCGCGTCTTCCGCAGCCTTGTTCAGTCGCGCCTGGCTGATGATCGCGTCTATGGCGATGGTGGTTTTGCCAGTTGCACGATCACCGATAATCAGCTCTCGCTGCCCGCGGCCGATCGGAATCATCGCATCGATCGCCATGATGCCGGTTTGCACCGGTTGATTCACGCTGCGGCGCTTGATCACGCCCGGTGCAATTTTCTCAAGCGGATAAAACGCTTCGGTCTTAATCGGTCCCTTGTCATCGAGTGGCTGCCCCAGTGTATTGACAACGCGCCCCAGAAGCGCTTTGCCAACGGGAACGGAGAGGAGTCGGCCTGTCGTCTTAGCTTCATCTCCTTCTTCAACCAGCGTATTGTCACCCATCAGAATAGCGCCGACTTCGGTTTCTTCGAGGTTCAGCGCGAGACCGAATACTCCGTTTGGAAATTCGATCATCTCGTTGAGCATCACGTCGCTTAAACCTTCAATGCGTGCTACTCCATCGCCCGTTTCACGCACGACGCCGACGTTGCTTTTGGTTGTCGATGTTTTTAGCCCTTCAATTTTCGTTTCAATTTCTTCAAGTATGCTGCTCATGATTTTGCTTTGATTAAAGTTCCTGTTGAAGACGTTCGAGCCGGTTGCGCACTGTTCCGTCCCAGACATCGCTTCCAACACGAATACGCATTCCGCCGAGAAGCTCCGGATTAACAATGAACTCGGCCGTCAGGTCGCTACCGTATTTCTTTTTTAGATTACTAATGAGTTCCGAACTCGTCGCGGAATCCACTTCATTCGCTGTCTCGATTTTGGCCTGGCGCTTTTCCAGTTCGAGCCGAAGCAGACGGCGGTAATTCTTCAGGACGTCGATGTAATTACGCGGTTTTTTCGCGATGAGCGAATCGACGAGAGACGAAATCCTTCCAGAGTCGAGCTGGCCGTCCGTAAAACTCGCCCGAAGCATTTCACGCGAAAGTCGGCGGATTTCCTTGTTGATCTTCATCAGGCCACCTGACGAGCTGCTTCTTCCTGCAAGCGGCGCTGATCTTCCGGCGTTAACACCTTCCCGGCCACTTTTGCCGTGGTATCAACTACCAGGCGACCTAGCTCGCGCTTCAAGGATTCCATTGTGCGCTGGTGCTCAATCGCACTCGCCTCGCGCGCTTTTGTTATGATTTGCTCGGCAGCAGTAATTGCTTCCTGCTGCTTGCGCTCGGACAAGTGCGCAGCGCTTTCGCGCGCTTCATCGATCATTTTTTGCGCGTCCATATTCCCCTTCGCGACAATTTCCTGGTAACGCTTCTCTGCTTCGGCAAGCTCCTTCTTGATTTTATCCGCATTGATCTGGCCCTCTTCAATCTTGCGCCGGCGCTCCTCAAGCACTGCAAGGATAGGTTTGTAAGCAAAGCGTTGCAGAAGGTATGCAACAATGCAGAAGCTAATGACCTGCGACAGAAACAACTTCCAATTCCAGCCAAACGTGTCGGCTGTTTCGCGAAAGATGTCGGCTACACCTCCGCTGCTGGCGGCAATTATCAGGTTCATAAACTAAAGTCCGGGCGCAACATCGATTGCCTCCCGGATGAAAATTAGTGAACGAGATACAGCGCGTAGAAAACGATCGCCTCGGTCAACGCGATGGCCAGAATTCCGTGCACGAGCACTTGCGTAAACGCGCCGGGATTGCGACCGACCGCGCTGGTCATTCCCAGTCCGGTCAAGCCAATCCCGATTCCGACGCCCATCGCGGCAAGCCCAACGTGAATGCTTCCGCCCAGTTCTGCTAGTATTGGTAGTATCATATTTATTTTAGCTTAGTTTTGCGATCTCGTCATGAGATCGTCGAAAATCAGTGTGCGTGCTCCGGTCCCTCCTGGTGCTCTGCAATCAACATCGTGAAAACCGCAGTCAGCAGCATGAAAACAAGCGCCTGTACAAATCCCACGAGCACCTCCAGGAAATAAAACGGGATTGGCAGGATCGGAGAGAGCCAGGGATTCATTGTGGACATTGCTTCCAGAATACTTTCGCCAGCATAAATGTTTCCGAACAATCGGAAACTTAGCGCGATTGGCCGGAACAAAATCGAGATCACTTCGAGCCATCCCACGGCGAAGAAAATGACAACCATGAGAATCTTCACGATTCCAGACGTGTCCCCTTTCGGTCCAAAAAGATGTTTTAAAAATCCTCCGACTCCGTTCGCCTGGATGGCCCAAACAAACCACATGACGAAGAAAACTGCTGACATTGCGGTCGTCATGTTCAGGTCCGCATTACCGCCACGCAGAAGAGGCCGATCGACCACAAAAGCACCGGTAGAACCGTAATGCCCCCAACCAACTGTTCCGATTCCTGGGATCAAGCCGAACCAGTTTACGAAAAGAATGAAAATGAAAATCGTGGCATAAAACCAGAATCCTTTTTTCACCAGATCGCGTCCGATGATGTTTTCCAAAAAGTTGTGCAACCCTTCAACCAACCACTCCCAAAAATTTTGAATTCCGCTGGGGATGCGCTTAACCCGCCGGGTTGCGATTTGTGAAAAAACGATGATGCCGGCGGCGACGAACCAGGTCACCAGCATTGAGTTTGTGATTCCGAAGCCGCCAATCTGAACGAGCATCTGCGGTTTGAGCGAAACCGCTTGGTGTTCTGCCGACGCGGCTTCAGCGGCCATTGCCGGCATTGCAATGCCAACACCGCAAATCAGCACGAAGATCAAAAAATAAGGATTGCGCATTTTGTAAACACAGCGGTAGTCCCGACCCGTCGGGATGATGCCTGCCTGCCGAGATCACCCCACCTCGTCCCGCAGTCGCGGGACTACGGTGGGCCGGCCGTCCCGGCTACCACTCGAACGCGCATATCAAAGCGCGTTTTTTAACGAATGACAAACAAAATTCTCGGGCGGCGCCTATTTCGCCGGCAATCCCTCGGCAAATTGCGGAGCCATCCGCAACTTTGGCTTGGATTTCACCGGCTCAGCCGCGCCATTCATCGTGATCGCTTCTTCATAAAACGATTCTAACTGATCAATTTGCGCGTCCTGTGCGAATCGTTCGGCGATAGCGCTATGGGCGCGTTCTCCCATTTGCTTGAACGCGGCAGGCGAACTTATGATTAGCTGCATGGCATTCGCCAATCCGACATGATCCTCCTCTGGAACCAGGAACCCGGTGCGCCCGTGATCAACCGCTTCCGGAATTCCACCGTGGCGCGTCGCGACTACTGGTAAGCCGGTCGCCATGGCTTCTAAGACGGAGTTCGGCACACCTTCCTGATCTTGATTTGGTGATATTTCGCTTGGATGCAAAAACAGGTGTGAACTGGCATAAAGCTGCTGCAGCTTTGGTTGCGATAGAAATCCAAGAAAATGCACGTCCCTGAGAATGCCCAGCCCGCCGGCCAGCATTTCGAGCTCCGGTTGCAGTGGCCCTTTGCCAGCGATAATAAATTCTGCGCCGGGGTTGTCCTTCTTGAAAATCGCAAACGCGCGTAAACTTGTTGCGACGCCTTTCTTCGGAATCAACCGGCAAGCCTGCACTACTCGCCACTTACCGTTTGGTGGCGGTTGTCTATCCACGAATGGAAATTCATTTAACGGAATACCGGTGCGATTGATGCGCAATTTTTCCGGCGGACAGCCCAAATGAACCAGCCGGTCAACAAGCGATTGGGAACGCGCGAACACAAGCGGGACCGCATTGAAAAGACGGCGCAATTTTGCCGGATAATCCTTGATCTCGGGTTTGTGGGCGACGTCGGCGCCATGGAAAGATACGACGCATGGCTTGTCCCACTGCTCGATGAAAGGAAGCAGGTGCACGCCGGTATGGCCGAAATAAATATGCATGAGGTCGGCGCCGTGCCGCTCTAACAATGAGTCAAGCGTTTGATACTCCCCTCGGTAAACGATTGGGGGGCGGCGTTCCACAAATTTCAACCAGCCGTGCACGAGTAGGTTTGTGCGCCGCTTCGGAATAATTTCGATGTTATTAAATGGAAAGCGCTCCGGATTCTGGACCTCCTTCGTGACTACAAAGGTATCGACCCCGCGCAGCGCCTTTACCTGCCGGTAGATGTGCAACATCTCCGACTTAAGAAAGCTGGAACAATAACTCGCGACGACTAGTTTCCCCATACACAGCGCCCAGTTTCGTTACGGATTGTGGCCTTGTCCATCTCAAATTGCCTCGGAAACAATATCCTTGTCGTTCGGGATTGTCGCTGCCAATGTGTCTTTCAACTCAGTTATCCCCTCTCCTTTCGCGGCTGAGGTTGGAATGATCTTGATTCTGGGAAATCTCTCTTGCATCGCCCTGAGATTTTTCTCCGCATCGGTCAAATCCATTTTGTTGGCAACCACCAGCCATGGACGGGACGAAAGCGCCGGATCATAGAGATCAATTTCCCGTCGAAGATTTTGCAAATCTTCTATGGGATTGCGTCCTTCACTTCCGGCGACATCAATCACGAACACCAAGGTGCGGCAGCGCGTAATGTGACGCAAGAATTCATGGCCCAGCCCGAGCCCTCGATGCGCTCCTTCGATCAAACCGGGAATATCCGCAATGGTGGCCCGCCGGTAACCTGGCAACTCCATCACGCCGACGATCGGATGAAGCGTCGTGAACGGATATGCCGCAACCTTCGGCCGCGCGGCGGAGATTTTCCGCAACAGCGTCGATTTTCCTGCATTCGGATAACCAACCAAGCCCGCGTCGGCAATAGTTCGCAGTTCGAGGAGAAAAGTCCCGTTCTCGCCCTCTTCGCCTTCGGTGTATTGCCGCGGCGCACGGTTGCGCGAGCTCTTGAAATGCACATTGCCTTTACCCCCTGCTCCACCACGACAAAGCACGAATTCCTGTCCGTCACTAATGAGATCCACAATTGGAATTGCCGGTTGCTCTGAACTCGACACTGGACGTTTTTGTTCTTCTGCCTGCCAGACAATTGTCCCAATCGGAACCTTCACGACTTTGTTCGCGCCTGTGCGGCCCGCCATTTTTTTTCCCATCCCGTGCCCGCCGTTTTTTGCTTTGATGATCGGCTCGTAGAAGAGGTTGGCGAGATTATCAACATGCCGGTCCGCCCGCAGAATCACGTCGCCGCCACGCCCGCCATCACCGCCGTCCGGCCCGCCTTTGGGAACAAATTTTTCCCGTCGAAAGCTGACGCAACCCCGGCCGCCGCTTCCTGCTTGTGAAGAAACTTTGACCTGATCGACAAACATGACTTCCTCGCTTTACATCGTTACACCGCTGAAGCGCGCTTGTGCGAATCTTGAAACGCTTCAACGCTTCAGCGTCTCGTACAATTTCTTCGTCTTCGCCGCGATTGCAGTCCAACTAAAGTTCTCTTCCGCGCGTTTACGGCCGGCCTCGCCAAATTGTTCGCGCAATTGCTGGTCTCTCATTAGTTGATTGATGCGCGCTGCAAGATCTCGCGCGAACTTTTCGGGATTTGTCGCTTCGAAGGGGCTCTCTTTCATTTGTTCCAGTGGAACCAGGAATCCGGTTTCTCCATGTACAACGACTTCCTTGATGCCGCCTACGGCGCTCGCCACAACCGCAGTCTCGCAGGCCATCGCTTCAAGATTGATAATGCCGAATGGTTCGTAGATGGACGGGCAAACGAACACTCCCGCGTGCGAGTAAAGTTCGCAGGCGGTCTTTTGGTCCACCATTTCATTGATCCAAATGATTCCCGGCCGGTGAGCTTTTGCCTCCTCTACTGCGGTTTTCATTTCCTTCGCCATACCGGGTGTGTCCGGCGCGGCGGCGCAAAGGACGATCTGAAAATCGCGATCCATGAATTGGATTGCGCGAATGAGATGCTGGAAACCTTTTTGACGAGTGATCCGGCCGACAAAAAGCACATATGGTTTGTTTGCATCGATGCCGTATCGCTTGAGTGCTACAATTGAATCGACTTTCCGGTACTGATTGAGATCGATTCCATTGTGGATCACATGAATGCGCTCTGAATCGACATTGAACAGGCGTTCGATGTCGTGCCTGGTTTCGTTCGAAACAGCAATAATAGCGTTCGCCATTTCGAGCGCGGTCTTCTCAACCCAAAGCGAGAAGTCGTAGCCGCCGTCGAGCTGTTCGCGTTTCCAAGGCCGAAGTGGCTCGAGTGAATGGACGGTTATAACGAGCGGAATTCCGTAGTTCTTGTTAGCCAATATCCCGCCGAAATGAGTGTACCAGGTGTGGCAATGCACAATGTCGGCGTCGATATTGGTAGTGTTGAAATCAATGCATCGCCGCACCGCGCTGAAAGCGGAGCGCAATGGCTTTGGACAGGTGAAGTTGCTCGTATCCACTTCAAAGCCGATGACCTTGAGATTGCGTTCTTCAAGACGTTGGTCGCCAAAGCAACGCACTTCCACCGGCATCATTTTCGCCAGTTCGCGCGAGAGATAGTTCGCATGCACACCCGCCCCACCGTAGATGCGGGGCGGATACTCGTTGGTGAGGAAGAGAACCTTCACGTCGGGTTCTACGTCGTTGGCGCGGCGCTTGTGTCAAGCGCCGAATCCGCTGAGCGGGCGTTCGCCGCAGCGCATGCTTCTGGATTTACTTTGCCCGGACGAGGAGCACCGGCACATCAACCGCGTGCCGGACCTTGTCCACGGTCGCGCCGTAAAGAATATCGCTGATGAAACGATGCCCGTGCGTCGTCATGGCGATAAGATCGACATCTCGTTCGCGGGCGAGTTTAATAATTTCGTCCGATGGTTCGCCCAACGCGAGAACTGCATCGCAGGCGAAGCCTTCATCTGTGAGCTCGCGTGTTCGCGACCCCAAATACTCGCGGTCCTCTTTCATTTCCTCGCTCTCGGCCAGTTTGAGCTGCTGAAAATTGCGCGCCACCCAGCCGTCGGCGACGTGAACCAGAAGCAACTTTGCTCCAGCCATGCGCGCGAGCGGTTTGATGTGTGTGAGGATGGTCTCATCAGCGCCAGTGTTCTCCAGCGGAATCAGGATGTTCCTATACATTTCTCTCACTGTGTTGGCGCAGGAATATGGAAAAAGCCATAAAATGCGTTGAGCGCCGCGTCGGGCAAAAACGTATCCAGCAGTAGTTTAAGGTTAAGCACAATGATAATGCCTGCTGTCGTCCAGCCCAGAATCTTCAGCCAAAGCCTGTTTGCAAACTCACCCATCTTCGCTTTTTCGCTCGTGAAGCGCATCAGCGGCCAGACAGCGAAGCCGAGCTGCATGCTCAGCGCGACCTGACTGGCAACAAGCAAATCCGTGGTCTTGCCTTCACCAAAAATGCCGATCACAATCACTGCGGGAATAATAGCGATGAGACGCGTGATCAGTCGGCGCAGCCATGGTTTGATGCGGAGATTGAGGAAACCTTCCATTACGATTTGCCCTGCCAGCGTGCCGGTCAGGGTCGAGTTCTGTCCGGAAGCGAGCAATGCCACGGCGAAGAGGATGCTCGCGATGCCAACACCGAGCAGCGGACTAAGCAGCCGATATGCGTCTTGAATTTCTGCGACGTCCTGATGGCCAGACCAATGGAACGCAGCTGCGGAAAGAATCAGGATGGATGCATTGATAAACAGAGCGAACATCAGCGCGACTGTCGAGTCGATTGTGGCGAACTGAATCGCCTGGCGCCGGCCCACGGGAGTCTGCTCAAACTTCCGCGTCTGCACGATTGACGAATGCAGATAAAGATTATGCGGCATTACCGTCGCGCCGAGGATGCCGATGCTCACGTAGAGCATTCCCTGGTTCACAATGATATGCGGTCCCGGAACAAACCCGGCCAAGATGCCGGCTGCACTCGGCCTTGCAAAAATTAGCTCAGCCGCGAAACACGTGCCGATAACCGCGATAAGCGCAATGACGATCGCCTCGATGTAACGAAAGCCTTTCGTTTGCAGATATAATACGAGCATCACGTCCGACGCGGTAATGAGGCAACCCCAGACCAGCGGAATCTTGAAGAGCAATTGCAGTCCAATTGCAGAACCCACCACTTCGGCCAGATCGCAGGCAGCGATGGCCAGTTCGCAAATGATCCAGAGAAACCACACAACAGGCGTCGAGTAATGATCGCGGCATGCCTGGGCAAGATCCCGCCCCGTGGAGACGCCCAGCTTGATGCACAAGTGCTGGAGCATAATTGCCATGAAATTCGACACCAGGATTACCGCCAGCAGCGAATAACCGAACTTTGCACCACCAGCCAGATCCGTGGCCCAGTTGCCCGGGTCCATGTAACCAACTGCGACCAGAAAACCTGGTCCCGAGAACGCAATCAGCTTCCGCCAGAACGACGCCGTCATCGGAACGACGACGCTCCGATGTACTTCCGGCAGTGAGACCTCGCCGGTCGATCTCCGCCAGATGCGCACCGGCTCCGACATCACGGCGCCTCTGGATCGATTCATCGTCTAATTCTAACTCACTTTAATGCTTTTGTGAGCAAAGCAGATCCAAACG
>WNFQ01013344.1_pt1 | contig 10626 bp, 10 predicted proteins | sample 5400171 | NCBI WGS metagenome assembly WNFQ01 (sample SAMN13153356, study PRJNA577476) | soil metagenome | isolation source: 20 cm soil under Madrone tree | place: USA:California | collected 2016-06-14 | reverse complement strand
TAGGCGTTCGATATCCGTCTGCGGCGCGCGCGAGGCGAACGCGAGCGTGGTGTCGCGGGCGTTCAGGTGAGACGGGTGAGCGACCTGGTCAGCCACCATGGAACAACCGACGCAAGCATGTTCGGGCCATCCGACCACGCCCGGCTCGAAGAAGGCCCGGTAGACGATCAGCTGATGGCGGCCGTCGAACAGGTCGAGCAGAGTAGCCTTGCCCTTGGGGCCTTCGAAGTGGTACTCTTTCTCCACGGCCACCCATGGCATCCGCCGACGCTCGGCGGCCAGCGCATCACGAGCGTGGGTCAACTTCTTCTCTTTCACGAGCAGTTCCTGGCGCGCAGCCTCCCACTCCTTCAGCGAAACGATTCTGGGGTGGTTCACTTGGTTCTTTTTCTTGTCGGCTTCTTTGGTTTTCATTTTGGTTGTTCTCTGTCTTTATTTGTTTGCTGCTCCTGTAAAAACTCCTAAACACGAACGCGACCACCCCTCCGCCGGACGTCGCGCCGGCGGCCATAACGGTAATGTTAGCGATGCATGCGGGACACATGTCGTGTTTTCTCTTTACTTCGTTTTCCTTTTCTAAGTATTCGGCCAACCGATCGAGCGATCCCTGCCAGAACTTGCGATACTCCTCCACCCACTGGGCGGCCTGCCGGAGCGGTTTGGCATCGAGTCGCATTTCATGAACGCGTCCATAGCGCCGGCGCCGAAGCAGCCCGGCCTTCTCCAGTACGCGCAAGTGTTTCGACACAGCGGGGAGTGACATGGCGTGAGGCTTCGCCAAAAGCGTCACACATTTATCGCCTCGCGCGAGATGCGCCAGGATACGCCGGCGGGTGGGATCGGCCAGGGCGGCGAACGTGCGATTCAAGGTGCTAGAATATTTAACCATCTGGTTAACTAATAGGATCGATCTGACTGCAGTGCAAATGAAATATTAAACGTTCGCTTGAAGCCGTAGAAACCGGAACGCACACTGCTCTGTGCTACGACCGCCCGAAAAATGAAAGATCGCCGTCATGCTTACGTCTATCCAGGAGCCTTGTAACGAGAGCGTAATTCGCTCGCGTTTTGCCAGTGCGCCTTGTTCGAAACTTGCCGGGCGCTGGGTGCTTGTGGCCACAACTCTCGCTTCCAGCATGGCGTTTATCGACAGCACGGTTGTGAACGTGGCGTTGCCCGCGCTGCAAACGAACCTGAACGCCAGCATCGTCGACGTGCAATGGGTCATCGAGGCTTACTCGCTATTGCTTTCGGCGCTTCTGCTCGTCGGCGGATCTCTCGGAGATCACTACGGACGGCGCCGAGTTTTCCTGATTGGTGTTGCTCTCTTCGCTTTGGCGTCCGCGTGGTGCGGCCTCGCTCCTAACATTGATCACCTGATTGCGGCGCGTGCAGCACAAGGGCTCGGCGCAGCGCTACTCGTTCCGGGCAGTCTCGCAATCATTAGCAGTTCATTTCCGGAAAACGAACGGGGGCGCGCGATCGGCACCTGGTCGGGTTTCAGTGCGATCACGACTGCTATTGGGCCGGTGATGGGCGGCTGGCTAATCGAACATCTCTCCTGGCGCGCCATATTCTTCATTAACGTTCCAATCGCGATTTCGATAATCTTTATCTCACTGTGGCGTGTTCCGGAGAGTTCCGACAAGGAGAGCAAACGGCTCGATTGGTTAGGCGCAATTTTGATAACGTTCGGCCTGGGCGCGTTAGTTTATGGTCTGATCGAATCTTCACGGCTGGGCTTCGGCGATCGATCAGTGCTGGCAGCGCTCATTGCAGCAGCCATTCTCTTAGCCGCTTTCCTGATCATCGAGGCACGGCTTCCTAATCCAATGCTGCCGCTCCCTCTATTTTTCCGCTCAATCTGATTCAAGTCCAGCATTACTCGGCCACTGCAGCTGGCGCGGCTTTCCTCCCGTTTATCTTGGTCATTTTTCTCCTTTCGCGCTGGGCAGGCGGGCTCGTCGAAAGGTATGGATCCAAAATCCCGCTGATTATCGGCCCGTTAATCGCAGCTCTGGGCTTCGTGCTTTTTATGTTGGCCGGTTTGAACGCCGGTTACTGGCAAACATTTTTCCCTGCAGTTGTTGTGCTCGGAACAGGCATGGCCGTAAGTGTCGCGCCTCTGACCACCACAGTAATGAATTCAGTCGCACCGAATCGCGTCGGGATCGCATCCGGCGTGAACAACGCGGTTGCAAGAGGGGCCGGACTACTGGCAATCGCCGTCCTCGGAATCGTTATGCTGCACTCCTTTAACCATGCGCTCGATCGGCGATTGGCCGACGAGAACGCGCCGCCCGTTGTGTGGCAATCATTGCAAGCTCAACGTAGTAAACTCGCCGGCGCCGCACTTCCTGAAGAATTGGACCAGATGACCCGACAATTGATTGGACACGCGATCGGCGAATCTTTTGTGCATGCTTTCAGGCTAATCATGGCGATTGGAGCAGCATTGGCTGTGGTCAGCGCGATCGTTGCGTGGCTTCTCATTGGCACAGCACGGCAGAAAGACGATCTTCCCGAGGCATAATTGCCTGTCGCCGGAAATGGATTTCGAACGTTCGCGAGTTAACATTGAAGGTGGCTACGGTATGAAGTCTGCGGAGAAATGATCCGCCAAAAACGCGAAATGACGCCAAAACAAAATAACGTAGCGCGAGCCTCCGGCTTGCGCAGGAATGCAAACTGCAAGCGGGACGCATGCTCTACTTCTTAACCTTTGGCGCTCTTTGGCGTGTTTGGCGGACAGATCTTTGGTTCCGGCGTAGCCGCACTGGATAAGGCCATGAATTCGAAAATTCCCGGACTTCATCACGTGACTGCGATCGCCAGCGATCCGCAGCGAAATCTGGACTTCTATGTGGAACTTCTTGGTCTTCGTTTCGTAAAACGCACAGTCAATTTTGATGATCCGGGAACGTATCATTTCTATTTCGGCGATCGGCGCGGAACGCCCGGGACTATCCTGACATTTTTTCCGTGGCCAGGTGTACGACGCGGGATCCGTGGCACCGGCCAAATCGAGGCGACTGCATTTTCAATTTCGCCGGACTCGGTCGGATATTGGCTGGAGCGTTTGAAACGGCAGCATGTTGCAGCGGAAAGAATAGCGGCGCGTTTCGGAGAAGAAGTGATTCGGTTTATCGATCCAGACGGACTCTTGCTCGAGCTGGTCGCTTCAAATTCGCTCCAGTCAGTTGAGCAATGGCCTGATAGTCCGATTCCCCCGGAACATGCGCTTCGCGGATTCCACGGTGTCTCGGCGGCCTTGGAAGGCTACGAAAAGACGGCGCGTTTGCTCACTGACACATTCGGTTACCGTCTAACCGAGGAATCGGGAAACCGGTTTCGCTTTGCATCGCGTGACAATAGTGCACCGGGCCGAATCGTTGACTTGCTTTGCCTGCCTGATTCCGGCGTTGGGCGTGTGGCGGCCGGGTCGGTGCACCACATCGCGTTTCGCGCGCGTGACGAACAAGAGCAACTTCAATGGCGCGAACAGCTCGTCGACCTTGGTTACAACATTACTCCGGTAATCGATCGCATTTATTTTCATTCAATTTATTTTCGCGAACCCGGTGGGGTACTGTTTGAGATCGCAACCGAGCCTCCCGGTTTTACGTCGGACGAAACAATCGAAAAACTCGGAACTGGCCTTCACCTTCCGCCGTGGCTGGAATCTGCGCGTTCGCAGATTGAGAAGATTCTTCCGCCGATCCAAGTGCCACACAAACAATGAGGCCGCAGCCGGATTTTCTTCATGAATTCGTTCCCGGAAATTCGAACCGAACGCTCTTACTCTTGCACGGCACGGGTGGAAACGAGCGCGATCTCATTCCGCTCGGACGCGAACTGGATCCCAATGCTTCTTTGCTTAGCCCACGCGGAAAAATTTTGGAGAACGGAATGCCGCGATTTTTTCGCCGACTGGCTGAAGGTGTGTTCGATTTGGAGGATTTGAAGACGCGAACGAACGAGCTGGCGGATTTTGTCGCTGCGGCCGTTCGCCATTACAAACTCGCCACGGACCACGTTGTTGGTGTCGGTTATTCCAACGGCGCCAATATTGCCGCAAGCATGTTATGCCATGGTGCCGCTCGTTCCGGATAAAATGCCCGACCTTTCGTCTGTACGCATTTGGATCGGTGCGGGCGATGAGGATCCGATTGTTCCCGCATCCGAGACAAGGCGCCTGGCAGAACTGCTTCGTCGCGCAGGTGCGGACGTGACGATTCGCTTCGCAGAAGCAGCGCACGGCCTGACCAATGATGATGTCGAAGCGGCGCACCATTGGCTTGGAGGGCTCACCTCTTAAGGTTCGCGAGGATGAAAACGACCCGGCTCGAGGCGTTCAGCGATGGAGTCCTTGCAATCATTATCACGATTATGGTGCTGGAAATGAAGGTGCCGCATGCGGTTGAGCTTGCCGCGTTGAAACCACTGTTGCCAGTGCTCTTGAGCTATGTACTAAGTTTCATCTACCTCGGCATCTATTGGAACAATCATCATCATTTGTTCTAAGCCTCGGAGCAGGTCAGCGGCGGCATTCTCTGGGCAAACCTGCATCTCCTGTTTTGGTTATCGCTGTTTCCTTTCACCACAGGTTGGATGGGTGAGAATGGTCTTTCCCCCACTCCGACGGCCGTGTACGGGTTCGTTCTACTGATGGCAGCTATAGCTTAGCAAATTCTCGAGCACACTATCATTGCCAAAGAGGGTCGAGACTCGCTTCTGGCGCGTGCGGTTGGTAGGGATTGGAAGGGCAAATTCTCTCCTGTGCTTTACTTCGTCGCCATCCCGCTCGCGTTTGTCAGTCCCTGGATCGCCAGCGGAATCTATGTGGTCGCCGCGTTCCTCTGGTTAATTCCCGATCCTCGAATTGAGCGCAAGCTGGAGAAACGCGAAGGCTGATCGCGTGGGGGGGTCCGATCGAATATCTCACCGAACGTTTGTTCAAACCAAAGCGATCCAAGCCGACAGACCCCAGTGTGTAGGTGATGACGTCCGCGACCTGTGTCGCCAAATTTTATGGCGGCCCCGCCAATCTTAGGATTACATCCTGAACGAGGATTTGAGTGTGTCAGCTTTCGTATTTGAAAGACAACGCGACGCGCGCGCGGTACGCCTGCACCTTGCCGTCCTCGACCTTCATGTCCAACTTCACAATCTCGGCAACGCGCAAATCACGCAGCGTAGAGGAAGCGGTCTCCACCGCATTCTTCGCCGCTTCGTCCCAGGACTTCCTGCTCGTTCCAATTACTTCCACTACTTTATAGATTGACTCCGCAGATCCAGCTTGTTTGGCCATACTTTTTCCTTTCGATGGGCTTCGTATAATTAACTTAACCATTCTTGTCAAAACCTGAATCCTTTGCGCATGCTTTTCCGACTCATCATGGCGATTGAGCAATGCTACCGGGGAAAGCTGCTAGCTTCCCCCACAGATATGAGACGCCAGAATGAAAGCCACCGATGAATCCGACTGAAAATTCAATTGCATTTGGCGCACCTGGAATCGAGCCGCGCTGGACGTCGAGCGCCAAGGAAGGCGTCGGCACAGCCTATCACACGAGTTGCCGCGTCTGGTTCACGCTGAGCCACGGCATCCTGAACGAGATTTATTATCCGCACGTCGATCAACCGAACACGCGCGACTTTCAGTTTCTCATAAGCGACGGAGAAACGTTTTGCCACGAGGAAAAACGCGACCTGACTCACGCGATCGATTACCCGGAACTCGATTGCCTTCTTTATCGTATCACGAATTCGGAACCGAATGGCCGCTATCGGATCGTAAAACATGTCTTCGCCGATCCGCATCAGTCGGTGTTGCTCGTGCATACCAAATTGGAGGTACCGGACGAATCGCTGCGTGGAAAATTGCGACTCTACGCGTTGCTCGCTCCTCACATTGCCGGCTTTGGCACCGGCAACTCCGGGTGGTGGGCCGAAGTGGGCGGTATCAAACTCATCCGCGCTCAGCGAAAAAACGTTCACCTGATTATGGCGTGCAGCAGCGGGTTCTCTCGTCGTTCGGTCGGCTATGTCGGTTTCAGCGATGGTTGGCAAGACCTCATGCACCATTTCAAAATGGACTGGCAGTTTGAGTCGGCCGAGAACGGCAATATCGCTTTGACCGGGGAAATCAATCTTCCACACAACGGTGAATTCACCATGGCTGTCGCGTTTGGCCGCAGCTATCAGAGCACGACTGCCAAGTTGTTCCAATCGCTGGCTGAGCCATTCGAGTTCCATCGTCTGGCGTATGTCCGGCAGTGGCAGCGCGCGGTCGTGAATCCACAATTCGATTTCAGTGCCGACACCTCAGACGGTGGCGGAATGTACCGGTTGAGCCGCTGTGTGCTGCTGGCGCATGAAGACAAAGTTTTTCAAGGCGCGATCGTTGCGTCGATGAGTATCCCCTGGGGCGAGACCAAGGGAGATAACGATCTGGGCGGTTATCACCTGGTGTGGACCCGCGACCTGGTACAAAGCGCAACAGCACTTCTTGCTACCGGCCAGACAAGCACGCCGCTGCGGGCTTTGACCTGGCTGGCTGCTATTCAGCGGCCGGATGGCAGTTTCCCTCAGAACAGTTGGATCGATGGCACCGCTTATTGGTCTGGCCAGCAGCTCGACCAGATTGCCGCGCCAATCCTATTAGCATGGCGTTTGCACAAACAGGACGCACTTGGTCTGTTCAGCCCGCGCGTAATGATTGTGCGCGCTGCCGCGCACTTGATCCTGCAAGGCCCGGTTACCAGCCAGGACCGATGGGAAGAAAACGCTGGCTACTCGCCTTCCACCCTCGCCACTGTGATTGCTGCCTTGGTCTGCGCAGCAGAGTGGGCAACGGAATACCGCGAAACCGCATCTGCGGATTTTGTTTTTGCATACGCCGACTGGCTGGCAGCACACATCGAAGAATGGATGGTTACAACACAAGGCGAACTGGTCGAGGGATTCCCTCATCATTACATCCGCATCAATCCGACCGACCCCAACGCGCCTGATCCTCACCCCGATCCAAACACAACGATGATTCAAATAGCCAACGGCGGCGGCTTGCATCCGGCGCGAAATGTCGTCGGCGGCGATTTCCTGCATCTGGTGCGATTCGGCATTCGCGACGCGAACGATCCAATCATCCGCGATTCAATCGAAGTCATCGATCGCGTTCTCAAACACGATCTGCCACAAGGCCCGGGGTGGCGTCGTTACAATCACGATGGCTATGGGCAAAAAGATGACGGTGGCGCTTTCGACGGAACGGGCGTGGGACGTTGCTGGCCGATTTTGACGGGAGAACGCGGCCATTATGAACTCGCCGCCGGGCGCGATCCGAAGCCGTTCATTGCAGCCATAGAGAACTTTGCCAACCAGGGCGGCATGATTACCGAACAGTTGTGGGACGGACCTGACTTGCCAGACGCGCATATGAAGCGCGGCTGTCCAACGGGAGCTGCAATGCCGCTTTGTTGGTCGCACGCCGAATACATTGCGCTAGTGCGCAGTTGCCATGACGGGGTTTGTCTTGACTGCATTGGACCGGCATTTGAGCGGTATGTATTGCACCCGGTGCAGAGCAATTATGAGATTTGGACTCAGCGCTATCCTGCGCGGCGCGTGTCTCGCGGAAAAATTTTACGAATGATCCTTGCTGGGCAAGCAACGGTGGCCTGGTCAACCGACGGCGCAACGCGCTCCAATCTATCAGACACGATTCACGAGAGCAGATTGGATCTCTGGTTCGCAGATTTCCCAACCGCGGACTGGCCGGCCGGTTCAACACTCACATTTACATTTTTTTGGAAACGCGATCAGCGTTGGGAAGGCCGAGACTGGCAGGTAAGTATTTTGTAAATCAACTCTGCTGGCGGGCTGGTCGTGTGTCCCCCGCAGCGCCACACTTCTCGGGTATTTCTTTCTTGACTGCCGTGCACCAAAAAAATAGCAATGAAAAGGGGAACTTAACGAGATGAAATCGCGAATCGGCACGCGAAACGACTCAATTGCTGCAACATGCGATCAATCTGCGGCAGGGCGCCGAAAAGGGAAAGCAAGTATGTAAGGTCCCTACGATGCAGACGTCAAATGCGTTGGATCCGCAATCGCCACTGGCGCGCGCAATCTACGATTTGGGGATTGTTTCTGGCGTTGTCTTTGCTCTGATTTTCGTCATCGTAACGGGCGCGATTATCTATGCGATTCTGCGCTTTCGCGGGCGCGCGGGTGAGCCCGACCCGCAGCAAATCCTGGGTAACAAGAAAGTGGAAATCGCGTGGACGATCATTCCGTTCCTAATCGTGATCTTTCTTTTAGTCATGACATTTAGCGCAATGAATCGCGCTGATCCGCCGCCGGCGCCTTCGCCTGATTTAGTAATAACCGGACATCAATTCTGGTGGCAGGTAGATTACCCGGGCTCAGGAGTTGTCACAGCGAACGAGATCCACATTCCCACCGGCAAGCCTTTGTCGGTGCGGCTGGAGTCAAAGGATGTGTTGCACGAATTCTGGGTGCCGGAGCTCACCCGCAAGATGAGCAATGTGCCGGGCCAGCCTAACCACATTTGGTTACAAGCGGACAAACCGGGCACGTACATCGGCCAGTGCTCGGAGTTTTGCGGAACGCAACATGCCTGGATGCGCATCCTGGTCGTGGCTGAGGAACCTTCGAAGTTTGGAGAATGGCAACGTGCTCAGTTACAACCGGGCTTGACAGCGACAAGTGATGCTACGGCAAAAGGACTGGCGCTGTTTCAGACGTCGACTTGTATCAACTGTCATGCTATCCGCGGAGTAGCTGGAGCGGATTTACGGGTCGCGCCGGATTTAACGCACGTTGGCAGCCGCAAACAACTGGGCGCTGGTATTCTAGAGAATACGCCCGCGAACATGCGCCTTTGGCTGAAAAGCCCGCAGCACATCAAGCCCGGTGCCCTTATGCCGGACTTTAACTTCACTGACCAGCAGCTCGATCAACTGGCGGCATATCTCTCGACGCTACAATGAACGGCACCACTACTATCGAGGAGTTCAAGAAGGCGGTCTTAGATCCGGCCAAGCGCAGACACTATCAGCTGGCATGGCTTTCCACGGTTGATCACAAGCGCATCGGCGTCCTCTACATGCTGACCGGTTTGTTCTTCTTCGTCGTGGGCGGAGTCGAAGCGCTTTTCATCCGCCTGCAGCTGGCCGTGCCTAACAATCACTTTCTCCACCCCGACACGTTCAACCAACTTTTCACCATGCATGGCACGACGATGATTTTTCTCGTCGCGATGCCGGCGCTGTTTGGCTTCGTAAATTACATCCTGCCATTGCAGATCGGCGCGCGTGACATGGCTTTCCCGCGTCTCAACGCCTTTGGTTTCTGGTGCCAGCCGATGGGCGGAATTCTTTTGCACTTCAGCATTCTCGCCGGCGGCGCTCCCGCGGTCGGCTGGTTCTCCTATGCACCTTTGAGCGAGACGCCCTATTCCTCATCTCCCGGGGTCGATTATTGGGCAATAGCGCTCTTCGTTCTGGGTCTCGGCACGATTAGTTTCGCGGTTAACACCATCGCGACCGTGATCTCCTGTCGCGGGCCAGGCATGACAATGCGACGCCTGCCTCTCTTTACCTGGATGAATTTCGTTAACTCTTTCCTCATCCTAATCGCGCTGCCTGTCTTGAACGCCGGGCTGGCCATGATCCTTATCGACCGCCAGCTCGACGGGCATTTCTTCCTGCCGTTCCGCGGCGGTTCAGCCGTTCTCTGGCAACACATCTTTTGGGCCTTTGGCCATCCGGAAGTTTACATCGTCGTTCTTCCAGCATTCGGCATGATTTCGGAAATGATTCCGGTTTTTTCACGTAAACCGATCTTTGGTTATGAGTTTGTCGCTGCTTCCACTGTCGCCATCGTGACGTGCCGATGCTCTTTTGCATCGCCTTTCTCATCCAATTCCTCTGCGCCGGAATCACCGGAATAAGCCACGCCAGCGCGGCACTCGATTGGCAAACCAAAAATAGCTACTACCTCGTCGCACATTTCCACTTCGTCTTCGTCGGCGCCATCGTTTTCGCGATGCTCGGTGCCCTGCCATACTGGTTCCCAAAAATGAGCGGTCGGATGTTGTCGGAATCGTTAGGCCGCTGGACCTTCTGGCTATGGGTCGTCGGCTTCAACATGACCTTCATCATCCAGCATGTTCTTGGCCTCTACGGGATGCCGCGTCGCATCTTTACTTACCCGGACATACCCGGCTGGGGTTGGATGAACATGGTTTCTACCATCGGCGTGTTTTTCATGAGCGCCGGGTCGCTGGTCTTGGTTTGGAACATCGCGCATTCGTTCTTCCGCGGAAAAGTAGCGGGCGACAATCCATGGAACGCGTGGACCCTCGAATGGGCGACCACTTCACCGCCACCGCATGAAAACTTTGTCGCGCTGCCACCGATCCACAGCCGTCGACCGCTGTGGGATATCGGAAATCCGGATCGGCCGGATCCAGTCGTTGGCGACGATCAGGTCGTTCTTCCCGATCACAATAAGACGGGCATCCTCGCTTTCCTTTTCTCCGAAGTCGGGTTCTTCGGCACCCTCATCCTCGCCTATTTATATTTCTACGCCCACCCG
>WNFQ01004082.1_pt1 | contig 10626 bp, 12 predicted proteins | sample 5400171 | NCBI WGS metagenome assembly WNFQ01 (sample SAMN13153356, study PRJNA577476) | soil metagenome | isolation source: 20 cm soil under Madrone tree | place: USA:California | collected 2016-06-14 | reverse complement strand
CTTTATAGCTGGGTTAAGCTATGCTAGGATCCGAGTTTCTCGATAACCCCTCAAACTGCACCACCCCCACTCCCAGGCCCCACTGGCTCTGAGAGTATCATCTTCGATGTCTTCTCAACCTCAACAGTACGTATAGAAATTCTAGTCACCACAATGTCATCGTAGGGTAATCGAACCTTCCGCAGGCAGCGCAGAAAGGCCATCTTCCATAAGCTCCCCCTGCTGATCCTTAGGATCGCCGAGCGATTCGTTCCTAGGAAGGGACTATTCAAGAAACGAGGTCGGAGTACGTCATGTTTGCGCAGTGTCCGCAACGAATGCTGACGCCGGGTACGTTACAGGGCGTGTAACGTTTGATGTACTCCCCGACGAAATTCTCCTAGACATATTCGATTTCTACCGGATGGGTTCCACGTTCTATCCGTGGATGTGGCTCACTCTGGCTCACGTTTGTCCAAGATGGAGACGAGTCGTCTTTGAATCGCCGCGCCGGTTAGACCTTCAACTTCTCTGTAGGCCCCGGACACGCGTCAAGGAACTGCTCGATTACCTACCTCCCGCTATGCCTATCATGATAAGCAACGCTTTCACTTCACCCACCCTCAGTCTCGAGGACTGGAGTCAAATCATCGCCGCTATCGAGCAGCGTGATCGCGTTTGGTGGATCCACCTCCAAGATATACCGAGCGCTCTCTGGGAAAAGCTGGCGGCAATGATGCAGGAGACGTTTCCGACGCTGAAATATGTTCGGCTTTGGGTGGTGGGAGAGGAGAACGCGCCAGTCCTTCCAGAGGGATTCTTGGGTGGATCGGCCCCAGGTCTGGAAACATTCTGGCTGAGCGGAATCCCTTTTCCAGAAGTATCAAGGCTTCTTCTGTCCACCAATGATCTCATCAATTTTGTGTTGGAGAGGATACCAGATTCTGGATACGTACCTCCCGAGGCGATGATCGCCGCCCTATCCACATGCGCGAACCTCGAGATGCTTGTCATCGAGTTTCTATCCGATGATCCTCACCCAAGCCTAACTGGCCAAGAAATCACCTCGCTTGCGCGCGTTTCTCTCCCTGCCCTCACCTACTTTAACTTCTATGGAAATGGAGGTTATTTTGATAATTTCGCCCCCAGAATCGAAAGTCCTTTACTGGCCCGTGACAACGGCTTCAACGGCTCTTACTGGCAGCATGATACCTCTTTGAACAGACACGTAAGTTATGAAGCATCTTTTACACCAAATGGGTTTTTGTCTCGATATTCTAGTCGCCCGTTGCTGAATCTGAACCCGGTTCCGGAGGAAGAGTAACAATATATGTGTTGTATCCCACATTTAGCTTTCTACTACGACTCGGATTGCTGGCTCCCATCTACCCCTACCGTACTTTAACTTATAGCCCTCTTACCTATAACACTTTCGCTTGCTCTTCGAGGCTCGAAATGCTCTCGGTAATTAGTATTTCGTGCCCTACTTCTCCACAGACAGGGATAAATGGTAAGAGACGCTGAAGTGGAGCTCATGCGTTTGGGAATGATGATTCGGGCTCAGGCTCGCGGGTTAAAGCAAATGTCCCTGACGTTCCAGACACAGATCGGGCTTACCATGGCCAATACTTTGATTTCCGCATTGGCAGGCTCACTTCGGTGTGATGGAGGTCGGTGTGAAGGCGACGCACATACGAGTCAATCGCGAGTCATTAATAGTGGGATGAATACTGAAGGACGGTTACGAAGTTGACCAGTATCTTCAAGTCCATTCACCTTGTTATAGGCCGGCCGGCAGTCGTCCCCACGAAACGCGAGGATACAGGATGCAGTATAAGGAGTATAAGGTTAACACAGCCGCATCGAGCGGAGTTTGGAACCATGAACGTGCGCATGCTGACGTAATCCTATCCTTCCCGATCGACACCTTTCCAATGCCACCTTTTCCCCAAATATGTCGAGATGGGGTCAGTTAACTTGCCAGGACAACACGTGGGGTGAGAGTTTTCCGGAGGAGCGATGTGTGTCCATTTCGCAAAGTGACCCGAGTCAGTACAAAAGCCAACCAACTTTTTCGTTGGCAATGCGGGCGCGCATGCACCTTGACATGTACCATGGATCACTCATGGATCGCCGCCGCCGAGAATTGATGATCTGATCGGATACGGTAGACAAAGAAGTGAGGGACTGGTGCAATGGTCTCTCCTAAGGTACATACCTGGGTCCATCACCTGTCAAAAGACCCCGGTCCGATAGAGAGCGCCACTTCTGCCTCGTTGTTATCAGGTTGATTTCATTTTCAGACAAACGCAAGGCGTGGACTGCCCCCCAATATCCCCAATATATAAATAGACTGACCGGGAGGATGGCGTAACCGGGGACGCTTTCCAAAAGTGGCGTTAGTTCCGGCCATTGACAGGAGTGGAGTGGGATGGGATGTCTGTCGTGCTTTCTCCGCGTTTTTTTCACTCGCACGCCCAACTGGCAGCCCTCTACCCTCTCTTCTCCCTTCACGTCTTTTCCAAACGATACTGTAGGCCGCGACGTCACTACATGCTCTAGATAACAGGTACAGAACCTCGCCAACTCGTACTCTTTCATATCGTGACCATCCTAATACAGACATTCAGCTGCAAGGATCAGATAACCCCATAAACCAACGCGTTAATAGTGCCAAGAGGCGATGTTCATAGCAATGCAGTGTATCAGTATATGTGATGTGCACGCCTCTTATGCACCTTCGATACCTAATATAAGCCCAATCGTTCCTCCCTTGGACCGCCCTGTTTCGACCGACGACTCATCACCAGTAAGTTGTTGATATCCCTCGCTCATTCGCTACATCACTGAACTGATGTGGCCCCAACGCAGATCTCACCGAATATGGATCGTCGGCGCGTATTCCCATCACGCATCGTTGTCACAACAGTCAAGGCAATTGTCCGTGTATTTTCTAGAGCCAAGCGTCCCACAAAAGGTGTAGCGCCCGAGGAAGAGAAGAAGAGACGAGTTCCGTTGACCTTGCATAGGTTCCGCAGGCGAAGGAAAAGAGGTAGTCTCTATTGTTACGCCAGCAGAAATGATGGCTTACTTGTGCGGAACAGCCGCAGATGACCCGTTCCCCTGGATTTCAATGCTCCCCAACGAGATTCTCCTCGAAATCTTCGATTGCCATCGACTGGCTACTCTGGAAAACTCATCTGACCCGTGGAAATGGCACAGACTTGCGCACGTGTGTCAACGATGGCGGGGTCTTATATTCGAATCACCTCGTCGCCTGGATTTGCGACTCGTCTACACATACAAAAACCCGCTCAGGAAGTCTCTAGATTTGTGGCCAGACTTGCCTCTCTCCGTTTGGTACCCCAGATCCCCCCGTAATCAGCGCTTGGCCCCTGAAGACGAGGAGAACGTCCTAGCCGTATTAAAGCACGCCAACCGTATATGTGAAATCAATCTTTCTATGACACGACAGCTTGCATCAAAATCAGCCGGGTCGTTGAAGGCGGCGTTCCCGAACTTGCAGCGCCTCCAACTCAGATCACAAGAAACGATGAGGCCTTTGCTTATTCCCGGGGGGTTTCTAGGAGGATCCACCCCACTATTACGCGATATCCACTTGGTTCGAACCATCTTCCCCACTTTGCCAGTCCTCCTCTTATCTGCTCAGGTGCTTGTCTCTCTTCGGCTTGACGACATCCCGAATTCTGGATACTTCTCACCAGAGGATCTTGCGAATAGCTTGTCGGGGATGGCCCAGCTGCAGACCCTCAAGGTCCGTTTTCTCCCCCCAAATGCTCACGAAAGGAGCATGGACTCATCACCTATCAATCGCGCTGTCCTCCCCGCTCTCACCGAATTCGAATTCAAGGGTAACGGCGAGTACATAGAGGACCTCGTCTCCAGATTTGATGCTCCTGCTCTTGGACAGATCAACATTACCTTCATCGATCAGCCCACTTTCGGAATTCCTCGGCTGGCTCGGTTCATAGGTCGCACGAAAGAAGCCAGGTCGCCCCACCACACCTCTGTCCGCCTTTCGGACGAGATCATGATCACCCAGTATTTCCAACGTCCTTCGTGCGCCGACTCTACCAGTGGGACTTTCCAGCTGCAAATCCCGTGCGACGAGTTGGACCGTCAGGTTTCCCTGTTGATCCATGTCTGCCGATACATCTCCGAGCCTCTTTCGGGAGTGGAACGTTTCGACATCGAGGCGTTCCCACGATCCTCCAATTGGTCGGACGGGGAAGAGATGGACACGACGGTGTGGCTGGAACTTTTCCGCTCTTTTAGAGGCGTGAAGAGTTTTGAGGTGAGTGGCGGGCTGGTCACGAACGTTGCGTCTGCCTTGGAGAGAGCTACTGGAGAAATGGCACGGAATGTCTTGCCGTCTCTGCGCGACCTTCATTTGCTGGATTCTTCGTCATTATCTGTGTCTACATCCATCGAGCGGTTCATCTCTGCGCGCCAGCTCTGTAACCGCCCCGTAGCGGTGCACTACGAGAGAGAGGAGTCACTAGACCATAAAAAGAGCGAGGATGATTAAAAGTGTAAATTAAAAGCGTGGGTAGATCTCAGGCTGTTGTTCGACGTTTACATTTTTCCTTTTTGCTGTTTGTTTGTTTGTTTGTTTTGGGTCTTGGGATAAGGTTTTGTTCATGTACTGATTACTCTGTGTGCACTATGTACTAACACTTGTGCTTTACTTACCCTTACCGAATCACGATACTAAATGTTACAAAGTGCGTGCGGAGTAGTCGGACCGGCTGGAACGGTTGGGTAACGGTTGGGTCCGCGTGCGGAACGCTCACCTCGACTTTGCTTGCCTTGAGATTGAGATTTGACTCTTACAACACCACTCTCACCACTCTCATCTCCTTGGCACTTACTGTCAGTAGTGTTTTACTCTATTTACGTTCAATTTGTCGTGATGCTAATATTTTTTAGCTCCCCCTCTACCTCCGCTGGTCATGCGAGTGCAGTACTACTCCTCTGCAAGAATGGGCATATCGGACACCCGCTCTACACCCATAGCGGTAGGTGGGCGCTCGAAAAAAGCCGTGATACCCAAAGAAGAAGTCGGATCATGGCTGTGTGTCACGTATCTGGCACCCTCAAGTAGCATCCTATTATAGGGTTTCAAATGTTCCGCGCCTCCACCTCAACCGCGAAGACAACTTCCCTCCAGTCAGTTGATAAACGATGAGCTCTCACCTCGGTCACTTGTACGTATGAGTTGTTTTCTCCGGATGTGGCTTATAGAACTCCCATCGATAGTCCACCAAGTAGACAAACTGGGTTTCCCGCCTATCATCCCTACTCCTCGCCAGTCGACATCGGCACTATCTGCCCATTATCCACCTCTTGGGTGACGCCGATAGCGGAGCCTTCCGAAGGATCGATAATACCCCATACACCGATCGTCGTATTTCCATGCAACGGGGCTACACTGGCACGGTGTTTACAGCCCATCCGAAGTAAAAAAAAACCCTTGCGCCTATAAGCGCTCCAGACTGTCGTCACTGACCTGTGCGGAACAGGCGAGAACCACCGCCATACAACGATCGATGACCTTCCGGAAGAGATCCTCCTAGAGGTATTTGACTTCTATCGACTGGAAGCAGTGGAGCGTTCGCGCGGCAGACGTCCGTGGAAGTGGCATCGTCTCGCGCACGTGTGTCAAAGATGGCGATACGTCGTGTCGATCTCACCGCGTCGTCTGAGACTTCAAATCCTTTGCAAATCCGGAGCGCCCATCGATCCCATTCTCGATTCATGGCCAACGCTACCAATAGTCGTGCGATACAAGGGAAGTCGGAAGCCCAAGCCGTTGCCGAGTAATATCGTCTCTGCGTTCCGCCATCCGGACCGTGTGTGCGATATCGATATTGGCGTGACGGGTTCGGTGCTCGAGTCGATGGTCGACGCGACGCAGAAGTCGTTCCCGTTATTGGAACGCGTTCGTATAACTTCCAACGATCCGACGGGACAATCTGTCCTTCCGAGTCCGGGGAACTTTATGGGCGGATCCACCCCGCGCTTGCAGAACGTCTACTTGGACGGGATCGTCTTTCCCTTCCCGGAGTTACGGCGGCTCTTATCGCCTAATCACCTTGTCGAGCTTCGGCTGTGCAACATCACTGATGCTGGTTACTTCTCGCCCCACGCCCTCGTCAGCAGCTTATCCGCCCTATCCCGACTTAAAAGACTTGAAATCCACTTCCACCGTTCAACATCTATCCCAAATCAAAGCGACGCGGGTCCACCACCTCCCCTTGAGCGTGCCTCTCTCTCTTCCCTCACCTTTCTCGCCTTCCATGGGATTAGCAAGTACCTAGAGGGCGTCGTGGCCAGAATCGACTTTCCTTCTCTCACTTTCGTCATCATAAAGTTCCTCAACGAGTTCGTCTTTGAAATCCCCCAGCTCTCTCGGTTTATCGGTCGTGTGGACGCGTTAAAGTCGCCCAATGAGGTGATAGTGAAGCCCTCTCAGGACAACGCCAGTATTACGTTCACGCAGCGAGGAGAGCGCCGTCGGAATCTCGGGGAGCTTTTCCTTGTAATATCAGGCGGACCACTCGACTGGCAAATATCGTCCACAACTCAAATCTTCACGCAACTTTCCCCGTTCCTCTCCAACGTGAAAATACTCACATTTGGGAAGTATCCTTCGGCGCCTGCCGTAGATGAAGATGTGGACCCAACGCAATGGTTGGAGCTTTTCCGGCCATTCTGTAGCGTGTGGAGCGTTCGCGTCACAGAGAAACTCGTGCCGGATGTTGCGATTGCGCTCGGGGGGCTCTCGGGGGATGCGGCGCTGGGTGTGCTGCCTAAGTTGATCACGCTTATTTTGGAGGGACATCGTGACCATGCTTATGTGCAAGATAGTGCTGAGCGGTTTGTTGCTCAGCGACAGGTCTCGGGTCGTCGTATATACCTGCTTGGCTGAGTGGAGATACCCCTTCTTTTACGATTGCGCCCTGTATTAGGCATATCCCGTATGAATCGATTTTTGTGATCTTTCCTACATCCCGCAGGGCTGTGATGCATGTGATGTCGCACGAGGATAAGGTTCAAGTTTCCGGCCCGGGTTCCCTTTGCCACTCTTTCCACCCTCTCTTTTTCGACAAGACCGTGATATCACCTGTCCCGGGCGATCGAATGCGAGATACTGTACGATATGGCCGTTCGGTGGCACAGGTGGGGCAAGTAAAGCGACGTGGGAGAAAGGGGGTAGGGCTGTCGTTTCCCGACAACTGCAGGGCGTAGCCGAATCTCCGTACTAGGTATACAGTTAGCGGTTTATCTGCCCGCTATCACTGTCAAAAGGGATAATTTCGTCTCCTACTCCCTTCTATCATCCCACCAATGAGTTCTCACCTGTATGTCTGTTTCTGTGAATGCCATGCTTGCCTGACGATGGACCTGTAAGCAGGAATACTGAAGATCCCACCCATCCCTCATCTCCACCCAGGCTGGCACATCCTGCCGATCCTAGTACCCGTGTTCCCCATCCTGGATCAGGATATACCAGTACATATGCCTCCCATCCTGCCTGTATTGCCCATCCCACCTCTTCCGCCCATGATTTGTCATCGACGTCAATCTCTATCTCCATCCGAGGGATTTGTCCGTTTTGCAAGACCTGGACTACCTTTCGAGGTTGCTTCTACGCTTTGCATTCAAAGTTTACCATTACTGACCCATGTGGTTGCAGTCAACAAATGGTGGAGGACAACAATCGAAATGCTCCCCGAAGACGTACTCTTGGAAATATTCGATTTCTATCGACTGGACGCCACGAAACTGTCCCAGGAAAGGCCATGGAATTGGAAACTCCTTATGAATGTCTGCCGGAAATGGCGGCATGTCGTTTCCCTGTCGCCAAGACGTCTGGATCTGCATATTCTCTGCGAGCCCGGAAGACCTATCGAAAATCTTCTGGATTCCTGGCCAACGTTACCCCTAGTCGTGAGGTTTGACGCGAATTTGATCACAAATTTTTTGTCCAGAAACATTATGGTCGCTTTTCGTCACCCGGACCGCATATGCGAGATTAATCTCCGTTTGTCAAGCTCGATGGCTGGACCGATTATCAAAATGATACAGAAGCCGTGTCGGGTACTCGAGGTCATTCGAGTCACAGTAAATGGTACTCCGAGACCACTATCAGTCCACGATGCATTCTTAGGTGGTTTTGCCCCACACCTGAGAGAAATCGAGCTGGATGGTATTGCCTTACCGTTCCCGGCAATACGACAAGTCCTTTTATCGACCAACAATCTCGTCGAGCTTCGCCTTTCTAACATCCCGAATGACGGTTATTTTTCACCAGATGACCTCGTCACTGGTCTGTCCACCTCGCTCCAGCTCAAATCGCTTACAATCGGCTTCTCTTCCCCTGATTCTTGCCCACCCCCGACCATAACACGTTCACCTCCTCAACGCACTACTCTCCCCTCCCTCAGGTCTCTGGAATTTCGCGGGGCGAGTGAATATCTAGAGGACCTAGTGGCCCGAATCGACTCGGCTGCTCTCTCCAGCATCACTATAGCGCTCTTTAACCAGACCTTTTTCGAAATTCCGCAGCTCTGCCGGTTCATGCGCCGTCTGAATGCACTGCGATCCCCCACTTGGGTGTCAGTAATACACTCTGCGGAGTCGGTCAATGTGTTTTTCTTTCAGGAAGGGAAGCCCCCGAATGGGAATTGCTTCTTGGGAACGTCATGCAGACGGCTTGGTTGGCAGCTGTCCTTTGTGACCGAGATCCTTAGTCAACTCTCCCCTCTCCTCTGCAGCGTAGTCACACTTAGCTTCACCAATGGTGGCGCGCATTTTAGTTTGCCATCCGGGCAAGGAGATGTGGACCCGGCACAGTGGCTGGAGCTCTTTCAGCCGTTTACTCATACGAGAGAGGTTCGTATTCTAGATATGCGACTCATTCCAGACATCCTGCAGGCCCTGGCCACCGCGGAGGACATAGCCATGGGAGTATTACCTGAGCTGACCTCGCTTTCCCTTATGGGGTATCACGATTTCCCGTTTATAGCGAAAGCAGCTGAGAAGTTCGTTGCTATGCGCGGCTTCTCAGGTCGCATGGTGTCCCTGTCCAGCTGATAAATGAACTTCTCAGAACTTCCCCGAGCTGGGTTCAAATCATGCTTTAGAATGCTACTAACACTGTAATACCTCTTTCGGGCCATTGGGTTACTCTTACTTTTTCTCCTCTCGAACGATCTTTAGTTTCATAGCAATTCGATGTTACCAGTGTTCTATCACGTTTTGTGTATTGTTGCAATATTGCTATACGGTATATTTTGTCGTCGTCCTGTGCTCTCTTAACTGCCTTATGCTGTCCTATACAGTACACCGTCATTATACGAGGAAATAGCAATTGACATCATTCATGTGAGCGTTTTATTACTTACGTGGAAGAAATTAGAAAGAGCTACTATAAAGAATGTAACCGACAATGCAAAGATAGACGATCGCAATGCAAGTGGTATTGTGCCTAGTAGGTGTTTTGACAAGCTATCATCCATTTACAAAGTCGGCGCCGAAGACAGAGATTTTTTTCGTTGTCAGGCTCGGTCCAGGTCATCGTCAGTCTCGGGAAACAGCCATAGTTCCGGTACTGGTACAGGTCTTCAGGTTCGAGTTCAAGTGTAATCAAATCCACGTGCTGCCACAGTCGTGGTACAACCACTGCGGCCGTCTACCGTGACCGCCATGTCGCTGGCCAGGCGTCGTCCGAATTCGCCGCGTCCTTTCCTTCTCTTCATCATGCCGGAAGATCCTATGGGCGAAGTAGGAGGCAAGACAGAGATAAAGGGTCATGCGAGTGGGACGAGGGGCCGAGAGTGTTGAAGGCTATATTGTGGACATAGATGGTAAAACATGCGTCGTAGAAGGGTGTAGCACGCGATAGTAGGTAGATAAGAACGTTGAAGGATGTGAAGGGAATATGAATTTATGATGCAAGCCTTCCTCAACCGCAGCCACCCAGAAGTAGACGCGACATGCGTACAGCTACCCGCGTGTGATATGCTTGGTGCCATTGCTATCACTGGTAAAATGCTGGTGACGATAGTCGTGGTACCATGCCCTTTGGCGTCCACCAATCGCCATTAGACATGTGTGCCATCCAATGCTAGCTTAGCTGCTAGCCTTGAGCAGCTTCGACGTGGGGAAAGGTGAAGACGGGAGGGACGTGTCGGGGGTCACTGTAGTCCATAGGTGTGGTCTTCCTAATCCTCGTACTGGCCGTTGCGTGACGTCGCGGCAGTTGGGCCACGTGCGAGCGCCTAAATTCTTAACACGTGGATTCAGGGACCTCATCCAAGTTTAGATGCCTGGAAAACCCACAACCCTGACAACACCGCATTGTTAAATTAATTAGGTTATTGGTACAGCATTTGTGGCGTACATTTCATTTTCCATGCGCTGATGCTGTACGTGATAGCTGGCATGCGGTCCGCAATTTCCCCGCCCCAACATCGAAAAGGAACATTTTCATCTCCTCCCTCCTCTTCCAGTACCCCACCATTGAGCTCTCACGTGTATGTCTGGATCTTTTCTTTTCTGTGTTGCAATGGTTCTCTAACAAGACGTTGAAATCCCATCTATCCTGCCCATTCCGCCCAC